>WNFW01002145.1_pt1 | contig 15266 bp, 8 predicted proteins | sample 5400131 | NCBI WGS metagenome assembly WNFW01 (sample SAMN13153362, study PRJNA577476) | soil metagenome | isolation source: 20 cm soil or saprolite under grassland replicate 1 | place: USA:California | collected 2016-06-15 | reverse complement strand
GCCACTCTGGAGAATTATGACGTCAATGCCGACTACGGCGGGCAGGCGGGCAGGCTCGGCTACTACTTCTTCGTGGATGGTTTTACGTCGGGGCGCTATCTCGATCCGCCGGAACCAAGGGAACTCTTTGATTTTGGCAAGGGCTCACGGGCCACGTCGCAGTTCGACTGGCGCGCCGGCAACAAAGACAGCTTCAAACTGCTGCTGATGGGCTCAGGGGCAAATTTTCAGCAACCCAACATCAGCGATGACCAGGCGGTGGGCCGCGATGCGCAGCGGCACCTGCGCCAATACACGGCCATTGCCGGCTGGCTGCATACTTTTTCTCCGCAAACCCTGTTGCACACTTCCATTTACGAACGCACGAGTTCCGACCAGGTGCTACCAACGACCGATCCGATTACCCCTCTTTCGTCCGCGTCGCGGGCGGGGTTCACTCTGGGCATCAAGAGCGACCTCTCACACTCCTGGCGCGGACACTTTTTCAAGGCGGGAATCGATTTGCTGCGGCTGCGGGAAGGGGAGAGCTTTTTCTTCGATAGCCGCGGCGACCCGGACGTGTTCCCGCCGTTCCAAGGGTGGGGCAAAGGCGGGCAAGCCAGTTTCTACGTGCAGGATCACTTCTCGCTGGTCCGAAACCTGACGGTGGACCTGGGCGTGCGTTACGACCATTTCGACTTGGTGGACGCGGACCAGCAAGCCAGTCCTCGCGTTGGCGCCGCTTATCACATCAACAAAACGAAGTCGGTGATTCACGCAGCTTACAGTCGGTTGTTCTCGCCGCCGCCCATCGAATACTCGCTGCTCGCCAGCTTCATCGGGAACAACGCCATTGACCCCGCGCAGCGCGTTGGCAACGTGCGGCCCTACACGCAGCATTATTACGAACTGGGATGGTCGCAGGAAGTGGCTCCGCGCGTGAGCATGGAGCTGAATGCGTACCTGCACACGGGACAAAATAGTTTTGAGAACCACGAAATTTCTATCTCACGAATTTTTGTCCCCATCAATTTCGCGGATGCGCGTTCGAAAGGTCTCGAGTTCGTCGTCAACATGCGGCAACTTGAACGCCTGGGGATTTCCGGCCGATTCCAGTATGCGCTGGCCAAAACGTATTTCTACGGTCCGATTACCGGAGGCTTCGCAGGAGATGAACCTCTGGTGGCGGGGGAACGCATCATTCCCGCGTTCGACCAAACGCACACGGGCACGGCGCAGATTTTCTACCACAACCGCTGGCGGGGATTCTGGGCGGGAAGCGCAATGCGCTACGGGAGCGGCACAATCGTCGAAAACGGCCCGCGGCTGCCACAACACTTTACGGCCGACCTGGCGAGCGGACTGCAGCTTTGGAGGACCGAGCCGCGGCACCTGGATCTTGAGTTTAACGTGACGAACGCGAGCAACAGCATCTATCAAATCGCCAAAGAGAGCGAAGAGATCCCCATTCAATTCGCGCCTTCACGCACGGTCGGGGGCAGCCTGAAGTTTCATTTTTAGGTGCAAGCCGGGTCAGCCGTTCTCAAAGAAAAACGAGCGCTGGCGTTTTCACTGAAGGATATTGTTTCCCGGGCGTCTCCATGAGACGCCCGGGAAACAGGTCTAGTGTCGTTCCGTCTATCGTGCAGACGATCAAGAAAAGGAAGCCAACACACGCTGTTGCCCATGAGACGCGCCGCTACCCGCTCCGGTTACATACCTTGCACTACATCGCAGGCACGCGGTCAACTCTTGGCGGTCCAAGCAGACTTGACCAGGTCCGCATCGAACGCTGCAGGCACCTGCTTGAAGCAGGCGTAACGATAGAGCGCAGCGTTGAAGATGCCTTGCACTGCGGACATCATTACCGAAAGCATCAGAATGTAGAGGATCAGCAAGGCGAAGCCGGCGAGCAGGCCCTTCACTCCACCTATGACGATGGCCACGAACCAGAGGCCGAAGCCCGGCAGCATCAACACGAGAGAAACCAGGCTGAAACTGAGCCCGCCGATGACTTTTTCGCCCCAGGTGTCGCGGAAGAGCTTCGAGGAGCGCTTCACAGCGGCGATGGGCGTAAGGTCTTCAAACGCCAGAACTGGCACAACAAAGTAGCAAGCCAGCGTCCAGGCGATGCCGATGATGCGCATCACGAGGCGGCCGATGAGCCCCATACGTTCCTCTATCGTCCGCAGAATCATGCCCACGGTGGCGGCGACGAATGCCCACTGCAGGATGGTGCCCTTGCGCGCCCAGGCCAGCTCGATGCCGTCGCGGAACGTCCAGTTCCCGCCCATTAGCCTGCTGTTGGCGACGCCCACCAACGCGACGTTGAAAAACACGATGACGAAATAATTGGCGACGTACATCGTAAACATGCCAACCAGGAACAGCGGCGACTGGTTTGGATGAACCTGTTCGCCATTGGCGGCGGCCGAGGCCATCGCGGGCATCAGCAGCAGCGTGCCGCCCGTGGCGATGATGGCCGTGACAATCAGGCAACTGATCGCCGAAAGAATCGGGAACAGCATCAATTGCTTGTCGGAGCGAAGAATGACAAAACTCTGTTTGACCAGTTCCCAAGTACGAGAAAACTTGCCCATCGCACCCTCCTACGAAGTTCTGATCGATGAGAATTTGGCCTGCGATGAGTCTGGGAGAACAACGGTGAGGCACCAATAGTACATCCGATGCACTCCTTCGGGACAGGTAACGCAGCCGATAAGAGAACCCCCTACTCCCACCCCCCCCGGGCATTTCGGATGGTTATCAAAACAAAGGGCTTACTAAATTTTACTGTTGTAAGTGATTGATTCTAAAGTGAGCGCACTTGCTGTGATGAGCTGGGCCTTTGCGGGTAATAGCCGCCTAACACGAACCAGTCTTCGGCGGCACCACCAATCGGCATAGGGGAGAACGGGCGACCGTTCCCCCCTATGCCGATTGGTCAGTCTAGATTTACGTGTTAGAAAGTCAAGCGGGCGCCGAATTCGCCCCAGACGGCCAGCGGGACAATGGTGCTGGCCGGGTTGATAAAGCCTACGGGATGGCCAAACGTCGACGAACTGGCAATGTTGTTGCCGAAGTCGTTGCCGTAATTGGCGCGGTTCGTCAAGTTAAACGCCTGGGCAACCAACTGCAGGTTCATCCGTTCCCCAAACTTGAAGTTCTTCGCCAGCCGCAAGTCGAGCTCGAAGTACGGAATTCCGCGAAGAGGATCGTATTTGGCAATCGTGAGGGGCGACAGGGGTACTCCGAACTGCGTCGCGCACTGGCCATAGAAGCACATCTGGAGATTTTGCTGAGCCTGCGTTGTGCAGTTTGTACCATTCGCCGCAGTGCAAGCCCCTACGAATGTAGAGATGTAGCTTGGGCCATAGAGGAAGTTTCTCTCGTCATCCACCGGAACGAGAACCGCGGTTCCTGTTCCGCCGCCAGTGTTCAGGGTGTTATACGAATTCGTAAGGAAATAGGGGCGCGCCGAACCGAACTGCAGGATCGGCGAGAGCTGGAAGCCCTTGGGCAGATCCACGATCCCGCTCAGTGTTATGTGGTGGCGCTCATCGTTGGGTGAGGGCCCCCATTCATAACTTGCAAACGGATTCGAGGCGATCTTTGGATAGTTGCGGAAGGAACCGCCGCCCCCACTGTAGGAATTGGCCCAAGCCAAGGTGTAATTTGCGTTCAAGGAGAAACGGTGTGTCATACGCTGGCGGAAGCTGATGTTCATGCCGTCATAGTGCGAACGGCCGATCGATTCCTCGTTGCGAACACTGGCGAATTGCGGATCGCCCGACACTGGCTCCACAAGTCCATTCAGGGGGGCTGTGCAGCAAACACCACCCACGGGTACGCGTTGATCGATGTTGATGGTCTTGTTTTCGTGCAGGCTCAAAACATGTGTGTACTCCACTTCGAGGGCGGAGTTTTGTTTGAGCGCCCAACTGTAACCGACGTTAAACTCCTCTGTTACCGGGTTGCGATAGTCAGGGTCCATCAGGCGGCCAACGCTACGCGGAGCGAGGGTCGTGGAGGGAGGCGGAATCGTTGGAAGCGGACTGACGCCGTACTGCCATTGACCAAGGGTAAGGCCTGTACCTGGAACAGGGTCGCTCGGGCTCGTTAGGCTGAGCACGGTCTGAAAGATCGTTGGGTTGCTCATCTGTTCCATGAACAACGGAATGTTCTGAAACACGTTTCCGAAGTATAGACCGTACCCTCCGCGTACCACGTGTTTACCAGCCCCAGTCACGTCGTAGGCGAAGCCAACACGGGGGCTGAAGTCCTTGTTGTCGTCCTTTGCTATCTTCCTGACATAAGGATTCGAGATCGGGCTGTTATATGCAACCAACGCCTGATACGTGCGGCTATTGGCGATGTCCGAGCCTCCGATCATGTTGAAATCCTTGTCCCAGCGGAGACCGAGATTGAGCGTCAACTTTTTGTTCACCTTCCAATTGTCCTGGAAGTATAGGCCGAGCTGCTTGGTGGCCACGAGGAACGTCGGGTCGCCGTTGGCGATGGACATGCCAGTGACAGCACCTGGAGTTGCGAACAATTGTGGGTAGCATTGTGGATGCCCCGTTGTTCCACACTGCGGATCATTGCCCGTAATCACGCTAGGATCATCCGCGAAATCGACTTCCAACGTAGAGCTGAACTTGAAAAAGCCACCCTCGATTGGATTGTTAATGAAATCCACACCCGTTTTCAAGTTATGGCGGCCGATGGTCTTAGAGAAGTCATCCCGGAACTGCCACTTTTTCTGAATGGACTGCTGAGGAACGTTCGTATTGGTACCAAACGATGCGTTCGGGAATACAACGAGTGGGGCGCTGATCGAGCTGTCAATCAAATTGTTCCAATACTGGTAGCCGAACGTAAATTGGTTGACGGCCGAATTTGAAAGAATGGAGCTCAGCGTCAGGTTTGCCAACAGCAGGTGGTTCTTCGTGAAATTGCCATTCGTCAAATCGCCAGTTCCGTCGGACTGGTCATTCAGACTGTCATTGACCTGCGAGTTGTAGCTGATGTACGCGGTGTTCTTCGGGTTGAGCACGAAATCCGCGCGGCCGGTATAGCGAGTCTCATAAAATGGACGCGGAATCACCGCGGCTGGCTGAGCGGCAAGCCCATTGTTCGCAGCAATCGTAAGTTCGTCAAGCGATGTCCCCGTTTCCGCTAAGCCTTGATGTTCGCGTTCCCGTTCGATCGCGAAGAAACCGAACACTTTGTCCTTGAGGATGGGGCCGCCAATGGAACCTCCAAATTGCTGACGGCTGTAATCTGGGTGCTCGGGGTTCTGGCCACCTTTGCCGTCGGGAACTTTCTCGTTGGTATTCAATGCAGAGTCACGAAAGTAGCCGAAGACAGAACCATGATAGTTGTTCGTGCCGGACTTAGTGATCATGTTGATGGCCGCGCCCTCGGAACGGCCATTCTCCGCCGAAAAACGCTGCGTGCTGATCTGGAATTCCTGAACCGCTTCCAAGGGGAGCTGCATGACGGGTCCGCCCACGGTGTTGTCCTTATTGTCGATTCCGTTGACTGTGACGTTCACGTTGCGACCGTTGGCCCCGTTAACAGAAAGAATGGCATAACGGTTCTTGGTGGGGTCATAGGAATCCGTGGCTTTCACGCCTGGCGCAAGATAGGCTAGGTTGGCTACGTCCCGGCCGACCATCGGGAGCTCTTCGACTTCCTTCGGCGTGATGTTTTGGCTTACGTCCGTCTTCGCCTGATCGAGAATTGGCGCTTCGCTGGTAACCTCGATGACTTCACTAGCTACTCCGGGTTTCAACTCTGCATTTACTGTGGCAGTTTGACCAATCAGGACCTCGATGGTCTGGGCGACGGCGCCAAATCCCGTCTTAGCAACAGTCAGCGTATACGTGCCAGCCGGCAACAACTCGAAGCGGTAGGAACCGGTCGCATCGCTGATCGCAGTTCGTGCGATGTCGGTGCCTTTGTTCTTCGCGACAATCTCGGCACCAATTACAACGGCTCCGGACTTATCCGTGATGGTGCCTTGTATCGTCGCGCTCGCTGTGGCCTGGCCAAAAGCGTTGGTGCTTCCCAGGCCCAGCAGCAGGACCCCCATTAACAGCAAATACATCGCTCTTCTCATTTTTCCTCTCTCCCCCGATGCAGCTAGGCTGCAATCGTTCCCTTTTCTCCAAAGTTAAAGACTCTTGGCGCTTACGGCCCCGTCCGCGGAATTAGAATCGACGAGTTCAAGCCCAAGGATAAACTCAGGATGGATCCCAAGACACACTAGACACTTAGCGGGACCCGCACACTACCTTGCCCCAAATCTTTGTTGAAGCTGCCCCAAATCGGCCACTCATGGCTGAAAACTCAATTCCCTGTAAATTGAGTTCGAGGGTTAGGCAACTGTATATTCGCAATTCATGTACCAGAGACCTAAAGTTGTAAGCTGCTGATAAATAAGGGCATACCTTCACTTCATCCAGTTGAATTCACGCGGAATACAGAAACAGGTACTACAAATATACAAAATCTCATAGCCTCCGATCGCGGGAAGTTGTGGCACGGGATCTAATCCTTGCTTCAAAAACCAGCACAGGGCGCACCGAAGAGTTTCTAAGCCTGCTAAGACAGAAGTAAGCGGAATTTTGAAGATTCTCTAACAGGAATCGGAGAGGAGGGGCTCATTTCGCTCACGTGGCGGAATCTCTCGCCAGCGTTCAGAAAACGCCGGGACTGCTGCTATTCTCCTTGCGGGAAAACGGTCCTTGCGTAAACCGGCAGCCCCCGTCCAATGGGAGCTGCCTGAGGGGTCGGCGCGAGCTTGCGATTTTTCACCTCCGCGGCGGACCGGGAAAGAGATTTGCAACGTGAAGGTACTCGTTACGGGAAGCAGCGGTTTGATCGGTTCGGAAGCCGTGGAACATTTTGACCGGCAGGGCCATGAAGTCATCGGCGTGGACAACAACATGCGCCGCGTGTTCTTCGGGCCCGCGGGGGACACGCTGTGGAATCTGGAGAGGCTGAAGAGGGCGACGAAGCGATTCACTCACGCCGCGCTGGATATTCGCGACCGCGCTGCAATTGAAGAACTCTTTCGAACGCAACGTTTCGACCTGATCATTCATTGCGCGGCGCAGCCTTCGCATGACAAGGCCAAGGAGATTCCGCTGCTCGATTTCGAGGTCAATGCCTTGGGAACTGTGAATTTACTTGAAGCGACGAGGCAGCATTCGCCGGAAGCGGTGTTTGTGTTTCTGAGCACGAACAAAGTGTATGGCGACGCGCCCAACGAGATTCCGCTGAAGGAGTTGGAGAAGCGCTACGACTACGCGCGGACGGAAGATTATGACGGCATTGACGAGACCTGCCGGATTGACCGCACGCTGCACTCGTTGTTTGGAGCGTCCAAGGCCGCGGCGGACCTCGTCGCGCAGGAATATGGGCGGTACTTCAAAATGAACGTGGGAATCTTTCGTGGAGGGTGTTTGACTGGTCCATCCCATTCCGGCGTGGAGCTTCACGGATTCTTATCGTACCTAGTTAAGGTTACTTTGAGCGGCGGCAGGTACTCGATTTTTGGCTACAAGGGCAAGCAGGTGCGCGACAACATCCACAGCTATGACGTGGTGCGCGCGATCGAAGAGTTTGCGGCGAATCCGCGGCCCGGCGAGGTCTATAACCTCGGCGGCGGACGCGCAACCAGCATCTCGATGCTGGAAGCCATCGAGCGCATCGAGCAGATGAGCGGCAACAAATTGGCGTGGCGGTATGTCGAGGAAGGCCGAAAGGGCGATCACATCTGCTACATCTCGAACCTTGGGAAATTCAAGAAGGATTACCCCAACTGGAAAATCACGCGCGGGCTGGACACCATTCTGGAAGAAATCATCGCGTCGCAGCGGCAGCAATTGAAGTAGAGAAGTCGCGCGGAAAGCAAGTGCAGGCAAGCCATGCTCTCGTTCTTCACGACCGCGAAACCCTTCCATGGGCATGATGGAATCATTCAGAGGAATGCGCTAAGGAGCTGGACGCTGCTGCATCCAGAGGTGGAAGTAAATCTGTTTGGCAGTGAAGAAGGCGCGGCGCAAACGGCCAAGCAACTGCGTGCCATGCGCCGCGCAATGGACCTTTGCGATGCAGCGATTTTCACCGTGCCCATGGAAAACCTTTCACGGATGAAATCACAGTACACCCATGCGATTTTCATTCCCGTAGGGGCAACCCTTCCGGTTGCCGGCGAGTCCGTTTCCCAAAAGAGCAACGCGAGCGGCGGTAAATTGAGTATTGCGGTATTTGGCGTCACGCGAGGGAGTTCCAGCGAAGGGGAAATCGGCGAAATTGCCGAAGCAGTCCGCTTCGCGTCTTCGCGCGTGAGAGCTTGAGGCTCACCGTTCTCGGCCGGAATTCGAAAGAAACCGAAAGCGAATTGCGCCAGTGTTTGGATGGCGTTCCCGTGGAGATGGCGCCTCGTCCCCGGAGCGATGTAGGTTCGAAGGGCCTACCAGTTTTTGGCCAGAACCATGATGATCTTGGAGAGCGCGTCGAGGTCGCGTGTGTCGATGACCTCGCCCGGCGAATGCGAATAGCGAAGCGGCCACCCAAGAGGAATGTTCGCCGTGCCGTAGCGAGTGAAGACGGCTCCATCGTTACCGCCGCCGGTAACACCGTACTGGACGGGAATGTTGTTTTCGCGAGCGAGCTTGACGACGCGATCGACGTATTCGCGCGGAGTGATGTTCGAATTGTCCACCGCGCGAACAACGAAGCCTTTGCCAATCTCGGCATCGGCGAAGCGTTTCAATTCGAGCGGTGAATCGGAGCTAACAAAGGTATCGATGGCAAAAACAAAATTGGGCGTGCGCCCTTCTTTGGCCAGGCGCTCGGCAGCGGCTGCTGCGCCCTTCAGGCCGACCTCTTCTTCCGTGGACCAGATAAAGGTGACGTCGCGCCCGGGCAAGTCCGGCCCGAGCGCTCTCACGGCTTCAACGAGCGCGGCGCAGCCGACACGATCATCGAAGCTGCGGGCATTCGCACGCGTGCCAAGCAGCGGGCGATACTGTTTCGGAATGGTGATCCAATCTCCAACCTTGATTCCAAGCTGCTCGGTTTCCTTTGCCGAATGCGTACCGACGTAAACGCGCGCAGGTTCATCCATCGAACGCGGCCCGTGCGGCCATTCGAATCCAGGCTGATCCCATCCTCCGGGCAGCTCGAGCACGCCGCCTATAGAATTCCCATCCGCTTTATGAATGAGCACGACATGCCCAAGAAAGTATTCCGCATAGCCGCCTCCGAGCACCGACACCGATATCCGACCGTCGTCCTCGATTTTCTTGACCTCGTAACCGATCTCGTCCATGTGAGCCACAAATGCGATGTGCGGTGATTTCCCTTCGAGTAGGCCAAGGTGCAAGATCAGGTTTCCTGCCGCGTCGGTCTCCGTCTTTTTTTGCAATCTCGGATCCAACCGGTTGAGGATGGCTTTGCGGACGTTTTCCTCATGTCCGCTCGCGCCATAAGCCTCCACGAGAGCCTGAAACGCAGAAATTTCGCTGCTACCGCCGGAGCCCCCTCCCAAGTGGCCGGACGCTGGTTTCGGAATCTGCAAATAGGCTTCGAGCAACCGCTCGAGATTCCCGCTGTCGTTCCAGAAAATGGATTCTCCGGCAGTTACCGGCCACAGCGTTGGAATCCCGAGTTGCGCGAAGCGATCCGGAAACGCGTTCGGTTTTGCATAGCCCGCCATGCGCGGCAGAGCCCCATTAACCGGTGTCAATCTTTCGCCATCGGTTTCGGCAATGGCTTTGATTTCGCTGAAAAACCCCTTCAACGGAGTCGAAGCGTCTTCAACGCCGAGAACCACACCATCCCCAGGCGCGGGAGCTGGAGCGCCAGTCTTCGCTGCGCTTTTGCTACTGGCTGCGATTCGACCCACGAAAATCATTTCGTCGGGCTTTATCTCTTCCAGCAGGCGATTCAGTCCGCGCCCCCCGGCCCATTGCTGGGTCACAAACGCGACGGTCGTCGTACCCTTGGCTTTGCTTTCCTTAATATGTTCGAGCAATTTCAAGAGTGCGGCGCATCCAAAACGATCACCCGTGGCCGGCCCCGCTTCTCCACTTTGTCCCACAGGAAACCTTTTCCGTTGAAGCGCAATAGGATCGAGAAGATCCACGCCTGCTGTATGCACATCGGCGGCGTTGGCGGCGCCAATGTCCACATACATTTCATCGGGGTGATTCATTTTCGGCGCGTTCACACGAGCAGGCTGGAGATGAACGCTGAGTCCGGCGAAAACTCCGGGAACTCTCTTTCCGGAACGCGTCATCACCCAAACGGCCTGGGCAAAATGTAGAGTGTCGAACACCGGATTGGGCGCACCTTGCGGCAGGCGCTGGACGCGCAAGAAACCGTCCGGAGTGATATCGCTGACGACGTACCCTGGTTCGTCGACCGACGCAACCAGCAGGCGATGCGGTGAGCCGTTCCCGAAGCTGACCCAAAGATTGCTGAGATTGTCGGTCTTGGGAGAAAAACTGCGAAGCTGGTTGTGAATCTCCTCGATGAGCGGCTGCTCATACCCGGAGACCGCGGGGATTTCCTCCAGACGAGAACTATCCAAAAAGGTCTGTGCAGTTGACGAGCAGACAAGAAGCAAGAGCACAGTTGCAGAGCCGAGCGTTCGAACGCGCCACTTCATAGGAATTCTCCTCATGGGAAAAATGCAACTCAGCTTAGGTCACCGGCACAATGCTTCGATCAGCGTTTCCCTCTTCTCCTCGGCCATACGCGACAAAGCGTCCAGCGATGCAAAGTAGCCGCCCACCGCAGCCGCAGCAAGCAGCGCGAAGGCCTCCGCAGGGAGCCACGGATTTCCCGTCCAGCGCCCACTGAAAAGAACGACAGCCGAAACTCCCCCGAACACAATCTGCGCAGCGAAGGCCGTGAGAACGGCCATACCGGATTGCCGTTGCCCGCGCATCTGGCCAAATTCCAGTTTCCGCGGAAAGGTGAGGGAAGACCAATTCGCCAGGCTTAACTGCCCCACGACAGCAAATACCATCGCGGCCAGCGTGGCCACGAAGACGGGGAGCGATGGCAAGCCCAACCACCAGGCAAGCATCACCAGCGATACTCCTATTTCGACGGCCAGCACCGAGAGGAGCATCAGGTTCTTTCCAAGGAATACTTCCCGGAAGCGCAGCGGCACCATGAAATAGGTTTGAATGCCGCGGCCTTCGAAGGCAAAGCAATTATAGGCAGGCCCCATCAGGATCAGAATGAGGTAGGCCATCATGCCCGGGAAAAACATCTCCGAGGAGATTTGATGTTCAGACGTCGGGTGTTTTCCCGTGAACATCGAGCTGAAGATGAGAACCAGCATGGGCGGCATGATTAGCGTAAAAAAGGAGAAATTGTTGCGCATGAGATAGCGGAATTCCTTGCGGACGACCGCAGCCACCTGCGGCGACAGCGCGCTCAAGCGATCGGGAACATCCTCTGCCTTCGCAACGCGGCGCGCTGCTACGCGCGCGGGCGCAGCAGTCTCACTCAGCTCTTCACCGCGATATTGTGAAGAACAACGGCGCCAGAGGAAAACACTAAACACCGCCGCATACAGCAAGAGCCCCGCGGAGCCAAGGACAAGTTCCGCAAAATGAGCCTGCAGGGCGCCGGCGATTGCTCTGCCAGCAAGCGAAGGCGGAAACCACGAAAAATAGGGGATGACCCGCAGCGCCAGTGGCTTCAATAATGCGCCATAGCGATTCACAATCGGGTTGATGAGATTCAGAGAAACCATCGAGAGAAGGATCAGAGCGACAAACAGCTCACGTGTTCTGCGCCGCGACAACAGCCGCTCCAGCCACGACCCGATAACGCGCTCCAAAGTCACGTTGAGCAACAAAAATAACCCCACCACCATCAGCATCGCGGGCAACACTGAGGGCTTCGCCACGGCCGCGCCAAGAGTCATGGACGTCAGCCAGCACACCGAGGCGAGGGAAGAGAAATCCGCCAGGCCATAGGCCAAACCAATGATGTAGAACGCAGTGAGGTTCAGCGGAAAGCGCAACATCGAGCGAAATTCGAAACCAGCTCCGAACCCGGTGGCGAATATCGGAAAAAGCTGCCAAAAAACAAAGATGCCCCAGAAAAGTAGGGCAATCCAACCCGGGCGGCCATGGGAAAGAAACTCATAAGCACCGGCGAAAAATCCGAAACACAACCCTAAGACAAAGATCCCGCTGAATACACCGAGTACGATCATGCCCAGCAGATCGAAGCGATTGGTTTTTCTGCGCAGTCCGTTCCGGAGGATGCGCCAGCGGACTTCGGCAACCAGGCGAATCTGCGCGAGAATCCCGACCGCCCCGGCTACATCAGCCATGAGAGTTCTTCCAGATGCGGGCGCTCCGTGCCGTCCTGGCCCACAATTGACAGGAAAACTTGCTCGAGCGTTGTTTTGCTGCCGGCTTCGCCAGACATTCCTGCGCGCAATTCTTCCAGCGAGCCCTGCGCCACGAGCCTTCCTTTGTGAATGATGGCGACGTGACTGCAGAGGCGCTCGACGATTTCCAGCACGTGTGAAGTCAGGAAAATCGTCGTACCGCGTTCGGTCATGCGACCAAGCAGAGCTTTGAGCGCGCCTGCCGCAAGCGCGTCGACGCCTTCGAATGGCTCATCCAGGAATAAAATGCGCGGTCCATGGATGACCGCGGCAGCCAGCGCCAGTTTCTTTTGCATGCCGTGGGAGTAATCCGCGATCAAAGTTTTTGGCCGGTCGGCAAGTTGCATGAAGTCCAGCAATTCGTTCGCCCGCCGTTGCGTCGTCCCGCGGTCCAACCCATACATGCGTCCGACGAACTGCAGATATTCCGATCCCGTCAGCCGATCGAGAAGGCCCATGCCTTCCGGCACCACGCCGATCTGTCGTTTTACCTCGACAGGATGCGCCGCGAAATCCAGCCCGAGCAGTTCCATGCTTCCCGCCGTTGGCGCGAGCAAACCGGTGAGCATTTTGATGGTGGTTGATTTGCCTGCGCCATTCGGCCCGAGGAAACCGAAGAACTGGCCTGCCGCAACTTGAAGATCGATGCCGTCGACGGCAGTCAAGTTCCCGAATCTGCGTGACAGCTTTTGCGTGCGAATGGCAGTTTCTGTCATCCCTGCTCCCTAAGGACGCGCGCTGGGGATGGAGAACTCTAACACGAGTCGCGCGCGGTATTGGCAGAGGTTACTTGCACCTACGGAACAGAGAGACTTTCAGTTCGGCTTGCGCGGATTCGACCCTTGCGTGGTGAATTGCTGCAATTCCTTGGCGGGAAAAATCGCCAGGACGGCAGGCATTTGCCGACAGGTTTCGTCGTGTAAAAAGGATCGAACACGCGATGCGGTTCCTTGATACCGGGACCCGTGTCGAAAAACAAGATGACCACGTTGCCTCGGTCGCGCATGGTCTTGATCGTCAGCACTCCGCCTTGGTGCGAGTCCATGGCATCAATGGCGTTGTTGATGAGGTTGAAAAAAACTTGCATGAGCTGATTTCCGTCGCCGCGTACTCCCGGAAGCACAGACTCGAGTTGCTGTTCGATGCGGGTCGTGGAAGAGCGCAGGTCGAGCGCGCGAAGCTGCACGGCATTGTTCACGACCGTATTGATATCGAGCAGAGTGCGCTCCGGTGGAACCTGGCGGGCAAAGCTGAGCAAATTCCCTACCAGTGTTTTCGTCCGGCGAGCCTGTTCGCGGATTTTCGACGCCGTGGTCCGCGCCTTGGGCGGCAGGGTTTCATCATCGGCCAAGAGATCCGAAAAACCAAGAATAGCGGCAAGAGGGTTATTGATTTCATGAGCCGCACCGGCGGCAAGCTGCCCCAACGAAACAAGCTTTTCTGTTTGGACGAGTTGCGCCTGGAGCCGCTTCAAGTTTTCCAATGCCTGTTCCGACCTTACCAGCAGCCGAGCACGGTCCACTTCCGCAAAGTGGCTCCGCACAAAGATCAGTCCCGCTAGCGGCAATGCCGCCACCATCGTCGTCACCAATCGGAAATCCCGAACGCTCGGCTCTCCCTGGTCAGTCTGCAAACTATATAGCGCGAGAAGAGGCAGAGAAATCACCGCCGCCATCGCTAGGCGGCTGGACCAGCCGTGGACGCTGACTGCAGGATCGTCGGCGGAATCGGACGATTCTTCCGGCAGAGCAGTGTCCAGTTGAGCGCGATTCAAATAGGCAATCAAACCCGCCAGAGCCAGCCAGAAAAACGAAGAAATGAGCGGAAGGTCATACAAACTTCCGGTGTAGTAGATTCCGACATCGTTTTGTACATCAACGACCAATGAGGCCAGCATGTAAGCCACAGAAGCGCCTAACAGATGGAAGTACACTTTTTTCCAGGCGCCCTGGGTTCTGAGCCACAAAAAGATGAGTCCGATCACAATAAGACAGTTTTGTAAGTCGGTTACCAGGTTGAAATTGTGGTTGTATTGCGCAGATGTGGGGGTGGCGTAAATCCACGGCAGCACAAAAAAGACGTAAACGAATGTCCACCACGTCAACAAAAAGCCGAAGTCCAGGTATCCAAGACGGGCGTGCACTTCGCCACGCTTGCGGTGCGGTTGAAGAGCCAAGGCAGCCATGAATGGGATGCCGCGCAGGAAGAACAGAATGTCGCCGGGATACAGCCCAGGGAGCGGCCTATGAAGATAAACCTCGTAATAGGTCCACTGAAACTGCCCGATCATCCATACCGTGCAGCTCAGGGCGATCAGCATCCAGAAGATATTGCGCCGCCAGTATGGCGTGCCCGCGTTGAGCAGCAGCCCGGCGTTGGCTATCAACGGCACGATGCACTGAACCACATCCCCGAACACGACCAGCATCTGCGAGCCACGCGAATGCGACAGGGAAATACCGGTGTACAGCGCAAGCACGAAAAGCCATATTCCTACGGCCCAGGTGATCGTGCGGGAGGAAGTCATACGCGTAGCGATTCCAGTATAGAGCCGCGAAGCGCGGCGAGCGCTCCCGAAATTCCTTGGATTAGCCAGAGCATAACGGCTTCCGAACTCTAATGCTCAGCGGCGAGGGGAGAAAACGCAACCGTGATCTATGGCGGAGGAGGGGGAATTCGAACCCCCGAGACCCTTCGAGCCTAACGGTTTTCAAGGCGGGTGGTTGCGCTCTGGCTCGCTCCTAAACCATTGATTAAGTATAGACCACATTCGGCCGGCTCTGGACGGTTTGGGCACGATTGGCAGCCTATTGGGATAAATTGCGATAAAGGCTGTTACACCTCGCGATCG
>WNFW01001592.1_pt1 | contig 15267 bp, 39 predicted proteins | sample 5400131 | NCBI WGS metagenome assembly WNFW01 (sample SAMN13153362, study PRJNA577476) | soil metagenome | isolation source: 20 cm soil or saprolite under grassland replicate 1 | place: USA:California | collected 2016-06-15 | reverse complement strand
CTGGGAATTCTGGAACCTACACCGTATCCGTGAGCGGCTCGAGCAACACCCTATCTCATTCTGCAACTGTAACTTACACGGTACAAGACTTCACGATCGCTGCGAGCCCAACCGCAGTTACGGTGAACGCTGGAACCGCAGCCACTTCGACAATCACAATTACTGCACTCCAAGGCTTCAGCGGAGTCGTCAGCCTGGCCTCGAGCATCAGTCCAGCCACCGGGCTGACTTGCACGCGTACCCCAACCAGTGTAACCGGCTCCGGCACCTCTACGCTATCGTGCAGTGGCTCAACAGGAACCTACACCGTGACAATAACAGGCACGAGTGGAACCCTATCTCACTCTGTGACAGTCAATTACACTGTCCAGGACTTCACCGTGGCTGCTGCACCAACGAGCCTCACCGTAAACGCTGGAGTTGCAGGCACCTCAACGACTATAGTCGCGCCGGTAAACGGCTTCGCAGGGACGGTCACCCTATCATCCTCGATATCCCCAGCTAGCGGCTTGACCTGCGCTCTAACACCCAGCAGCATCAGCCTCGGAGCTTCTCAAACCTCCACACTTTCATGCAGTGGATCAGCAGGCACTTACACGGTAACAGTAACCGGAACGAGCGGTTCTCTATTTCATACAGCAACTGTGATCTACACAGTCCAAGATTTCACGATCTCTGCGAATCCGACCAGCATCACCGTGAACACGGGAGTTGCTGGAGCATCGACCATCACCATAACTGCTCAGGGCGGTTTCAGTGCAGTTGTCAGCTTAGTCTCGAGTATTGGTTCCGCTACCACTCTAACGTGCACTCTAACTCCGACAAGCGTGACTGGATCCGGAACTTCGAGCCTATCCTGCAACGGATCCGCAGGAGTATACACAGTGACCGTTACGGGCACGAGTAATACTCTATCTCACTCTGCGACAGTCACTTACACAGTACAAGACTTCACCGTGGCCGCCAATCCGACGGCTCTAAACTTCGCTTCCGGTGGAACTGGAACTTCGGGCATAGCAATTACAGGTCGCGATGGGTTCGCAGGAACTGTTAGTCTCACTGCGGCTATTTCCCCGTCGACTGGTCTAGCTTGCACAGTATCACCGAACAGCGTCACACTCAGCAGTGGAGTTGCCACAGGAGCTTCGACTCTGTCTTGCACCTCCTCCTCACCTGGCACCTTCACGGTGACAGTCACAGGAACAGGTAGCGGTTTAACGACTAGTGCGACGGTGACCGTCAACTCTGGAACACCTTACACCGTAACAGCCAATCCTACTAGCGTGACGGTCCTTGCGGGAGCCAGTGGAACCTCAACAATCACTGTTGCTGCACAGAGCGGTTTCACCGGCACGGTTAGTCTCGCTTCTTCAGTTTTGCCTGCGACCGGTCTAGCATGCACTCTATCTCCAACGAGCATAACATTGGGAACCTCGGGCACCTCAACACTTTCCTGCTCCGGAACGGCAGGAGTCTACATTGTGACTGTGACTGGTCAAAACGGCCCGAACAGTGTCTCTGCGACTGTTACGTTCACATCTCAGGACTTTACATTGACCGCGAACCCGACAGCTATCACCGGTCTCGCGGGCGCTACCGGAACCTCAACCCTCACAGTAACTGGTCAGAGCGGCTTCAATGGCCCCGTCTCTCTAACTGTCACCATATCGCCGTCAACGGGTCTGGCATGCACCCTAACGCCGACAAGCGTAACCGGGTCAGGAACCTCCAATCTCTCATGTAGTGGATCTGCAGGAAGCTACACGGTAACTGCCACAGGAACAAGCAATTCGCTCTCCCACTCCGCCGCAGTGACGTTCATCGTGCAAGACTTCACCATCTCGGCCAGTCCAACCACTGCTACTGTTTTGGCTGGAGTTTCTGGAAGCTCGACTATCACCGTCACTTCGCTTCAAGGGTTTACTGGAACCGTGGCTCTATCATCAACCGTGTCGCCCTCGACGGGTCTGACCTGTTCACTCTCTCCGACAAGCCTTGTTGTGAGCACCTCAAGCACCTCCACACTGTCATGCTCCGGAAGTGCTGGAACTTACACAATAACCGTAACCGGTGCCAGCGGTACTCTATCTCGTTCTACGACTGTGACCTACACTGTACAAGACTTCACTCTCGCTGTGAGCCAGACGAGCGTGACTGTTCTGGCGGGTGTTAGTGGAACTTCTTCGATAACTGTGGCCGCTTTGAACGGATTCGCCGGAACTGTCATCATTACCACGACGGTCTCCCCAGCCACGGGTCTTACTTGCACTCTGAATCCGACAAGTGTTATTGGCTCCGGAACCTCTACTCTCTCCTGCTCAGGCTCAGCCGGATCCTATTCAGTAATAGTTACTGGGACCAGCGGCTCACTTTCTCACTCTGCGACCGCGACATATACAGTCCAGGACTTCGCCCTTGCATCAAATCCGACGACCGTTACTCTTCTCGCCGGAGTTTCCGGGACCTCGACAATTACTATTACCGCCCTTCAAGGGTTTAATGGAGTCGTTGGCTTAGTCGCATCTGCATCTCCCGCTCCCGGCCTTACCTGCACTCTAACCCCGACGAGTGTTACCGGCTCCGGAACCTCAACTCTATCGTGCAATGGCTCCGCTGGTGCCTACTCCGTAACCGTGACGGGTGCAAGCGGCACCCTCTCCCACTCGGCAGTTGTAACCTACACCGTACAGGACTTTGCGGTCTCCGCAAGTCCAACATCAGTTTCAGTCAGCGCCGGCGTAGCCGGCACGTCGACGATTACGGTAACCGCTCAACAAGGGTTCGGTGCGGCTGTCAGCCTAACATCGACAATATCCCCGACCTCCGGCCTGACATGCACGCTAACCCCGACGAGCGTCACTGGCTCTGGGACCTCTACCATTTCATGCACCGGGAGTGCAGGAACCTACACCGTAACCGCAACTGCAACCAGCGGTTCCCTTTCGCACTCTGTGAGTGTCATCTATGCAGTGAAAGACTTCACGGTCACTGCGAGTCCCACCACAGTCGCTTTCGTGGCGGGGTCGAGCGGCACTTCCACCATAACGGTCTCGCCTGTGAATGGATTCACGGGCTCGGTGAGTCTAGCTGCGACGGTCTCGCCAGCTACAGGACTGACGTGTACGCTATTACCGACGAGTCTGACCTTGGGCTCCTCGGGTAGTTCTACCCTCTCGTGTTCCGGCTCGGCTGGAACTTACCTGGTTACTGTGACCGGTTCGAGCTCTGGGCTCTCCCACTCTGCAACTGTCACCTATAGCACTCAAGACTTTACCGTAACAGCGAATCCGACTAGCTTGACGGTCAACGCTGGAACCGCGGGAACTTCGACCATTACTGTAACTGCAGTGAATAGTTTCGGTGGCGTCGTGAGCCTGACCGTGGACAACACCGCATGCAGTGTCTCACCTGCGAGCGTAACTGGCTCTGGCACCGCCACACTATCATGCACATTTGCGACAGCATCCAACATTATAGTGACAGTTACAGGGGCGAGCGGCTCTCAGTCCCGCACCGCGACAGTCAGCTATTCAATTCAGGACTTTACCATTTCTGCGAATCCGACTAGCGTTACCGTCAATGCTGGTACACCAGGCACTTCGGCCATTGCTGTCATGGGTCTGAACGGTTTCGCCGGGGTTGTTAATCTCGGCACAAACAGCACCTCATGCGGCGTCAGTCCCACCAGCGTAACAGGTTCAGGCAATGCAAACCTATCTTGCAATTTCGCTTCTTCAAACACGATTCACGTAGGGGTCACTGGGACGAGCGGGTCCCTGTCTCATACTGTAACACTCACCTTTACCGTTCAGGATTTCTCAGTCACTGCTAACCCTGCCTCTGTAACAGTCAACGCTGGCTCTGTCGGTACTTCGACCATCGTAGTTACAGGTCTGAATGGGTTCGCGGGAATTGTCAATTTATCATCGAACAGCACGGCATGCACTCTCACTCCTTCGAGCCTAACCGGATCGGGCAGCTCAAGTCTCTCATGCAATTTCGCGTTGGCTGGTACGAACACAATACTTGTCAGCGGAGTCAGCGGATCGCTGATTCGTGCAGCCACCGTGACTTACACTATCCAAGACTTCACGATCGCGGACAATCCCGCAAATGTGACCGGCTACGCTGGCTCAACGGTAACCTCGACCATTACAGTATCTGGACTCAACGGCTTCGCTGGAACGGTCAATCTAGTCACCAACAGCACATCATGCACAACGTCACCTACCAGTCTTACCGGGCCAGGCAGCTCTAGTCTGTCGTGCTCTTTCGCGTCTGCTTCAACCATTCACGTTACTGCGACGGGTACAAACGGCGGCTTGTCGCATTCAGCTATTGTTACATTCACAATCCAGGACTTCACGATAAGCCTGACTCCGACAACCGTCATAGTAAACGCTGGAAACGCAGGAACATCAACAGTCACCATCTCCGCACTGAACGGCTTCGCGGGCATTGTTGGCTTTGCCACCAACAGCACGGCGTGTGCTGCGAGTCCTACTAGCGTCACGGGCTCTGGTAGTGCAACCCTGTCGTGCACCTTCGCATCTGCCAGTACGGCCCACGTGAGCGTGACTGGAACGAGCGCTTCTCTCTCTCATTCAGTGACAGTCACATACAAAGTCCAAGACTTCGCTCTGGCCGGGAGCTCGACAAACGTTAACGTGAACATAGGTTCTGCGGGCACGTCTAGTGTCACTGTAAGTGGTCTGAACGGTTTCTCGAGTATGGTGAGTCTCAATACTAACAGCACTTCGTGTAGCGTCGCTCCAAACAGCGTTAGCGGCTCTGGCAGCTCTACGCTGTCCTGCACCTTCTCATCGACGTCGATAGTGCACGTCACCGTGACAGGGACAAGCGGGAGCCTCTCTCACTCTGTAACCACGACCTTCACAGTTCAAGACTTCACTCTAAGCGCTAGTCCAATCTCGGTCACGGGTGTCGCTGGTTCCGCGAGCACTTCAACACTGACAATAGCACCAGTGAACGGGTTTGCGGCGACGGTGACTCTCGCCGTCACGTCGAACTCCACGAGCTTATTATGTACGTTGAATCCAACCACTGTGACAAGTGGCAGCGGCACATCCACACTCTCGTGCACGGGAATCGTTGCAGGCAATTACCTTGCAACTCTCACAGGCACCAGTGGCGGTCTGTCTCACTCACTAGGCATAACCTATCATATCCAAGATTTCTCGATAAGTGCGAATCCAATAAGTATCTCCGTAACCACAAACACCAAGGTTCCATCGACTATCACGATTGCTTCGCTTAATGGCTTCAGTGGACCAGTCTCTCTCTCAGTGTCTACCAACTCAGCAGATCTCTTGTGCAACGTCACTCCGGCTAGCATAAGTGGCGGCTCAGGAACATCAACAGTTTTCTGCACGGGATCGGCACCAGGAAACTACCAAGGAACAATCACCGGAACGAGTGGAACGCTATCTCACTCAGCAACGGTCATTTATGCTGTCTCCGACTTTGCGATCTCCTCGACTTCTCCCGCCGCGGTAACTATTGGAACGTCTGCAACGTCAACAGTTACGGTCTCAGCTCTGAATGGGTTCACTGGAACCGTCAGCCTTACTGACACCGCATCGTCGGGTCTAACTTGCGGGAATATTGCGCCCTTAAGCATCACGAGCTCGGGAACTGCGACGATCGCTTGCAGTTCAGGTACTTCCGGAACCTACAGCTTGAGCATAACCGGAGCAAGCGGTACTCTCTCGCATTCAACGAGTGCAACTGTCACGGTTACGGACTTCAGCATAACTGCGACTTCGCCTAGTCCCGTTGACGCGAGTATCCCTGCAACTTCCACAATATCGGTGAACTATCTAAACGGCTTTACTGGCACCGTCAATCTGACTGATTCCATACCGGCCGGTCTGAACTGCGGCCCGATCTCGCCCAACGGCCTGTCAAGTCAAGGCGTGGCAAGCGTCTCGTGTAGCTCAACGACAGCTGGAACATACACTCTTACCATAACAGGAACCAGTGGAACGCTTTCTCACTCTTCCAGTGCCACATTCACGATTGACGACTTCATTGTCGGAGCGAATCCCACCAGTCTGACTGGAAATATTGGTTCAACCCTGAACTCGACGATAACCGTGAGTCCGGCCAACGGATTCGGCGGCATAGTGACCTTGACCGCGACACCATCGCCAACGATCGGCATGACGTGTAATCTAAGTGCTACCACGATCTCTGGAGGATCGGGGTCTTCAACGCTCTCTTGCAGTCCGTCTGCGGCTGGATCATATACTGTCACCGTCAAGGCTACTAGTCCGAACCTTTCTCACTCGGCGACGGTAACGTACAGCATAGCAGTACCTGACTTTTCGATCACTGCAAACCCTGTCAGCTTGACGACTAATGCGGGTGCGACTGCCACATCCACGATAACCGTTTCCTCGGTCAACGCGTTTCCAGGTACGGTGAACCTGAGTTCTTCTACATCGCCTTCTACTGGTCTATCCTGCACCCTGACGCCTGCTAGCGTGATCCTCACTCATGGAGCCTCTCGCACTTCGACGCTCTCATGCTCGGGCTCGGCTGGTAGCTACACTGTGTCGGTGACCGGCACTAGCGGAGTGCTTTCCCACTCTGCGAACGTAGCTGTGACAGTCCAGGACTTCTCCGTAACTGTCAATCCTACAAGTGTGATAGTGAATGCTGGAGCGTCAGGAATTTCCACAGTGTTCGTGACAAGTATCCAAGGATTCGCCGGAGCCGTTGCACTCACCACGAGCATCTCTCCCAGTACAGGTCTAAGCTGTACTCTCTCGCCAACAAGCATCACATTAGGCAACACCGGGACAAGCACACTTTCGTGCACCGGCTCGTCAGGAACTTACACAGTAACAGTTTCAGGGACCAGTGGTTCACTGACACAGACGTCGACCGTCAACTACACTGTACAGGACTTCACGATAACCGCAAGCCCAACAAGTGCGACCATCCTAGCCTCAGCTTCCGGGCAATCGACGATCACGGTTACCGGCCTTCAGGGTCTTGTGGGCACGGTCTCATTGTCAACAACGGTCTCACCACCAGTAGGTCTTACGTGTAGTTCTTCGCCAACTACTGTTACGCTGTCTAGCACCGCCAGCAGTGGAACGTCGACACTGTCATGCTCCGGTACCGCTGGCTCCTACACAGTTACAATTACGGGCTCTGACGGCAATCTTTCTCACAACACAGTCGTAACTTACACGGTTCAAGATTTCACCATTGCAGGGAGCCCCGCTAGCGTCGGCGTATCTTCAGGCACTGCAGGAACTTCGACGATCACTGTAGCTGGTTTCAACGGGTTCACTGGCATGGTTTCGCTCACCGCAATGGTTTCCCCCTCCACAGGTCTAACTTGCACTCTGTCCCCGACAAGCATTTCCCTGGGGTCCGTCACAAGTGGGATCTCTACTCTTTCATGCACTGGGACTACAGGGACCTATACTGTGACGGTGACAGGTTCCGGATCTTCTCTCAGCCATACTGCCAGCGTAACATACACCATTCAAGATTTCACTGTAAGCGCCAGCCCCACGGGGCTCTTGGTTTTCTCAGGTACCGCGGGGGCCTCCACGATTACCGTTTCGAGCCCCAACGGGTTCTCCGGAACAATCAGTCTGACTGCCATCCCATCGCCTTCCACAGGCCTCACCTGCAGCCTCAGCCCAACAAGCATCCAACTGACCACCTCTACGTCATCAGGAACTTCGACACTCTCTTGCACACCTTCAGTAAGTTCTCAAACGTTCACAGTAACCGTATCAGGCACGAATGGCGGCCTCAGCCGGACTACAACTGTAACCTTCAATGTCGGGACCGCTTTCAGCGTGACGGCCAACCCAACAGGCGTCACTGCCTTCGCAGGTTCAACCGGGGCCTCGACTACGACGGTGGCCTATGCACCTGGATTCACGGGAACAGTCACTCTGGTCAGTACAATTTCGCCGACAACAGGCCTGTCTTGCACCCTTGGTGTTACGACTCTTACATCCTCCGGAAATTCTGCTCTGTCATGCTCGGGCCAGGCAGGGGCCTACATTGTCACTGTCACAGGCACGAGCGGTTCTAACACCGCGTCTGCAACCGTAGCCTATACCATCCAAGACTTCGCCCTATCAATCAATCCGACTAGCGTGACGGCTCTAGCTGGGTCGACGGGCTCTACAACGATAGTTGCTACAGGACTCGACGGCTTTGCCGGAACCGTAGCTCTTTCAGAGACCTTTTCACCTTTAACAGGTATTGCGTGTAGTGCTACCCCAACCAGTCTAGCCCTCAGCAGTGCAACTTCAAGCGCGACATCGTCACTATCATGTTCTGGTACAGCCGGCTCGTATCTCGTGACCGTGACCGGTACCAGTAGCGGTCTCACCCATTCAACTTCGGTAACCTATACGATCCAAGACTTCGCCATTGCTGCAAACCAGACGAATGTCACAATTCTCGCGGGCACATCTGGGACCACATCAATCACGACCACCGGTCTCCAGGGATTCAGTGGCACGATCTCGCTCACCGTAACAGCCTCGCCTCCGACAGGTTTGGCTTGCACTCTATCACCCACAAGCGTTGCCCTCAGTGCTAGTACTACCAATGCTCTGTCAACTCTGTCATGTTCGGGCTCGGCGGGCTTGTATGCAGTGACAGTAACAGGCACGAGCAGCGGCCTAACTCATACTGCGGGTGCTACGTTCTCTGTCCAGGACTTCACAGTCTCGGCTAGTCCCACGACCTTGATCGCACTGGCGGGAGCATCTGGATCCTCAACAATAACAATTAACGGCCTTCAAGGGTTTACCGGGACTGTTTCGCTCACAGCAACTCTCTCGCCTTCGACAGGTTTGACCTGCACGCTTTCTCCCGCCAGTGTCGCCATCAGTAGCGTAATCACCAGTGCGACCTCAATCATGTCATGTTCAGGTTCGGCTGGAAGCTACATTGTTACGGCGACGAGCACCAGCAGCTCGCTATTACACTCTGCAACTGTTTCAGTGAAAGTACAGGACTTCGCTGTGGTCGCTAGCCCGTCAAGTGTCACGATGAATGCTGGGGCTAGTGCCGCTTCCACAGTGATAGTTACAAACCTTCAGGGATTCACGGGAACCGTCACACTAGTCAGCAACATTTCCCCAGCCACCGGTATCATCTGCACGTTGTCTCCGACTAGCATTACGCTGGGAGACTCGGGTACCTCGACACTATTTTGCAACGGATCCGCTGGTAGCTATGCTGTTACTGTAACGGGCACAAGCGGCTCTCTCGTCCACTCTGCAACCGTAACCTACAGTGTACAGGACTTCACGCTGGTTGCTAGTCCCACAATTGTCATCGCTAACGCCGGAACCGCCGGAACTTCGACGATCACCGTAACCGCCACTCAGGGCTTCGCTGGAGTCGTTAGTCTTTCCACGATTGTCTCCCCCACGACGGGGTTGGCATGCACTATCACACCGACGAGCATTACTAGCTCAGGAACCTCTGCGCTCTCCTGTATCGGAAGCGCAGGAGTGTATACAGTAACCGTCTCTGGAACGAGCAATGGCCTATCCCACTCGGCAACCCTGACCTTCACGGTCCAGGACTTCACAGTCTCCGCCGGATCGACGAGTGTAACCACACTTGCGGCGAGCAGTGGGACGTCAATAATTACGGTCACTCCGCTCCAAGGCTTCACAGGCACTGTTAGCCTTGCCGTTGGTATGTCGCCTCCTACCGGTCTCGCTTGCACACTTTCGATAACAAGCGTGACTCTCGGCCCAACCGGGTCCTCCACGCTGTCGTGCTCTGGTTCTTCCGGACTCTACACCGTGACAGTTAGTGGAACGAGTGGAGCATTATCTCATTCTCAAGCTGTCACCTACACCATCGAGGATTTTGCGGTCTCGGCCAGTCCCACGAGTGTTACTGTTTCAGCAGGGGTTTCTGGGACCTCGGTCATTACCGTTACACCTCTTCGAGGATTCACAGGAACCGTTGCTCTAGCGTCAGCTGTGTCGCCCTCCACGGGTTTGAGTTGCGCGCCATCCCCGAGTAGCGTTACGTTAGGCGCCTCAGGCACTTCCACGCTAGCCTGCTCCGGGTCAGCTGGAACATTCATCGTAACAGTGACTGGTACGAGTGATAGTCTGTCTCACTCGGCGACTGTGACTTACACCGTGCACGACTTCACGATCTCAGCAAATCCGACGAGTGTTAGCGTCAACGTGAATCAAGCTGGAGCGTCAACGATCGCGGTGACTTCTGTCAATGGATTCGCGGGAGTTGTTAGTTTAACCACGACCAGTAACCCCGCCAACGGAATTACCTGTACTCCGTCACCGACTAGTGTAAGTGGCTCTGGAACCTCTAATCTATCTTGTACTGCCTCCACGAGCGGTAGTTTCACAGTTACCATCAACGGCGCTAGCGGAACCTTATCTCACTCAGCAACAGTTGCTTACACGGTAGCCGTGCCGGATTTCTCGGCAATAGCTAGCCCACTAAGCGTTACGGCAACCGCCAGCGCAACCGGCACCTCCGTAATCACTGTGGCCTCGATCAACTCGTTCGCGGGGACGGTGGCTCTGACATCCTCAGTGGTTCCCTCAACCGGATTGGCCTGTGCGCTCAGCCCAACAAGCGTGAGCCTCGGCACTTTAGGCACCTCCACTCTATCATGCACCGGTTCGGCTGGTAGATACACTGTCACGGTAACAGCAACCAGCGGTACTCTTTCGCACACTGCGACCGTTACCTACACAATCCAAGACTTCACCATTGTGGCCAACCCGGCCAACCCAAACATTAACGCAGGGGTGGCTGCGACGTCGACTGTCACTGTTACCGCTCTTCCGGCGATCGACGGCTTCACTGGAACCGTTAGCTTGACTGATACGGTGCCAACCAATCTTTCGTGCGGCGCGATTATACCTGCGAGCGTCACGAACTCTGGAACGGCAACTTTGTCCTGTAGCTCTACAGTTGCGGGTAACTACGTAGTCACTATAAACGCGACGAGCGCGACGCTATCTCACTTAGCAACTGTCACGTTCACTGTGACTGACTTTTCAGTCTCAGCGACTTCTCCAGCCGTGGTTCTGGCCGGAACCTCCGCAACCTCAACGATCACAGTCTCTGCGCTCGACGGGTTTACAGGAACAATCTCATTAGCCGACACTATCCCCGCCAGCCTATCCTGCAGCGCGATTTCACCAGCAACTCTCACAAACTCTGGAACCGCAACACTATCCTGCAGCTCAACGATCGCTGCGAACTTTTCAGTCACAATAACTGGGACGAGCGGAACCCTGTCTCACTCATCGACTGCCGCATTCACGGTCACCGACTTTACCATCACCGCGAACCCGACATCGGCCATTCTAAATACGGGAACTGCTGGCACTTCGGCCGTTACTGTCACTCCTCTCAACGGCTTTGCCGGAGTTGTGAGCCTAGCGACGAACAGTACCTCGTGTACCGTCTCGCCGACAAGCGTGACAGGATCTGGTAGTGGGACGCTCTCATGCACCTTCAGTTCTGCGTCGACGGTCCATGTCAGTGTAACCGGCGTAGCGGGGTCAAGATCACACATAACGATAGTAACCTATGTCGTCCAAGACTTTACGGTCGCGGCCAGCCCAGCGACAGTTAGCGTAACAGTGGGCACCGTTGGAAATTCGACCTTGACAGTGGTCGGCATCAACGGGTTTGCTGGAACAGTGACTCTAACGGTTGCAACATCTCCAACCTCGGGACTCTCCTGTACGCTTTCTCCATCCAACATCGCCGGCTCAGGAACCTCAGCATTATCATGCAAATCCTCCGCCAGCGGAACGTTCACAGTAACGGTGACCGGCACACGCGGCTCACTGTCGCACTCGACAACAATCACCATTTCGGCCCTGAAAGCGCAACCATCTATCACAACAAGTCTCTCCGCCTCCTCGATTCTCGCGGGAGGCTCGGTATCTGACTCTGCAGTTCTTACGAATGCCTTCGAGGCGGGGGGCACTGTCACTTACGAGTATTTCACGGGGTCAACTTGTTCAGGAGCCCCCACAACTGTTGGCGGGCCAGTCGCTGTTACCGCTGGATCCGTTCCCAAAACAACCGCGCAGAGATTCGCCACTGCCGGCAGCTTCAGTTGGCTGGCGCTCTACTCAGGCGACTCAAATAATATGGGTGCAACCGCTGCTTGCGCGCCCTTGACAGTTATTTCTCCACCAGCGCTGTCCATCCCTGGAGCACAAACGGTCGTTGCAGGATCCACCGTGCGCTTCATTGTTAACGCCACAGATGGGTTAAAAACAGTGACACTGGTCCCGTCCGGTCTGCCGCCAGGTGCCACGTTCTCATCGACCCGGTCCTTCACAGGAGGAACATCCTCAATCTTCCAATGGACGCCCTCTGACGCTCAGGCCCCAGGCGATTACAACGTGACTTTTACTGCGGTTGCGGGAAGTGTTTCGACAAGCTCTGAAGTTACGATACACGTAGTTGCTCCAGTAAAGGCCGCTCCTCTGCCGATAGTCTCCTACTCGATAATTGGAGTGGTAGGATTCATAGCGGTCATCACAGTAGCTTTTCTACTGCGCCGGTTCCAGAACCCCAGAAGAAGGTCGAATTCCTAGCTGATTCAAATACGGTAGCTGAAAAAGGGAAAGGTTCCTCCGTTCAACTACCCCGACTAGTCGTAGCTATTCACAATTCGTCTGCGGCGAATCTTAGGCACGGTTCTTCTTGGAGCTAGGTAGCCGCTGTATGATCGGCTAAGCTCGGGTTGCGCGTTCAGTAACTCTACTCTCCTCTTCACAGAAGAAAGTTCCGAGCTGGCTCGGATATGTAGGAAGGAGATCGATGACACTATCCCTATCAAGGCACCTACTACTAGTAACCATGCGGTTGTGGTCATCCCTCTGGGTAGTAAGCAGCTGAGGCAGAATCCTCCGCCTGAGGGCTGACCAGCGCTACTGCCCAGGACATGTATAGGGACGGATTGAGTCTGGGTCCATGATGGGTCGTTGCTGTCAGTGGCCGTGAAGTTGATTATGAACGTCTGACCTGCCTGGGTCGAGCTTGGCGTGAACGAGAAGTCTCCCGTAGCTTGGTCAAAGGCCATGTTCGACGCCAATCCAGTGGTAGACAGCATGACTGTTCCTCCATTACCGCTAGGGTCGTTTGCGGAGACGGTGAAGTGCAGGTGTCCTCCGACGGTCGCGTTCTGTGGACCAGGCACTACGATTACTGGAAGAACATATGCCGCTATGAGGGTTACGACCACGTACACTTGGGTTGATGCGACTCCGTCTGTGACCGTGAAGCTAACCGTGTAGGTTCCAGGCGCATCTGCCGTCGAGGGGGTCCATCTGAACGTGCTGGAGACGGGCGATGTGCCTTGGACGGTTGTGAATCTCGCGCCTGAGGGTAATTGGTTGGCTGAGAGGGTTAGGTTTGGTGTTGGGACGGAAGAGTCTGTGCCTGTCACTGTGAATGTGAGGGTTGAGGTCTGAGCGACGCTCTGTGATGATGGTGCGGTCAGGATTGGCGAAACTTGGGTTCCGACCTCAATGGTTACGGATATGGTTCTTGTCAGGGACCCGCTGGTTCCTGTCACGACTGCGGTGTAGGAGCCTACTGTTGTTGGGCTGATTGTCAAGGTTGAGGTTCCGGATCCGCTTATGGATGTGGTGCTGAGCGAGGCGGTTACTCCTGTTGGGCTGGTAACACTCAGCGCGACCGTTGAGCCGAATCCGTTCAGTAGGTTGAGGCTGATAGTGGAGGTTCCTTGCGCTCCAGTGTTAAGCGAGAGGCTCGAAGGGTTTGCTGATAGGCTGAACCCATAGAACGTGAATGTGGCTGAGGCGGTATGGGTTAGGCTTCCACTCGCGCCGGTGACTGTCAGCGTGTACGTTGACGCGGACGAGGATGAGCATGATACTGTTGCGGTTCCATTCGCAGTGAAGCTGGTTGATGAGATGGTGCCGCAGTTGAGCCCAGATGGCACATTATCGGTGAGGGTTACCGGGCCCGTCAACCCGTGAATCAGCTTTATCGTAAGTGTAGATGTTGCAGACGAGCCAACGTTCACAGCGGACGGTGAAGTTGCTGTTATTGTAAAGTCGGAGGGAGTGCCGAATGTGAAGACGGTTGTTCCCTGGTGAGTTAGGGAACTGCTTGTAGCAGTGATAGTTACGGTGTAGACTCCCTGGCTGTTCGAGCTACAAGACAGCGTTGCGGTTCCGGAGCCGCTGACGCTGCTCGGTGTCACTGAGCCGCAGGAGAGTCCTGAGGGAATCGTGTCGGAGATCGAGATCGTTCCAGAGAACCCGTTCAACGCTTTCAGCGTGATCGTGGATGTTCCTGATGAACCGGTGGAAACAGACGCCGGCGAAGAGGCGGTCACGGTAAAGTCGCGGAAGTTGAAGGTCGTGCTGGCGGAATGAGTGAGTGATCCGCTTGTTCCTCTGATAGTCAGTGTATAGCTGCCTGCGTTGGTTGCGCTACATGAGACCGTGGCGGTTCCTGATCCGGCTATGCTCGTGCTGCTGATGTTTCCGCAGCTGAGACCGTTCGGCACCGTGTCCGTCAAGGCCACAGCGGCCGTGAAGCCGTTGACTGCGGTTATCGTGAGAGTCGTCGTACTGGATTGGCCGGCGCTAGCGGCCGCGGGTGTTGAAGCGGTTATGGTAAAGTCCGCCTGTTTTATGGTGAATGTTGCGACTGCTGAATGGGCTAGAGAGCCACTGGTTCCGATTATCGTCAGTGTGTAGGTGCCTCCCGCGCTCCCACTGCACGACACAGTCGCCGTCCCGGACCCTGAGAGGGTTGCTGGACTGATCGCTCCACATGATAACCCTGAGGGGACAGTGTCGGTCAGAGTGATGGTGCCGGTGAACCCGTTAACTGACGCGATAGTTATCGTGGAGCTGGCGGATTGGCCGGTGTTGACCGCGCTGGGCGAGGTTGCTGAGATGGTGAAGTCGGGAGCGGGCGGAGCCAGCGGTTGGAATGTCAGGAGGCAGCCCCAGCCTATGGGGTTGCTGTTGCACTGCGTCGCTCCATACGTTCCCGCTCCGGGCGTGTTTGTCCAGCTTCCTGCGGGCCACCAGATCCAGTTGATTCTCTGAGGAGCATTACTATCGTAGAGATTCGTCAGTGCTTGTATGAAGGCGAATGTTGTTGTGGTGTAGCCTGCGCTTCCGTCCAGTATTGTGTCTGGAGCGCAGCTAGAGCAGAGTGGGTCTGTCCCACCCTCAGTATTCAACGCGGGCC
>WNFW01003402.1_pt1 | contig 15268 bp, 17 predicted proteins | sample 5400131 | NCBI WGS metagenome assembly WNFW01 (sample SAMN13153362, study PRJNA577476) | soil metagenome | isolation source: 20 cm soil or saprolite under grassland replicate 1 | place: USA:California | collected 2016-06-15 | reverse complement strand
AGGATCTTGAAAATAGGCAAAAGTCCCCCAAGGTTGCACGTCTATCTCACTCATGTCAGCACCTCGTTTGAGCAGTTCCTCGCGGACGGCTTTTACGTCCGAGACTACCAGGAGAAACCCCTCGAGCGAACCGGGCTGCATTGTAGTGATACCCTGCCCAATCGCGATGGAGCAAGCCGAACCGGGAGGGGTCAACTGGACAAAGCGCAGGCCCTCGCGGACCTGTTGATCAAAGTCAGCGTGAAAGCCGATCTTCTCAGTGTAAAAAGCCTTGGCACGGTCAACGTCTGTGACAGGTACCAGAATCAGTTCGAGTTTCATCTGCATGGGAATCATCAATGCTTTCCTCTTTCTTTATGCTTGACGATTCTTCTGCTTCAATTATAAGCGGGAAGCAGGACAGAATCGACCCTCATTTTAGCGAATATGCTCGAGGAGAGAGCCCGTAATGAACTCGGCAGCTTCAGGCTACCGAGTCCCTCGTCTCCTCATTGAACCCAGACGCAGAGAGCATCAGGTCATCCGTTATGGTGTAGTGACAACGCCCAGTTGATGCAACGCACTGAGCCGGTCAGCGAGACCCCAATGCTCCACCATCTTGCCATTCACGATACGGAAGATGTTGATCCCCATCACTGTGATAGGCTTGCCTGTGGGAGAGACGGCCCTGAACGCACCTTGATGGGTGCCATGGATGCTGACAAGGGCCACCACCTTGTCCCCGTCAGCAAGCAGGTCCTGCACGGTTACTTTCACGTCAGGGAAGGCATTGAGGTGCATACTGAGAAATTGGCTCGGCCCCTGGGGAAGGCCCGAAGGCACGGTATGGTTGACAGCATTGGGAGCGACGAACTGGTCAAGTGCAGACAGGTTCTTCTGATTGATGACCTCCTCATAGAACCGCTGAACAAGAGCCTTGTTGTCATCTGTTAACATCGGGTATCCTCCTTACTTCATGGGTAGACCTGAGAACTGAGGGAACAAGAGCGAAGCTTCGCCCTAGCGGAAAACCCCCTGGTGTTCTATTAAATACATGAAACTAATACAGAGGAAACATGCATCTATCTTAAAAATACCATCCAGTAAGGCAGATAGCAAGATTTTATCTTACTCCACTCGAAAGGAAACCGGGCATCCGCAAGGGATGCCCCTACATTTCTTTCGATCACATGAAGCTTGACGAACTAGTAGGGGTCTATCATCCTCAGGCTGCTTTTTGCCTCTCATCCTCAGGCTGCTCTTTGCCTCCATGACCGTTCCCTCCATGGCTCGAGCAGGCCATTCACTTCCTCAGCAGGTAATCGTGCCTCCACAATGGGGAGATAGATCTCCTCCTCTTTGGCAAGATGCAGCTTGATGATCGCATAAAGCCCATAGAGGACACGCCGCAATGCCTGCTCGTTTGATTCGCTTATAGGAGTGTAATACAAATGCAGCCGAAGCGCCTCTAGATCTTCGGTAAGCCGAATGACTTCCAGATGATCCCGGCTCATCGTCTCGGTGGCCTCCAAGGCGCGCAAGAGACTTCCGACAGTGGGATACAAGACTTGCTCTTCGGCCTGGGCATGAGGTATAAGCTGGTGGATCAAGAAGGTGTATACTTGCCCGACACCCTCTCGGATCAACTCTGCCGATGCGGAGCCGATCGAATCGGCTAACGTTCGCAATAACTCGATACGTATCATCAGTTCTCTGTGTTCGTCTCGAACACGTTGGGGTAGTGGCGCCATTGCGGATCTCCTTCCATAAAGACTCTGCAAAAGGATACATCACTGTATCACGAGAACCTCACTATTCGTCAGCTCATGGCTGACGTCCTTATCGCTGGACTCTGCAGCCACCTGCAACTTCATGGAACTGTAGCGCATCGATCTCACTATTGCATCACAGAGAACTATTCTGTCCACACAAAGCAATCACAACTTGGATGAAGATTTACTGCTGTGACAACTCCTCGAGGAGACAGCGCATACTATCTCGTGATCAGTAAGGAATGCATGCATAGGAACCTTCATCATTACGCGAGCAATTGAAAGCAAAAAAACGTGACTCCCATCGTCTTCAGAGTAGATGAAATGATCATCACCATTCCAACAGGTGAAGAGATGCTTCTCCTGCATGAACATCCTTAAGAAAGGAGCAATTCCTATGTCAACCGAAGACAACAAAGCTTTCATTCGTAGTGAGTTTGAAGACCTCAACCAAGGCAACCTGGGTAAAGTTGTTGATTACTTCACCCCGAACTTTGTCTACCATGATGCAGCCAATCCTCAAGTGAGCAATCGTGAGGAGTATTTGCACTTTCTTACCGATGTCATGGACACCTTAGCAAATCAACTGACGATTGAGGACCTAGTTGCTGTAGGGGACAAAGTCGTCGTCCGATTCACCTAACGAGGCACTCATCAAGGGCAATGGACCGGTATTCAGCGCTGATTACGCAGCTTAGAGCCACCTTCATCACTTTCTCACATGGTGGGTATGATTTACACTCAACCTCACTCATGAAACCTGTAACCCGCTTCCGTATTATCGGATAGGGGTGCCATTAGAAACAAAGTTTAGAGAAAGGAACTGAACCATGAAACGCTTTATTGTGAAAGGCATCACCGCCATCATACTGGTGGGTGCCCTAGCCTTTCCTCCAATCACGTCAGTATTTGCAGCCAGTCCCGGTACACAAGGGCAACCTAATCAGAGCTGCCTCTCTTCGACTGCTCCCAGTGAGCCAGGGAATGCATCCAGTGCACCTGGATCAGCATTTAATGAGAATGGAGGAACAGCTGGCTCTGTTTACGCTGGCAGTGGCGTATCAGCCGACCATGCCAACAGCAGTAATGCTGTCTCTCAGTATGATGTGGCCTGTTTCCAGGTATCACAACCCCATCCGTAGCAACAGGCACTAAAACAATGCACAGGCAGAGGAGCCTGTGACACATGGGGAAAGCGGGTATCCTACCGATAGGATACCCGCATTTTTTATTCTAGATTTGTGACTGATCTGTGATATTGAGACAACATTTTGTGATTAGATTGTGAGATGATTGCTCCATCCTCTAAAAAGCGATTTTGTGAGCGTAAGGGTGTATGAAGGAACTGCAAACGGTTTTACAGACACTGAGCGATGAAATCTGCTTTACTCATAAATGCTGCAAAAGGAGGGGGCTAGATGCCAAATAATAGGTATACACCAAGGGGACTCTGGGAATATGAAATGTTCACCGAGGTTTTGACTGTAACGAGGTATCCTGAAAAAAAGCAATTTGCACTCAATCATCTAAATGCCTTTCTCGAAATAGGAAGAGTTCGAGATTATGATAACAAATTGGCGAGATTAATTGAAAAAGCCGCCAGAAACCTCTTGCAACGTGTAAGCGCTCAAGGGTGGGAGCCAATCGATGCATTTGATGCTGATAGCCTTTGGGCTAAAGGCAGAGTGCGATATGAAGATGGGTCAGGTTTCCGTGGCAGAGCAGGTGAAACTAGAGAAATTGGGCCGACCACTGTAAGCATTTTCTGCCGAAGGTGTATAGATAAGAAATTGTCAAGTGATGGCCAAAATTGGAGCACAGCTTTATCTTTCTGGAAGAATTTGGAAAGAAAGAACAAGTAGACGCTGCCATTGATAGCTAAAAACTAACCTGCCCCTCTCAGCTCTATAAGTGGCTCAACCCATTTCAGGAGGCCTGTCTGTTGCATTGATAACTTCTGATGCAATCACAGCGCGGCTTGAAAGAACAATAATCACTGCTCTAGCAATACTCAAATAGTTGTGTAACCTTCATAAGTGAAAAAACGTGTCGTAAGAGTGTGGGAAAGTTCGATGGATCAACCTGGCACAAAGCCCATCATCTGCTTAGAAGGAGGAATCAGCAGAAATGGCAAAGCAGATCATGATCGTCGATGATGACAGAAACATTCTAGAGTTTATGAACCTGGCACTCACGTTTGAGGGATATGATGTTCGGGTCAGTACGACTGGGAGAGATCTTCAGCACGTACAACCAGGCGATCTTCCCGATCTGATTCTGCTTGATGTAAAGCTCATAGAGGAAGATGGACGCGTCATCTGCAAACAGTTGAAATCAAACGAGCAGACCAAAGACGTCCCCATCATCATGCTCTCCGCACATGTTTCTGAAAGAAAGATTCGCCAAGAATGTCCGGTTGATGATTTCCTGGCAAAGCCGTTTGAATTAGATACCCTCCTCTGTAAAGTGGAAAAACACCTTCATTAGCGCTCGATTCTTGGAAGTACTCGCGTGTTTCGAGATTGGGGTTTTTCAAGTGGGCATAACCACAGCGAGACATGCGCTGGCTGCATTGTCTCCTTGACCACTGCCACCAGATTTTCAGTTAATTGATTTTCTTACTATCATATCACACATTTTCAAGCAGAAGAGTCAGGCGTTATTATGAGGTATAGCATGCACTATCAACGTTTACAGAGATTGTATCGTGCTCAGAGTAGATGAAATGTTTGAGATGGTACCAGGCAACTTAAGCGTAGTGATTTCGTAGATATCATAGGTTACCTGTTGGGCGTACGTTTATCAACCCTGTTATCGGGTAGATATTCGTTCATTTCGTTTTGATGTGCTGATGGAGGTAGAGGGGGAGATCGGCGATATCAGAATAGTCGAACAAAAGGAAGAAGAATATGCTGAGTAGAGACACAAAATATCCCAGGCGCGGATTAGTGATGGGCCTGATTGCGACGCTTGCAGCAATCTGTCTGCTGCTAGTCACAACACTAGGAGCACTGGGGGATACAGTAAACATTTCAGATAAAGCAGGCGTGCTGAATACAAGCCAGGTGCAAAGTGAGGCTGCGAATCTGCCGTATCCCGTGAACATTTACACCATGAACAACTTCACAGGTTCGGAATCGGCATTCAATCAAGAGGCTGCTAGCACCCTTAACAAAGCGAACAACCCACGCTTGATCATTATTGCTATCGATACACGCAATAAGTTTTTGGCGATAGTCGGCGGCAAAGACGTGTCAACTTCAAATAGCGTGTATAACGATGCCGTAAACGCTTTCAAGAGCAACTACAATGGCGGGGACTATACGGGTGCGACCATTGCTGCGCTTCGCTCATTGCAAAGTTCGCTGGGTGGGTCAACTGGTACTGGTGTTTCAAACACTGCGGCTGGTTTTAATTTTCTACCACTGTGTTTAGTTGGCTTGCTAGTACTGGGACTTATTGTGTTCGCTGCCATGTTGTTAATGAGGAATGTACGAAGGCGAATTCCTCCTTATCCGATGGGGAACCAATTTCAACAGCCATATAATCAGGGGTATCCACCCAACTATTCTGGCCAGGGATATCCACCCAACTATTATGGTCCCGGGTATAATCAACAAGGACCCGGTATGAATCCCTGGGCTGCCGGTGGTCTTGGTGCAGCAGCAGGAGGTTTGATTGGCTACGAGTTAGGGAAACATGAAGGCGAAGAGCAAGGGAATGCAGGAAGTGGAGACTTTGGCGGCGGAGCTGGTGGAACCTTCGGTGGAGATGGCGGTGGAGATTTTGGCGGCGGAGCTGGTGGAGATTTTGGTGGTGGGGGAGGCGGAGACTTTGGCGGTGGTGGTGGTGGGGATTTTGGTGGTGGGGGAGGCGGAGATTTTGGCGGTGGTGGTGGTAGCAGCTTCTAGCGGGTCAAGCCACACATTTTTTCTTTGTTACACTTGCTAATGGTGCCTATTCACCGATTACACTGGCACCATTTTATGGTACTCATTTGGAGGTGATTTTGTAAAACTGTAACGGGTTGCGTCTATGTAAATAGAGGGAGATGTGAAAGGAGGCATACGATGCTTTTTCTCTTATGGATAGCACTACTGCTCCTTGTAGCTCTAGGAACCTTGATTAGCACGCAACTGTACACTCGCTATTAAAGTAGGCTATTAGGTCGCGAAATCACAGGAAGTCGGGTCGTTTGTTGATCGTCCTATGCTTACAGTTCGATGGAGCGCTCGTGGCTGATTGATGAGCAAGTGATACTGTTCAAGCGATTTGGTAGAACATCTCTCTCGAATTTTGTTGGCTGAGAGGCTTCCCCTTCGCTTCGCTCAGGTCTTCGGCTCATGGGCACAGCATGATTCGCAGCGCAAGCGTCTTTTCCCCAGGCAACCAGATGCTTCGCTGAGCTTAGCATAACAATTCAGCGCAGGAATGATACGTATTGCAAGACCTGGTACAGGCACAATATTCCTATGCTTAAGTATTTTCATATGCAAAAGTGCTTTTTATAATGTAAAATAGTTAATGGGGGTAGTTTATTCTTACAGAGTATCCTTTTGACGCGCTCGTGATTTGACGCAAATACGAAGGGATTTGAGAAAGAGGAGTGACAATGGACGCTATTATTGGACGGTACAAAGTACGAATTGAGGATGAGGGAATTGTACTCACGCATCCATCAGGCATTAGCTTTGAGATTACGTCAAAGGAGGCTTTGGATCTTCAGGATTTGCTCAAAGTCTATCGCGAAACATTACTTACTTCTGAACTTAGTTCTGAGCGAGAGACAAATCCGGAATTAGAGCGGATTGTTATCGACGTGCGCGAACTTTAATATTAAAGGAGGACAGGCGACATAAGATCGTGTGTCGCCTGTCCGCCTGTCCTTCTTTATAGGTTTTTGAAGTTACGCATCTCCTGTTTTTTGAGCGCCTGCCCAAAAGAGCAGACCAATTATTATGAAAAATAGGATCATAAACAGACCTACGAGGGAATCAATAAGCTGAGAAAGATTCCACTGAAAAACTGCCGCGCCGATAAATACCAACACTAATAAAAAACCCAGGATAGGGATAATTAGCATGACATTAAAGCGCGAACCGGGTCTAGCTGGCCGCGGCCTGCTTCTTACATACTCAAGATCAGTATCAAGTGGCTCCATAAAATACCTTTCTACATTAAGAACGGCCTGCGGGCCTAAAAAATAGTGGTCTGAGCAGTAGCAGACCAGTTATTCGATTCAGTAAGTGAAGAAAGAGCCGTCTGATGTGTAGAAGAAATAGTGGGGAGCGAGCGAAACGTATTCAGATAGCGCCTCAATTCAAGTGCATTCAGTGTATACATTGAACCTTCGAGGGTTGCAACAATACTTCCATCAGCGATTGCACTACAAAGATCGGCCAGCGTTGGGATACGGTCGGACATAGGACACCTCCCTACAAAATACTGTAACTAAACTATCTTGTTGATGAGAACAATGATGTTGTCGTTTTTATTTCACTCTTCGTGATCTAACGGCTCTGACTCCTCCTTTCTTAACCCTGAGCTACATTATCTAACAAACCAGGCAAAGGGTCAATATGCATGGTGCGGCGAATCAAATCAATTTGTTTAATCACATCTTTGATGGCGGGAATGAGTACTTGAGAACCATCTGGCCTTTTGACACTGTAGACATCGTTGCTCCCTGTGACGATGATTTCAACGATCTGGCCTAATTCCTGTCCATCGAGTGTTAAGACTCGCAGGCCAAGAATATCGTGCTGGTAGTAAGAGTCAGGTGGGAGTGCAGCCAGTTCACTTAACGGAATAAACAGCTCTTGAGTGCGTAACGGCTCTGCAGCGTTGGCATCGTCAATGCCTGATAATTTGAGTATAACCATTTCACCTTTATAAGGCCGTACGCTTTGAATTGAATAGGATGTATGATTCGCTCCCACATAGACAGTTTGAAGCTCAACGAAGCGGTTAGGGATGTCGGTAAGTAAACGTACTTTGAGCTCACCGTGGACGCCAAAAAGGGCTACTACTTGCCCGATAGTAGCCCAATCTGTTTCGTTTTGCTTTGGCACTTAGCCAGACCTCTTCTTTGCTATTCCAAAGGAATGGAGGTGAAATGAGGAGTTTCCTCCACACCCTCCACAGGGGCATATCCCCTTAAAACTCCTTTTTAAAGAATTTCTAGTGACGTATGGCGTCCTTCGCGAGTGCCGCCTGCTCGCAAGAGTGTGCGCATTCCTTTGGCGACACGCCCTTGACGGCCAATTACTTTACCAAAGTCATCGGGCGCAACGCTGAGTTCGAGCGCGAGGACATTGCGATCATTACGAACTTCACGAACTTGTACAGCCTCAGGATCGTCTACCAAGGATTTTGCGATGTACTCAACAAGTCTACGCATTTTTTCCCTTTAATTAATGAACTTTCACTTTTTAAACTGTATTGCGGAACATCCACCAAGGCCGATAAATCGGCGATGGGCACGATGAATCGGCCCCTACATTACTCAGCTTCGGTAGCTGTAGCAGGGGTGGATTTCGTCTGCTCATAACGCTCCCATGCTCCTGTGCGTTTGAGTAACGAAGTGACCGAATCGGTTGGCTGCGCACCAACATTGAGCCATTTAAAGGCTTTTTCTTCATCAATATGGATGGCAGATGGCTCTACCAGCGGGTTGTACCAGCCGATATTTTCAATAATACGGCCATCGCGTGGGGAGCGCGAATCAGCGACTACGACGCGATAGCTTGGAGCTTTCGTTTTCCCTACACGTTTTAAGCGAATTTTGACACTCATGTGTTTTTTCTCTTACCCTTTCCCCCTTAACAATTCACGAAAACGGGGGATCTATATGTATTGTTATGCCGCGTCCCGGCGCGATATACGCTCATGAACAACGGTTTCACTAGGATATCATGGAGAGAGGGAATTGTCAATCTTATTCCCACTCCATTGTAGCAGGAGGCTTGGTCGTTATATCGTACACGACGCGTGAAATGTTTGGAACCTCGTTCACAATACGGGAAGATATTTTTTGTAAGAGGTCGGAGGGAAGTTTCGCCCACGTAGCGGTCATAATATCTGTCGATTGAACGACACGGAGAGCTATCACCTCGCCAAAAAATTTTCCATCGCCTTTGGTAGCAGTTGAATACGCTCCAGTCATGACAGGAAAGGAAATGAAGACGTTTTCAAGCAAGCCGGCGCGTTCTAATTCCTCAAGAACTATGCTATCTGCCTGTTTTTCCTGTGCGAGCCGCTGCGCAGTTACTTCTCCTCGAATACGAACCGCGAATCCTGGACCGGGAAATGGCTGCTTCAAAATAAATTCAGCAGGCAGTCCTATCCTTCTCCCTAACGCACGCACTTCATCTTTATACAGCTCGCGCAATGGTTCGAGCAATGCCAGCTTCATATGCTCCGGTAAGCCACCAACGTTATGATGACTTTTAATTCTAGAGGCATATTTCGTTCCCTGGCTTTCGATCACATCCGAGTAAATCGTTCCTTGCAGTAAGTAGGCAACATCTTGCTCTTTTTGAAGAAGCTTGTGCATTTCTGCCTCAAAAACTTCGATGTAGAAAGCGCCAATAACTTTCCGTTTCTCTTCACTATCGGTAATGCCTTGTAGCCTACGCAACATTTCATGTCGCACATCAACAATAATGGGAGCAATACCAAATTGTGCAAATACTTTTTTGACTGTCAGCGCCGCATCATCGCGCATTAATCCATTATCAACAAAGATTGGAATAAGTTGCTTGCCTATCGCTGTAGCGACCAAAGTACCGGCAACAGTAGAATCAACACCTCCTGAAATCGCGCCAATCACATGATGTTCCCCTACCGTGTTACGAATCCGTTGGATGTACTCACCTGGGTCGACGCTGTGGTGGTTTTTAGCTATGCCACAGATCTCGATAAAGTTTTGTAAAATGAACGATCCAAATTCGGTATGCTCAACTTCTGGATGAAATTGCAGCATATACATTTTGCTGTGTTCATCTTCTGCCGCCGTATTTGGAACATGTGGAGTTGATCCAATCAAAGTAAAGCCAGATGGAATCTGAATAATCTCATCTCCGTGGCTCATCCAGACAGTTATATTTCTGGCTACGCCTTTCAGAAGCCTTGAAGAGTCATCCAGCACGGTAAATGATGCGGGGCCATATTCCTTGCGTCCCGCTATGACTTTACCTCCTAAAAGATGTGCAGTTAATTGAAAGCCATAACAAATACCCAGTATCGGGATGCCCAATGCAAAGATTTTTGTATCGACTGTGGGAGCGCCCTGTTCGTAGACGGAAATGGGCCCACCAGACAGCACAATGCCTTGAGGTTTTTCGGCCTGGATTACTTCTAAAGCGTCTTCAGGAATGACCATTTTTGCAGGGGAACCAAGAAAGCGGAGCCTGCGAACTATCAGGTGTGCAGTTTGTCCTCCAAAGTCAATAACCAGAATCATGTTAGTAATTCTCGCCAGCGTCAGTTATAAGCACATCATGTGGGTGGCTTTCGGTAAGGGATGCCTGAGTGATTTGAATAAATGTAGCCTTCTGCCATAACTCTTGTATAGTTTTTGCGCCGACATAGTAAAATCCCGAGCGTATCCCACCAAGCGCCTGATCAACGAGCGATCTCACAGAGGCTTTCACAGGCACTAATCCTTCAACGCCCTCTGCAACGAGTACTCCATCCTGGTAGCTTTTGCCGTGAAATTCATCTTCTGAATGAACTTCTCCTCCTCGTTTCATGGCACTAACAGAGCCCATACCTCGATACTCTTTAAAGAGGTACTCGTTCTTATCAGTTTGGAAAATACTGCGAAATCTGTGTGGCACTTGATCCCTGCGTAAGATCACCGTTTTTCCCGGAGCCTCTTCCGCTACTGCAAAAAAGCTTCCCATCATAACTGCATTGGCGCCTACAGCCAGCGCTTTCACTATATCTCCTGAATATTTAATACCTCCGTCTGCTATGATAGGTATGCCAGCCTCAGCCGTTACCGAAATGACACTTTGTAGGGCTGTGATCTGGGGAACACCCATTCCAGAAATGACGCGTGTTGTACATATAGCGCCTGGCCCCATACCAACGCGCAATCCATCAGCACCTGCATCGATCAGCGCTTTTGCACCATCGGAAGTGGCTATGCTGCCTGCGATAATGTCTATGTAAGGATGGGATCGTTTGATTGAAATGAGCGCATCAATCACATACTTTGCAAACCCATGCGCGGTGTCAATAACGAGGAGATTTACGCCACCGTCTGCCAATGCAGCTACGCGTTTTTCATAGCCTGGACTTGCTCCGATAGCCACTCCGACAGGCAAGTGTTCCGCAAGCACTTTCTTTGCTTCTACTACCTGATCTGCAACGGTCAAATTTCTATGAATAATGCCTATTCCACCCAGCTTTGCTAACGCTATGGCGAGGCATGATTCGGTTACGGTGTCCATAGGCGCCGAGACAAGAGGTATTTTGATGGAGATATTTTTTGTTATGTGGGTGGACAGGTCGATGTCGCTACGGAAAAAATCTGTGTAGCCGGGTAAAAGTAGTATATCGTCAAATGTCAGGCCAAGGGGTATTGAGTTTTTCAACTTTTTCTGCTCCTTTCATTTATTGTTACAATAGATTTAGGGTGGCTGTCAAGCATACAGGTGGTTTCTTATAATTTCCTCCTGTGCTATACTCTGTGAGAGCGTTATCGGGCAACGCGGCGGATACTATGTTGTAGACCGCCGTATCTTATTGCAAACAGCCATCATCATACTATATTGCAGATCGGCTTTTGAGGCCGATATAGATGGAGAAAACAATGACTATTCATGAACGAAATGCTATATCTGTACCACAGGTAGAGCCACGCAAACCTATTCCAGTACAAAATTTGCGCATTCCTGGCCCAACTCCGGTACCTGTTGAGATATTGGAAGAAATGACTCAGCCTTTGATCAACCATCGAGGTCCAGAGTTTGCCGCTATTCTCAAGCGTGTGACGGAACGCCTGCAGTATTTCTTCCAGACATCGTCGCCAGTGCTGACATTCGCAGCTTCTGGTACGGGAGGGCAGGAGGCAGCGGTTGCTAATCTTTTTTCACCAGGAGAGCATGTTGTTGCAATCACGATTGGTTCTTTTGGCAATCGCCAGGCGACTATCGCTGAACGATTTGGGCTGAATGTAACTCGCATCGAATTTCCCTGGGGAGCGGCTGCTGATCCAGATAGTGTTGAAACACGCTTGAAATCGCTGGCTCCTTACAAGGCAGTGCTTTTGACGCATAACGAAACCTCGACAGGTGTGATGAATGACGTGGAAACGCTGGCGGCTCTGTTTCGTCGTCTTAACCCTGATGTGCTGATCGTCGTCGATGCGGTTAGTTCATTAGGTTGCGTGCCGTTGGAAATGGATCCCTGGGATCTCGACGTCGTCTTCACAAGTTCACAAAAAGGGTGGATGACCCCTCCTGGCCTGATGATGATTGCCGCCAGCCCACGTGCATGGGAAGCCAATAAAACGGCCAGGCTACCACGTTTCTATTTCGACTGGGAACTGGCCCGTAAGTACTTAGCGAAATGGGAGCATCCTACTACACCGCCCGTCTCGATTTTCTATGCTTTGGACCTGGCGCTGGAAAAAATGTTGGAAGAAGGTCGAGAAAACATCTTTGGGCGACACTATCGTATTGGTAATTATGTGCGCTGGCGAGCGAAAGAGATGGGATTACGATTACTCGCCGATCACAAAAATGCCTCAAATACAGTCACGGCCATACGTACACCAGAAAGCATCGATTCGAAAGCTCTGCTAAAAACACTACGCGAAGAGGATGGCGTGGTCTTCGGCGGCGGCCAGCAGCAATTGGAAGGAAAGATCTTCCGCGTTGGACATCTTGGTTTCTTCGAAGAAGTAGACCTGGTCGAGGCTATGGATAAAGTAGAAATGCGCCTGCAAGAGGCAGGTTTTAGCGCACACCTACATGAGATTAATACTACTGACTAGCAGAGAGGAACAGGGACACGTGGAAGAAGACATCAACATACTCATCGCTGATCGCATTGCACAGGAGGGTATCGATCTCCTGCGTATGCAGCTTCCAGAGGCGCACATAGACATTGATTATGCTCTCAAGCCCGAACAACTGAAAGGCAAGATAGGCGCATATACCGCCCTTGTTGTGCGCAGTGAAACGCAGGTGACAGGCGAGATATTAAGGGCCGCTGATAAACTTAAGATTGTAGGTCGGGCCGGTGTCGGGGTTGATAATATTGACATCGATGCAGCTACACGGCGTGGCATCATGGTTGTCAATTCGCCTACGGGAAACATCGTCGCGGCTGCGGAACATACGATAGCGATGCTGATGGCTCTGGCCCGTCATATACCTGCTGCAAGCAACAGCATGAAAGCAGGGAAATGGGAAAAGATCCGTTTCCTGGGCGTTGAAGTGCGCAACAAAATACTTGGCATTATTGGCCTTGGGAAGGTCGGCACAGAAGTAGCACGACGCGCCCAGGGGCTAGAAATGCAGGTGATCGCCTTTGATCCATATGTATCTCCTGAACAGGCACGCAAGCTCGATGTCACTATGCTGAGCATGGAAGAAGTGCTTCAACAGGCCGACTTTGTGACCTTGCATACCTCACTGACCAGTGGTCCACAAGGAACTCGTGGGCTTATCGGGATGCACGAATTGCAGCTACTCAAAAGCGGAGCGCGCTTGATCAACTGCGCGCGAGGCGGATTGATCGATGAAGAAGCCTTGCTGAATGCACTGCGAGAGAACCGCCTGGCAGGGGTCGCTCTGGATGTCTTCAGCCAGGAACCGATAGGTAATAATGAGACGTTGCAGCGGTTGCTTGCAGATGAACGCGTGATTGCTACTCCACATCTGGGAGCTTCAACGGAAGAGGCACAACTGGGTGTCGCGACGGATGTGGCCGAACAAATTGTCGCAGTCTTACGAGGTGGTTTTCCACGCGCAGCAGTCAATGCGCCTCTGATCTTACCCGAAACGTTACATACATTACAGCCATATATGCACCTGGTCGAGCAAATGGGCCGCCTGTACACACAACTTCAACCGGGGCCGTTGCAAAGGATCGAATTTTCATGTAGCGGCGAGATAGCGAATAATGATTTACGTCCCTTGCAAGCGGCACTGATCAAAGGATTGCTCGAATCGGTTTCAGATGCGCATGTGAACATGATTAATGCACCCTTGCTGGCAAAACAATGGGGATTGGAGTTGAACGAACAGAAATCAGCAACCCCAACCGAATTCGCCAACCTCGTCACTATTCGTCTAATGCATGCGAATGGTTATAGCTCTTCTTTCGCAGGAAAGCCTGGATCTGGTGATGACTATGTGGAGGTGATCAGCGGAACTGTGATGCATAATGAAGCTCGTATCGTGCGTATTGGACGTTATTGGACTGAATTTGTGCCTGAGGGCTATATTCTTTTTTGCCGCAACCCTGATCAACCAGGTATGATTGGACGTGTTGGCACTATCCTGGGGAAAGCGCAGGTGAATATTCGCCACATGGACGTCGGCCCAAGCGTACGTTCACCCCATAGCAGAGACTCTAAACGTTCTCCTGATACCGCTTTGATGATTATCTCTGTAGATGACCCGATTCCCGAATGGGCAATTGAAGAAATCAAGGGTACTGGGGATATTTTTGGTGTAACCTTAGTGAAAGTGTAGACTGATCCTGGCGGGGAAAGCCCGACTAGGAAACAACATAATCATACTGTAAACGTATGATTACTATACGTACATGGTTTATAATAGCGAACGACTATAACCTGAACATATTGATGCACCTTGATTATTAAATGCGAACGTTATGTTATCCACCGATGAAGGACGATAAATCGGCACCTACGAACGTCCGGATTCAGTCGTTAATCACCATAGATAGAGCAAAATCTCTCATCGTCGCATACCTGACATAGAGAAAGGTGAGAGAGAAAGAATTTCGTAATGAGAACAACAACTCCATTAGAGAGCAAGCATAAAATTCAATACAGGCCCACGGTAGGACAAGCTCGATTTGGTTTTACCATTTTGTTTATCATCAATGTACTCAACTACGCGGACCGCTATGTACTTCCTGCTGTACTGCCGAAAATCCAGGCAGACATGGGATTGACACTAACCCAAGCAGGCTTGCTTGGATCATCCTTCCTATTCGTTTACGCGCTTGCGACACTGCCGCTGGGAGTTTGGGCAGATAGGAGTATTCGCAAGAACATTGTTGCGCTTTGTGTAGGAATCTGGAGTGTGGCGACTATTCTGGCAGGCTTCACACGTAATTTCTTGCAATTGTTCAGTGTGCGCTCTGTGTTAGGTATTGGTGAAGCCGGTTATGCTCCAGCGTCTCTCTCGCTCCTTGGCGACTTTTTCTCTAAAGAGAAACGCGCCCGCATCCTGTCTTACTGGTCGGCAGGCACATTACTCGGCACAGCTATAGGCCTTGCCCTTGGCGGCCTGGTTGCAGATTTTTTT
>WNFW01002674.1_pt1 | contig 15276 bp, 13 predicted proteins | sample 5400131 | NCBI WGS metagenome assembly WNFW01 (sample SAMN13153362, study PRJNA577476) | soil metagenome | isolation source: 20 cm soil or saprolite under grassland replicate 1 | place: USA:California | collected 2016-06-15 | reverse complement strand
TCCTCAGCATGGGTAAGCCACCTGTGCGGATAAAGCGGATGACAAGAATTGCTGCTAAAATGAGAAATATGATATTGAGGACAGTAGTATAGTTCCAGGAGATACCCTCTGTGATGGCAACTACATTACGATTGGTGGGAATAATGCCAAGAGCACCAAAAACAAACTCAACCACATAGCCAGCTGCGGCCATCGTCACGTAGAACGTCAGTAGGATGTAGCCCATAACTTTCCAACCATAATATTTGCGGTAGATATCGAGAATGGGTAGGATGATAAGGTCTGCGAAGATAAAACTGACTACCCCACCAAAACTAATGCCACCTTTCCAAAGCACTGCAGCCAGTGGTACATTGCCAACGGAACAGACAAAACTCACTATCGCGACGAGGGGGCCAACGAGAGGTCCTATAATTTTTGAGATCGTTGGATTGTTAGAAAAGAAAAACGTATTCCAGAACGAATCTGGAACCCAGGCGGCTAATGCGCCAGCAATAAGCAGTCCAAGGGCAATATCAACCCAGACCGAAGCCCAGTCCATCACGAACACATTGCTAACTGCTGTGAATCCCTTTCCACTGAATAACTTCGAGAAAAAGGAACCCTCCGAAAGGCTCATGTCCATAGCGGCATGCCCTTCCATCCTACCCAACAAACCTTTATGCGCATTCGCTCTTGCCATTTCTACAAGTTTTGGAGTCAGAGTCATGCGGAAAATCAGCCCAATCAAGATGACCATTACGATGCCACCAAAATACTCTGCTAGTGTGAATTGCCATCCCAGGATCACGAATAAAATAATCCCAAGCTCTATCACAAGATTAGTGGAGGCCAGTTCAAAGGCCATGGAAGAGACAAAACTGGCACCTTTTTGAAAGATCGAACGAGCAAGGGCGACGGCTGCATAGGAACAAGAGCTAGAGGCAATGCCATAGAGCGTGGCAAAAGTCAGGCACTTTGGACCTTCGCAACCAAGTGTTTTTGCCATGGCATTATGAGATACAACAGATTGGACAATAGCCGAGAGAGTAAAGCCCAGGATTAACGGCCAGAGGATTTCCCAAAACATACTGAAAGACATGAATAAAGCTTGACCGATGCTGTTAAGAACCTGCAAGACTTTTCTCTCGTTCTTGAAGAAGAGTACTAAACTCTAAAACCGTCTTGATCTGTTTCAGGGCGATCAACAAAGCGATCTCTTTTGATATTATTGTGAGTTGGTGACGCCATTTCGAGATATCCATCAATGGTTTGCATGGCAAAAGAGGGCATAGGTTCTGTGGGCGCTTCAACTTTCCAAGAACGCTCTCCCGGGCGATCGGTAGGAAGTGTCATCACGTCCACACCTAACTTATTCATGACCAGCATATTGCGCTGTGCCAGTAATCTATTGGGTACATAAGAGTAGATAGGATTTAACATTTCGGCAAGTTGCTGCTCAATTTGACTGTGGGTGTGTCCGTAAATTGCACAGGCGTCCCGTACCTCAAATTTCAAGTCATCTTCTGGCAAGGAAAAGATGGCATCTAATGCCTGCATTAAATTCATACTTCTGTTGAGCAAGATCTGACGACCATGTATAAGACGTCTTACGAGTCCATCATCTGCTGAACGCGTGGTTTTGGCATCCGTTATCTGTTGAGTCAGTTCAACAAAAGGGAACCCATCCAATTTTGCATGCAAGAACGCGATGACATCAGTGGTATCTCCCTCTTGCCAACGTTGTAAGAGTTCCAAACAATAGCGACCCTCAAAGCGTTCAATATTCTTATAAATACTCAGTAGACGATCCTTACATTCGCAGATCCAGAGAGCATGAAGATAGTGGACTGACTCCACAACTGGAAAAGTAGAGAAACGCCACTGTCCATGTACCCGTTGGACAAAATGAAAACTTGCTTCAAATTCAGATTGAAGTCGCTCAAATGCTTCGAGCTTTTGTTTCGCCAGTTTTTCAGTGGCAAGAGTTGATGCCATGTTGATTTTCTCCACACTATATTGCAAGGTACTGATACCGGCTATTTTGTATTACAACTAGTCTACACTTGTTGGTGGATGTCCGGCATTGCCCTTACGCTCTCCATGAGTTGGAGCTATTCGTTCGAGCGTCAGTTGACTAGGGACGGTGTGATCACTAATTGGCAAAGCTACAGTGACGACTCCATTGCCATAGGTGACGTTAGCAGACTCTCCATTGACGTGAGCAGGCAGTTCCAGATCGCGGCGATAGAATCCAACGCTCCACTCATCGAGCAGGAGTTCTTTGACATCCTTTAGTATACCACGCAAATCTCCATTGAGGATCAGGTGACCATTATCAGTAACTTCGATCACAATGTTCTCTGGCTCAAGGCCAGGCATTGGAGCCACAACCATTAAGCGGTCATCTGTTTTGTACACTTTAACCGGAATTTCCTGCAATTTCAACTGCTCTTGCATTCTCTTCTCCTTGCGTTTCTTATTTTTTATCAGTACCTCGAAAAATCTATTCACGTAGAGCACGATTCATGCAACAAAACAGTCTCAGCACTATACTAAATTCAGATGATGATCATCAAAGTGTGTCCGCTTCCAATCTGCCAACGAGCCTGCCTGACGATATGGCATGACCATATACATCAGTGAGATTCCATCGACAATTTGCTCACCCGAATCGTAGAGAGGAAGTATATTCGTTTGATCAAGTTGCGCAATAGCCTGAGCTTCGCGCAAGAAGAGCCGAGCGGCGTCTTTCGCAGCATCAGTTTCGGCATACTGAAGCGCATCGGTATCAATTACTTTTATGGCCACCTGCCGGTGAAGGAGCGTATCCACAGCAAGATAAACTTCACCCATGCCTCCGCTTTTGAGCAGGCGCACAAGTCGGTAGTGGCTGAGTTGTTGTCCTTCTGCTAACATAGTCTCTCCCCTTGATTCAGAAGCAAACAAACTTTTCAGCGAAGTCTCATTTATGAAGTGATTGAATTTATAGTAATAGACGTAAGAGGTATAGATTATTAAAATTCAAAGTTAGTATGCGGATTTTGCATTAGTGAGCAAAAGCATTCAAGTTAAAAGGAGAAATCTCATATGAATGAGATCCATGATCCAATCCAAGAACTGCTCGTTACAGCCAGGCGCAATCAGATCCTTGACGCGGCTACGAAAGTTTTTGCTGAAAAAGGGTTTCACAGGGCGACAATTAAAGATATTGCACGCGTGGCTGGGATAGCAGATGGCACAATTTATACCTATTTTTCGAGCAAAACAGACGTACTGCTAGGTATATTGAACCGATTGAACGAAACAACAGAACGCGAGCAGCAGCTTGCATCAGATAGTGAGCAAGATATACGCTCTTTCTTCAAAGCCTATTTGCGCCAACGCATGGCCTTGTTATGGCCCAATGCCCAAGTCTTTCAAGCAGTTTTACCGGAAATGCTGGTCAACGCGGAATTACGCGAGTTGTATTATGAGCAGGTGCTTGCACCTACTTTCAAGATTGCAGAACACTACTTCCAGGCGCAGAGCCAGCAGGGGCAACTACGAAAGATCGACGTACCTCTGACAGTGCGTGCTATTGCTGGAATGCTATTGGGGCTGCTGACAACCCAGTTACTGGGCGATGAGGTGATTGCAGCGCGTTGGGAGGAGTTGCCAGAAGTGCTCACCAGCCTGCTGTTCGATGGATTAAATCCTTGAGAGGAGATATCAATGAAAGACCTTCATCAAAAGCAGTCAGTTCAGAGATTATCAGCAGTAATCATTGCATTTTTCGTGCTGGCTGGTCTTAGCGCGTTGACAGTGTATATTGCAGACCCAACCGTTTATGCGAAAGTTCTCATGCTCGAATCAACTACAGTTGATAGATATCCCTTACCAGCAACGCTTTTTCTAATTGCCTTACTGATTTTAATTACAGTTTTGATTGTTGGTGTGCTGCGCCATTGGCGCTGGTTGTTCTGGCTGCTACTTCTTGCCAACAGCTTCTCAATCCTAGAAGTTCCAGCAACGATACTACAATTGAATGGCGTTATTCCAAATCCTTTCCCTACCTGGTACAGCCTTTATCGGATGAGTATTGCTGTTATTCAGGTAGGAATTGCGATTTGGATGATACGAATTCTGTACAAATATGGAGTATGGGGGATGGGGAAGAAAAAGCAGAAACAGTTTTCATCCAGGATTTGATGGGCAAGACTCCAATGTCTTCATAATAACGAATAGCCAAGGAGCGCAGTTCTGCCTGGCGCGCAACTTCGCCAATGGTCAGTTTTAGTTCGTTCAAATTGGGAGTTCTCCCCTCTTGACTTCAAGTGTACTTGAAATTGTACACTCGTTTTCGAGGGGGGTACAAGTGGTATTCCCTCTCATGAAAGGTAGACACACACACAAAAGAAAGAGGTTTTTTGTATGCCTGATACGCAACAGGAAGCAGAGTTTGTCCCATTGGCCTGCTTGCTCACAGGAGAAGACCTGGCTGCGCGAGGTGAGGTCGTTCGACCTCTCATGGCTTCGTACCAAAAGGTGCAGGAGCTTGAGGATGGCTACGCCTTCCAGTTTCCAGGGGAGACTGAATGGATCCAAAGGGTAGTGACGTTCATTGCTGAAGAGAGAGAATGCTGCCCTTTCTTTACCTTCGAACTACAATATGAGCCAAACATGGGACCAATCTGGCTGCGCCTACGAGGAAGCGCTGAAATAAAGGCCATCTTGCGCGATCAATGGCTCACTCAGCTCTAAACAAGTGAGCTTGCTTACCATAGGAATGCGTCTTGTGAGCATTCCTATGGTACAAGTTTTGATTCGAGATCGCATTTTTTTGAGTAGTATCTGACGTCATGTCATGCTGCTTTTTCCTTCATTGTTGAGAATAAAACAGAGCTATTCAACAATCGAGAAGCCGAGCGTTACGGCGAGCGCACTCCAACCACCAATAGCGGATGGAGACGGAATGGCTATGGATACGCTGGCCCTGTGCATCGCCAAAGCGTGTCGCCAGTTCCTGGATGGACAGCAACTGTTCCCCTGGAAACCAGAGCTCATCGTCGAAAGTGACGCCATCCACTAAAGCGTGGTCTAGCACCTTGTCTACACCATCTAGACGCAGGTTGCCGTAGCACTTAATGTACTGTCCAGCAAAACCTCGATACACATCGAGATTGGGACGGCAGACAAGATAGATGCGTATTGGGAGCTTTTCCTCTTCAGGCCAGGTTCCCTGTAGCGCTTGTTGGACATACCAAGATTCGGTGTGCTTATGCGGCAGTTCATACCAAAACGGTCGCCAGAACTCTGTCTCAGGTATGGAGTCCAGCTTCTCGACCAGGGGCTGCACATCCCTCCATTCAGGTCGTAGTGGTTCGCTACGACGGCCACGCGAATTGGGCAAAAAACCATAGAGGCAAGGTATGATCTCTTGTATGCCGCTCTGTTGCAGGTCCGCGACGAGTTGATCAAACTGATGGACGTTCTCTTTGGTAACAAAGAGGTTACAGCCCGCCCTCATCTCCGTCTGGCGAGTAAGCTCAATCGCTCGCAGACTCTCGCGATACGCACCCTTGCGCAACACGGCATGGTCGTGAACTTCATCGGCACCGTGGAAGGCAAACCACAAAGTGGACGTACCCAGGGAGAGCAAGGTCTCCAGCAACTCGCGCCAGTCGTCTCGCTTTGCCAGGGGTACGCCGGTCGTTGGCACCGGATTTTCAGTAACCTTCCAGAGATCATGGAAGAGCTTCATTACTTGTGACGCCTGGGGATGCGCAGCGACTTCGTGCATAGGGTAGCCATCGACTGTGAGATCATGTGCATCACAGAAGCAGCGAACTTCCTGTAAGACCCAGGTAATATCTTCCAGAGGCATAGCTTGATAGGAGCGCCCCACAGCCCAGCAATGCTGGCAGGTTGTGGGGCAGCCCATGACCTCGACATGCATGCCAAGGTCTGGTATTTTCTGTATCATCAGTAGAATTTCCTTTTCTCTTGATTCTCATATCGATGTAGGGGATGGTTAGCAGAGTTCATGCAAAGAACTTGCTTTCTGTAGAAACAAGCAACTGATGATATATACGGAGGGGGACGTGCGTGAAGAGTGATAAGGAAGGATGCCCAGAAGAGTAGACAACAGCCCCTACCACAAACAATCAGGTGTAAGGAACCTTAGAGAATTTCGGCTGTTTGCGTTGTAACAACATTACCCTCTGATTGATAGAAAAGTTTCTGTTCATTATAAAAAGAGCATATCATATCATTCGTTCATGAATCAAGAAGACAATTTGACGATTCCACCAACTTTCGAGTGCGTAATGGGAAAGGTTTACAATGAACCATGGGCGACGCAAGCGTCCCCACTGATCCCTTTTCCACTTCAAGATAGCTTACAGAGGCGTTTACAACGAACCATGGGCGACGCAAGCGTCCCCACCCTACATCCCACTACACCCGCCCCTACGACTGAGGCATCTGGCACCCAATAGTTGGTGGAACCATGAATGATTGATTTGTTCGCATTTCTAAAAAAACTCTGGTATACTGTCTCCTGACAGGGTAAAATGTGCTGAAATTCTCGAAACTTAGGGAAAATCGCCATGATGAAGCCTTATGAATACTGTGCCTTGAAACAAGGTTTCCACCTCACCCAAAAAACTGAGTTTTTGATTACGTCCATTCACTTCAATCCACCTGTTTGCTGAGAGTCCAGGCTTGCCAGGAGCAATGCATGAACGAGAAAAACCATACGCAAGAGCAAAGAGTTCACGAAGTGAGCAAGGGAAAATCTCCTGCACTAACTCATTCTTCCCCAGGTGGACCTCACATTTTTCTGCGAGGAGAGCGAAGTTGGTCAAACTTCCTCACCTTGATGGAGATCGTACCTGATGCGCTTGTTCTGGTTGATTCAGAGGGAAGCATCAAGAGGGTGAATAGTCAGGCCGAAGAGCTATTTGGATATACTAGCCCCGAACTCGAGGGTCTGTCATTAGAAGTCCTGGTACCTGAACGCTTTCAGGGAGACCACGTTTTAGATCGTCAGAAGTATAATGCTTTACTAACCACGCGCCCGATGGGTGTAGGATTGGAATTGTATGGTCTACCTAGAGATGGCAGCGAGTTTACTGTTGGCATCAGCTTTAGCCCTATACTATTCGAGGGAGCATTGCATGTTTTAGCGGCGATACGTGATATCACCATACGCAAGCACCTTGAGGCAAATGTGCCTGTAACAAGTAGGAGGAGATACATATGGACAGCCAGGAACCACCATCCAAACAACCAGGAGAAGAACCACCACCTGAACAGCAACCAGAAGAAGTACCGTCACCTGAACAAAAACCAGCAGAAAAGCCTGGAATAAATCCTGATCCACGTGAACAACCAGACTCAGATATGGCTGAACCGCAAATGCCACCTCCAGGGTATCCACAGCAGGGGTATGTTCCACAACAAGGTTACTCGCCTCCTCAAGGCTATCCACCGCAAGGCTATCCACCCCCTCCAGGTTACCCTCCGCAACAGGCATATTCAGCAGAACAAGGATATATACCACCGCAAGGCTATCCTCCGCCTCAAGGTTACCCTACTCCTCAACAGGCATATGTACCCCAACAAGGCTACCCACCGCAACAAGGGTATCCACCGCAACAGCGATATTTTCCTGGGCCAGAGGTAGCACCGCGCAGGCGTAGAGGTCCGTGGTTGGGCTGTTTAATCGCATTCATCATCATCGTACTTCTGTGTTTAGGAGCATCTCTTGTTGGAACGCTACTTGGATTTGGTCTTGGTTTTGGAGGGTCCTTTAGAAGCAGTGTGACCGAACCAGCTCGCACATTCACTGTCAGCACAAATCCAGCGCTCATGCTGACTAGCAATGCAGGTTCCGTTACTGTCAATAGAGGAAGCGCCAACAATCGCATTATTGTCCAGGCTAGAAAGTATGCAAGCTTCGGAGGAAACCTGAACAATGTACAAATCAATTACAGTCAGAGCGGAAATACAATAATTGTGGCTACTAATAGCTCAGGAACGTTCAACTTCTTTAATGCAACGAGTGTTGATTTCATAATTACTGTACCAAATAGTACCGACTTGCAAATACATTCAAATGCTGGCAGCATTAACGTAAATGGCGTTAGTGGGAAAATGTCGTTGGTGAGCAACGCTGGCACAATTGGTGCAACTCAATCTTCGCTGACCGGAAGCTCAACGATCAAGACGAATGCTGGCAGTATTAACTTTAACGGCTCCATCAGCTCAACTGGAACATATGATTTCGAGACCAATGCCGGGTCAATCGATATGACACTTACAGGTAACCCCAGTTTCAATCTGAATGCTACGACAGATGCCGGTTCAATCAATACCAGCTTTCCGATTACTGTGAACCGTAATACCCCAGGTGCTACTGCCAATGGTGTTGTAGGTACATCACCCCAGGCGACGTTGACCTTGAAGACCAATGCTGGATCGATTAATTTGAATAAAGGTTGATCTCCACAGGCATATTGAGGAAAGTGCTATAGCGATTAGCTGACTCGACCAGGGCGTGAAGCTCGGCTTTGGTCAGTGTAGTAAAGAGACTTGGGGTAAGAAGAACCGAGTCTTTTTTAATCGTGCGCTTCCAGGTGCCGACAACCAGACCATCCAGAACAATCGTAGGGTTGAGGACATTGCCCGGAGTGTCAAACTTTTCTGCATCTGACATATCGAATATGGCACTGCGATCTGTATAGCTAACAGTATATTCGTCATAATTTGGCAACAAGTATATTGTCTGAGATAGATCATTAGCAGGTGTCATAGAGGTCGAACGCCAGTATGTCTGGCTATCTACAACCTCATGCATAAGTTGGGATCTAACCATTTCGAGGCCAGTTTTTGCGTCAGCTATCGTCAATCCTGACCACCACACAAAATCTTGCAGAGTTGCTGGACCATGACTTGTAAAGTAGCGCCTGGCTAATTCAGCCAGCGCTTCATCTCGATCTAACATCCTGGCTTGTGGCGCCCGTTCATCAAGCAAAGCATAGGTAAACTGCTTGTCACGTCTCGCGCCACTACAGATAATCCCATCCAATTCAGCACGCATAATAATATACGTGAATCGAAGTAAATTATTAGCAACGATACTTGCACGCTGAAGCACAGATACAAGTTCCGCACGAGTGAGCTGTTTGCCACCTTGCAATGCTTTAGCCAACACAGCATTACTATGCATAAATAAAGCGTCGTCCAATTCAAGCCTACGATACCAGGAGGAATTCCCCGCATTAACACGTGGTGATGTAAGCGCAAGTAGCCAGCGAATATCAGTAGGCGAGACAAAATGCCACGTGGGCCGTAATATATGGGTGCGCAGAATAATGCCATCAGTGAAGGCCTGTTCAATTATAGTATCGGTACAGGCCTGCATCCGCAAACCAAGCGCCCATTTCGCGGCTGCATAATCCTGCGCCTGGACAGCACACAACCAGCTCACAACATCGTCGACTTTCTCAAATGTTTGATGGGTTATAAGCTGGTTATGAAGTCGCTGATGCGCAATTTCACGGTTCGTCATAATTGATCAATCTCCTATAAACCGGATCACCTGACTGGCCTTCAAGACTTAGCATTTCATGAAAGGTGGACAGAATCGATCCACATTAATCAGGGGTGACAAGAAAAGTTCATATGTTCATTTTAACAGGAGATGGAGTGCATTTCATAACTCGGAATAGGCATGCCACTCTCGAAGAGATACTCCTTGAATTGGGCTGGAGTACGTACAGCATGTTCAAGCACAGCAGCATAGATATCTTTCCCACCTATTTCTCTGGTATCTTGTCACCTTACGCGTTCGGTACGCGTACCTTGTAGAGAAGGTAATGCTTCCGATGGTTAAAACAAGAAGGAAAGAAGTGATTCTGGTAAGCATACATTCAAAAAGGGAAGACACCCATGGCTGAGCGATTAGTATCTGTCGCGGTTCGAGCGCCTGTTCATCAGGTCTATACCATGTTCACCCACTTCAACGATTTTCCCAAGTTCATGCGCTTCGTCAAGGAAGTGACCTATTCTGATGATGATCACAGCCATTGGGTTGTACAGCTTGCAGGTCGCCATGAATGGGACGCTGTCAATGAGGACTGGATCGAAGATCGTCAGGTGGGATGGCGTTCTCTCAATGGCCTGGAAAACTCAGGCAGGGTCACATTCATGGAAACAGGTCCCAATCTGACACAGGTGACTATTTTTCTCCATTTTCAACCTCCTCATGGAGTAGCAGGAAAAATGGGGGAATTCCTGGTCGGGGACCGTCTTGAGCGTGAACTACAAGAAGATTTGCAGCGCTTTGCGCGGATGGTCGAGGAAGCTCCTCCTGGCACACTTGACCCAATGTCATCTCATTTCCTGTTTCACGAGAAGAGCGCGGTTGCCACGGGAACAACTACAGAGGGGCAGAAGCGTTCTATGTCCGACGATCCAATGATGACTCCACAGGAATTGGAAGAGCGCCGGGAGAGGCTGGAGCAGGAAAAAGTTATCAGCGAGCAGGAAGAAATGGAACACGAAACTGCCATGCAGCATGAAGCCGCGCTCCTGGAACAGACCAGGCGGGAACGCCAAGCGGCTTTGGAACGCCAAGCTGAATTGAACCGCGAGGAAGAGCAGCAGAAACAAGCCCAATCGGCGCGTGAGGCCATAGAAAAGCGTGCAGCCGCCGAGCAGCAAGATCCAACGATGGGCACCCTGGGAGGTCGCGGAGCTGCAGCACCCGAAACTCCCCTTGGCGACCGCGATTCTCGCAACGAGCGCTTTCCAGACTACCATCGAGGTCCGGATTCCGTCTCTCCAAAAAAAGCGCTGGAGGCTGGCACAGAAATCGAAAAGACGGAATCTCCCTGGCGACGCGCGATTCGCGGCGAGGAACCATTCGTAGACAAAGAGGACCCGACAACGCACGAACAATCTGACGAATGAAGTCTATCATGCTGCATGAAGCACATTCGTGAGTTGCCGATCACGCCTGATAAGCTTCTCTAATCTCAAATGGCGGGAGGAATAGAGTCTATTGCATCCCCGCTTCGCTCAAATGCAGAGTCGTCTTTTTCCTCCCTCCTCCCGTAATACTATCAAGCAGAATGGCTTTGTAACAGCAACAAGGAGGGTCAAAAGGGAATGCAAAAAACCGAAGCGAACATGACTCCTGGAGAACACGCGCAACACATTGCAAACATGTTGCAGCAAGCGCAGCAAGAATGCCGGGCAGATATTGGGCGTATCCATGATCCGAAAGCCCAGGCTCTGTTCGAGACGGTGGCCGAGGTTGTGGGAGGATTGCTGAAGGCTTTGGAGCATTATCAGACGCGCAGTGAGCCCGCCTGGCAGCCTTCATCTGAAGGACAAACTGGCCAAAAGCCGAATGTGACACAAACGCCAGAAGGCCAGCGAATACCACCGGAGGGGCCGCAACCACTTGTCGTGACGGATATGGCCCCTGACATCAGTGAAGATCATCCGCCTCCAAAGCTGCATACAGAATAGGAACAGACCACGTCGTACTTGACGTCACCTACGAATAGATGCTGGCAGTAGAGGGGATGCTCCAATACCTTAGAGTAAAGCGGCAGTTCTCACAATGAGATTAAGGCGCCCACATCATTTTTTAATCTTTCGTCGCTTTAATCAACGTTGTACTGCATCTGCCTCCTGGGCCAATTGATTGAGTAAGAGCATAAAGACCAGGACGGGGAAAGCCCCGTCCCTACGGGTCTAATGGCCTACCGCCTGAAATCAACGTTGGGCTGCATCTGCTTGTAGTGCCAGTTGATTGAGGACGGCAAAGAACTCTTTCGATTGTCCGATGAATAGACCATCGTCTGTTAAAGCTTTGACGGCTCCCATTGCGGCTCCCTGTGTCTCAGTTGGACGAATGATCGAGACGGGTGGGAACTTGCGGCTGAGGAAGATGGTTGGCTCGGGCATGATCAGATTGGTCTGGAAGTCTTCTCCGCCAAAGGGAGGGGAGTTGAGGTCTGGGAATACCAAACCGTTTGTGGGGTCAGTCAAAGCAGGCGCATTCCCTGCCTTGTCATGCCAGGTTTGAAAGTGCGCAGTCTCGGTTGGGCCAATACTGAGCAGGATGCGCAATACTTCAGGATTGCTGACCCTTTGAGCCAGTGATGGATAGAGGCTGGTACCTCCCTGTTCGATAAACGCAAAATGAAAGCCTGCCGTGTTGGCGATCGCCTGGATGTGTTTAGACGGAGCGAGATCACCATCATGCCTGGGAATTGCCGGAAACCGCCCTTTCAACAAACCCGGAACGGCTGGCGGAAAGGTATCACCGAAGTCCGGGTTCTTGGTGCGGCTGCGGTACTTCGTCCAATAACTGGTGTCCACTGTGAGCTGCATGAGATTGGTGAGTCTTCCGATATTCTGAGCACCAGTCGCTTTACTACTCGGCAAGGTGCGAAACTTATTCAGATTGACTGGATCTGCGCCCTGGGAAACCAGGTACGCATTGATGAAGGTGAAGTGAGTAAATTCATCTTCGGTATTATCGTGAATATATTGGGGCATGTCCCCATCCAACTGAGTGAGGGCATCAATATATGCTTTACTGCCGCTCCCGCCTGGTACTTCGCTGTCCTGGATACCTCCCAGTTCATTGTACTGTTGCCAAAGGTCAGTTTCAAGAATTTCGGCTGCAGACAGGAACCTAAGAATGGCTACATCTCCTTTTGTGAGATAAGCGCTTCTTTCTTCGGCGAAGACAGGTAATCCATTAGCAAGTAGCCCTGCACCGATAACTCCTGCTCCCCCTACTGCAAGTCCCCTGCTCAAAAAGGAACGACGACTCGTGGTTAGTTTCGAATGATGCGCTTGCTGTTCCATAACCATCTCCTCCTGAGACGGTTTCGATTGTTGTTCCATAATCTCCTCATAAATTTTTTAGAGTTCCCCCAGAGGCACACGGTTTCAGGCCTGAACCGGGCACTGTCTGATGAAAGAATGGACATCATCTGTGGAGTTCCCCACATTGCATAAGCGCGCCATTAATGAATACGTAGGAGGGTTACACGGAAAGAACGTACTACAACCCTTCACGCGTTGAATCGTAGAGAATGACAATAGAGCAGTTAATCAGGTACACAAGAAAGATAGAATACATGCAAACGGAAGGCTATAAAGAGCAACTTCACGGACCATTCGATTGGTATCGCACGATGCGTATCGCGCAGCCCGTCTTCAAGCATCCCGAATGGGATGGCTGGCAAGTCTTTCGCTACGCCGACGTGGCGCGCGTGCTGAACGAGTATGCGACATTTTCGTCTGCCAGCTTTGACGATGAGTCCGACCCGATCGGGTCCAGCATTTTGCAGATGGACCCACCGCGCCATCGCCAACTGCGTAGCCTGGTCTCACAGGCTTTTACGCCGCGCATGGTGGCACAACTGGAACCACGCATCACCGCCATCACTCACGAACTGCTGGACAACGTTATTGCTTCGTGTCAGATGGATGTAGTGGAGAACCTGGCATACCCCCTACCGGTTACCGTCATCGCCGAACTGCTGGGCATCCCTTCAGAGCTGCGCGAGGATTTCAAACGCTGGTCGGATGCGATTGTAGCTGGTGATGAAGGCCAATCAGAAGAAGAACGCAAGGCACTCTTTCACGAGATTCAGGGCATGTATGGTTATTTCACACAGGTACTTGAGGAGCGCCGCCTGCATCCACAGAACGACCTGGTCAGCGCGCTGCTTGCCGCTGAGGTCGATGGACACCGCTTGAGCAACGTGGAGCTGCTCGGCTTCTGCGGCCTGTTGCTTGTCGCGGGCAACGAAACAACGACCAACCTGCTTGGCAATATGATGCTCTGCTTCGACGAGAATCCTGGGGTAGTAGAACGACTGCGCAAAAATCGCGCGCTGGTGCCTGGAGCTATCGAGGAGACCCTGCGCTATTATTCGCCAGTGAAAGCTATGCCTCGTGTGACGATAACCGAGACAATGATTGGTGACCAGCGCATTGCAGCGGGTCAGGTAATCGTGGCCTGGATTGGCTCGGCGAACCGCGATGAGGCTGAGTTTCCCAATGCAGATCGCTTCGACATTGAGCGCGAGCCTAATCGCCATATCGCCTTCGGGAAAGGCATCCACTTCTGTCTGGGAGCTCCCCTAGCACGCCTTGAGGCGAAAGTCGCGCTTAATGCAATGCTTGACCGCCTGCCAGGAGACTGGCAAGTGGCAGATCAGCCGCTGGAAATGGTTAAGAGCTTTGTCGTTTTCGGCGCAAAGAAGTTGCCCATGACCTGGAGCGTGTAGGGACCGGGCATCCGCCAGGGATGGCCCTACATTTCAAAATGTCATTGGTAGTTGGGGACCGGGCTCTATATGCATGAGATGAGACATGAGAGGTGAATACAATGCAGCGGAATCACTTCGATTCATGCGCCGCCTGGATTCTCTTCAAAGTCTCGGGCATCTCTTCACCGACCGAGAAGAGGAAAATCACGGCTGTCGACTCGCCTAAAAAAGCGAAACGTTTATGCAAGTCCTTTAGAAGCGCATCTTCACCACGATAACTGTACACATTTCACCAACTTAATTCCAAAATTTACAGGAATGGAGTTCTGATTCAGCCATCCATCTCGAATAGAAATGGGTCTGGTGAACGAATGTTCAAATTCGCTCCAACACCTGATTGCGCAGGTACGCGCTTGTCAGCGATTGTTCGCAATCCAGCAATTGCTGCGGCGTGCCCTCGAACATTACTCTACCGCCCTTGTTGCCGCCTTCGGGACCCATGTCGATGATCCAATCGGCGTTCTTGATAATCGCCAGGTTGTGCTCGATGACAATCACCGTATTTCCGGCTTCCACCAGCCGATTGATGATAGCGAGCAGATGGCTAATATCTGACATGTGCAGCCCGGTAGTCGGCTCGTCCATCACATAAACGCTGCTTTTTTTGTGCAGTTCGCTGGCAAGCTTGATGCGCTGGCATTCGCCGCCGGATAGTGTACTCAGCGGCTGACCAAGTGTGAGATAGTCAAGTCCGACGTCACTCAAGGCTTGCAATTTGCGCATGACGTCTTTCGCCACCTCTTTGGTGTCAAAAAAATCCAGGGCTTCCTGGACAGGCATGTTCAAGACATCGGAGATCGATTTGTTGTGGAATTTGTAGGCCAGCACTTCGTCCTTGAAACGCTTGCCACCGCATATTTCGCACGGCAGTTTGACCTCGTCCAGGTACGCCAGGTCAGTGTAGACGACGCCCAGTCCCTGACAATTTTCGCAAGCACCTTTCGAG
>WNFW01014431.1_pt1 | contig 15286 bp, 19 predicted proteins | sample 5400131 | NCBI WGS metagenome assembly WNFW01 (sample SAMN13153362, study PRJNA577476) | soil metagenome | isolation source: 20 cm soil or saprolite under grassland replicate 1 | place: USA:California | collected 2016-06-15 | reverse complement strand
GGCGACGGGCGATTGATGGTTTGCGCAAAAAGCAAGCTTATGCCCGCGCCGAGGAACGCCTGCAAAACGAAACCGAACAGCAGCCTGACGCCTGGGTGCATAACGCCACAGAAGAGGAAATCGTGCTGAGCGATACGCGCATTCTCATTCGCAAAGTAATCAATGGGCTTCCACCAGCCCAGCAGCAGGCAATCGATCTGGCATTTTTCCGGGGCATGAGCCAGCGCGAAATCGCGGCGAAAACGAATACTCCCTTAGGCACGGTGAAAACGCGGCTTGAACTCGGCCTTAAAAAAATCTATGACGGGCTCAAGGAGTTGAGAGATGAACTTTAACGAGTTCCAGAATCAGTCGCGGCTCTATGTTATCGGTGCGCTGGAGCCGGAAGAGTTGGAGGAATTCGAAAGAGCGCGGAAGAAATTCGGAAAAAAGGCCGAAGACTTCATTGCTAAATGCTACGGATTGCATGAAGCGTTTGCGTTGAGTCTGCGCCCGGCGAAAGCTTCTGCCGCGATCAAAGAACGTCTCATGTCGATGGTGCGGACGCGGAAGGAAGCCTAGTTACTACAAACGGTTTCAAAAGTGAAATTGCTTGCTCTCTTTTATTCCAGACGCCCTCATCCTCACCTTCTTCCCGAGCGAGATGGGATCGCCTCTCCCTGGCAGGGAGAGGTCAGGTAAGGGTCGATTGACCCATGAAACCTCCTTGTAGGGTTCTTTTCCTTCAAGAGCCCAACTCGCGCAGAATAAATTCCTGCAGAAAGCCGTAGAAGTTTACCTGGAACAGACTTAGGTCCCGGCGCGAACCTGTGGGTGAACGAAAGTGGTCGCCCAATTCGCCCTCAGTGAAATTATTTTTCGCGGCTATGACTAGGCGGGCCTGATTCAACGCGCTCAGCCAGGCATCGGCATGTTTGCATGGAATGCGCAGGGTACGATTCGCAAGAATTCTTTCGCTGCCGTTTAGTTGCTCCAAATCAGCTGCTACAGTCTGTGTTGCGGTCTGAAACAGCCGCCGTAACTCAGGTTCGACATAAATCTTCCACTCCGCGCAAATCTCCGCTTCTTTTCCATTTATCGGTGGGGTGAAGAGGCGTTTTTCGGCTGCTGGCACTCCTTCTGGATTGGCGCTGGTTGGGATTTGCCGAAACAGTTCGGCAAGGAACGGGTCCAGCTCGGAGATCTCGATCTGGTCGTTGCGCCGACAAATTTCCATATCAACCGGCCTTCTCTAGTGTGGCAAGCAGGAGATAGCCATGCAGCTGCTGCACATGGAGCTCGGCGCGCTCGCGCATGCCGCTCCACAAAACCGAACGCCCTTTGTGATGCACTTCCAACATATGTCTTTCTGCCTTCTCACGCGGATAGCCAAAGACCCGTTGGAAAACCATGGTCACGTAGCTCATCAAGTTCACCGGATCGTTGTGGACCACCACTTGCCAGGGGAGGTCGAGATCTTCCTCCGAACGCGTTTCCTTTTCGATCGTGGGCTCTGCAGTCGTTACAGATCCGGCCTTCTCGTTTAAAATATGAGTCATCCCTTTCATTTCCTCGCTCTGCGCCAGGCATCCGCCGCCCCGCCGTGGCTCGCAACTCATGCCGAATAGGCTAACATACGGCGTCCTCAGTTCAAACTGCAGCGGCAGTTCGTGTCCTCGAAATTCAAGTGTCCGCGGCCCAGCTGTTCTTCGTGAACTCCGGGGCTCCGGACAACTTTGTGTCACATATGGGTCACGAAGTTGTCCTAGATCTCACGAAGAATTTGCTCCTGAGCCCTTTGCATCCTGCGTGCGCTGGAGTGCGTTCGATCGTCGAACCCGTGCAAATGTAAAAGCCCGTGGACGATGCATAAGTGAAGCTCACGGACGAGCGAGTTCCCGAACGCGCGCGCATGCCGTCGCGCTGTCTCTACGCTGATAAAAATTTCACCGTGCTGAAACGTTAGCACATCGGTCGGCCCCGCCTTGTGGAGAAATTGTTGATGTAACGAGGCGATCCGCCGGTCTGAAACGAGCAAAACAGAAATCTGGCGCAGCTTTCTAAGATCGGTTGTTTTGCGTCTGCGCATGTGCAGACAACGGCGCACGACCTTGGCGGCGAATTTTTCGAGCTCGGAAATGTTGACAGGAATTTTCCGCTGAAGATTGCGCACGCTAATTTCGGGAATGACGGCGATACGGATGGTCATCTAGCGATTTGATGTTTCTTGTCATTCCGAGCCCCGAAAGTTTTTGGGTCGAGGAATCTCTCATTAGTCACAGTGAGAGACGCCTCGACTCTGAGAAAGCGGTTGCGGAAACCAACCAGGAAAACAATGTGCACAAACAGCCATGCCAACCAGGCCGGGAGCCCGCTGAGGTGCGCGAACTTTAGGTCGGCGACCGCTCTGTTTCGTCCAATTGTGGCGAGGCTCCCTTTGTCCCAGTAATGGAAGCGCTGCGGTTTACGCCCTGCAATCATCGCAAGGACGTTACGCGCAGCGTGACGCCCCTGTTGCATCGCCACTGGAGAAACTCCCGGCAAAGGCTCTCCGGTCTGATGCGAAAAATTCGCCAGGTCGCCAATCACCTGCACTTCGGGATGCCCGGAAATGGTAAGATCGTCGTTCACAATGACGCGGCCGACTCGATCGATCGATGCTCCGAGTGCTTTTCCAACAAACGAAGCGTTGTTGCCAGCCGCCCAGATTTTCACGCGGCATGGAATAAATTCGTTGCCCACCTGCACTCCGGTCTCAGTGAGATTGGTCGCGCGCGTGGCCGTGCGCACTTCCACGCCGAGATCGACAAGCTGTTTTAATGCGCTCGCCGATAAATCCTTTGGAAAGGCAGCCAGCAAATGTGGCTCGCCTTCGATGAGAATTACGCGCGCCTGAGATGGATCAATATGGCGAAAGTCTCTGGCCAGCGTGTGGCGGGAGATTTCTGCGATTGCACCGGCCATTTCCACGCCGGTCGGTCCACCGCCAATGATCACAAAAGTCATCGCTGCCTTGCGCGCCGCTTCATCAGTGATTTTTTCCGCGTACTCAAACGCCATGAGCAGGCGCCGTCGCACTTCGATCGCGTCCTCGAGACTTTTGAGTCCGGGCGCCAATTTCTCCCATTCGTTATGCCCGAAATAGGAATGCCGCGCGCCAGTGGCGAGGATCAGGAAATCGTAACCGATTTCAGTATCGGTCGTTCGTATTTTTTTGGCTTCGACATCCACCGATTGCACCTCGGCAAGGATTACCTCCACGTTCTTGTATTTGCTCAACACAGCACGCACCGGCGCTGCAATATCCGCCGGCGATAGCGCAGCTGTGGCGACTTGGTAGAGTAGCGGCTGAAAGAGATGGTAATTCGTACGGTCGATCACAGTGACGCGCACATTTTCAGGGCCGAGCTTCTTAGCTGCCTCGAGGCCACCAAATCCAGCTCCGACTATTATCACGTGCGGTCTGTTGGCTAGGGCGTCTTCCATGCGGGAAGAATCTTCCAGCAACGCTCAATGCTCAACGTCCAACATCCAATTAAAAGTGGGAGGGGCGTTCCGCAGTTCCTAACCGGGCGCGCCGGCAAAAGGCGGTTGTCAAAACTCTGCGTACAATTATCTTTTCTGCCTTATGCCGAAGCCGATTGCTCGCAGTAAAACACGCAAATCAGTAGCAAAACGTTTTAAAATCACTGCGCGTGGCAAGGTGCTGCGAGCACACTCCTCGCGGCGCCATTTGCTATCGGCTAAGAACGCAAAACGCAAACGCCACTTGAGCAAAGCAGCGCGTGTGGACAATACGGACGTGGCGCGCATCAAGGCAAACCTGCCATTCGGCTAATTAAAGTTGGATCTAATACCGACGGAGCTCCGGCGGCGGAGTGACCTCTTCGCTGCGCGCCGAGGTAGACGTCGTCGTTACTGCCGTCATTTGTCGCATAGCTTCTAGCGAATCGGGTGCCGGTTCGGGGCTGTAAAGATCGCGCCGATTAACAAACGTTGTGCAGGAGTTCGCCGCGGCGGAAAGAACAATGAGCAAAAGCAGCGGGATGCATTTCACAGCGTCGATGCAAACAGAAGCGTCATGGCCTGTCAATGCCCCGGTTTTTTTTCCAAAACCCCGATTGCATAACGCCAACGTTGCAGGGAAATTCAGGTTCCGCCAGGGGCTATGGATTGAGGCCTTACGAATCCCGCCAGGGCAGGAATGCAGCAACGGTAGTCTGATCCTCTTTGCCGTAGTTCTCTGGCGGGCTTTTTTTGCAAACTGGCGCGAGCCTCGGGCTTGCGTTTACTCGGCACGCAAGCGGGACGCATGCGCTACTATGAAACTCCTTAAAACAAAAGCGGTACGTTTTTCGCAGGTGGTCGAAAAATGCGGTGAACCGGACGTTTACACGCTTTGGCAAAAACCCACCGCTGACCGGCACTTTCAAACGCAAATAAAGAACAACCGAGTGATGACGGTCCAAAAGAGCGAGAGCGGGACAGATTTTGGGATCGTTGGTTTTAAAGAAAGAAAAGGAGCGACTTATTTCGTGTTTCCCAAATCGCTAAAGCGCTTTTTGGACAAACGCACCATCGGGATCGATTGGGCGCTTGTTCGTGACTAGCCGCTCGACAAACTCGACGGCTTTAAGCCGTCGAGTTCGCAAGGCGATGTTTTTCGCCCGGCGAGAGCCCGCAGTGCTGCAGCGTCGGCTGTCCTCAGCGCACTGGCTCTGAGCTTGTACCGCCCCTAGATCGCGCGCAACCAGAAGTAATTTGCCGAGCAGCGCGCGGTCATCGTCGGTCGCGTCGGTGAGACGCGGAATCACTTTTTTGGGCACGATCAGCACATGCACCGGGGCTTGCGGATTAACATCATGAAACGCGACCGCATCCTCATCTTCCCAAATGATCTTCGCCGGAGTTTGCCGCGCGACGATTTTTTCGAAAATGGTCATGACACTTTAAGACCTTGGAAGTCTCAGAAACCGGGAGTCCGTGTAAATCTGCGCAATCTGACGCTAATTCAAATGCGAAAAACTGGCGGCTAAGTATGCTGATTTCAGCGCAGCGAGCAATCGAATCGCGAAAAATCAGCAGCCGAACTTAATTTTTCGCGCACGAAGCAGACAATGTCCTCGCGCAGCGCGTCGCAGGCGCGCGTCCATGTTTTCACGCCGCGAAGATGCTTCACGCAAGATTGCAGCGAGCAAAGCTGGAGATTATCGGCGCCGGTCTCAATCAAAGTGTGAATTCGTTTTTCCAGAAGATCAAAAAACGCGAGTTCGTATCCGGTGCCTGCATGGTGAGCGATGTCGAGGAGTGAGATGGAAATGGGCGGCGGCGAAGGCGCAAAATGAGGCACAATCTCTTTGTAACCGATGCATTTCAGGACGTATCGCACGGTCTGCGATAATTGGCTAAAGTCGATCACGTTTTCGTCATTTCTAAGATGGAGATAAAAGGCAATGCTTTCCGTAACGTGATCGGTTAGCCACCAACGAGGATAACCAGCCTCGTCGGCTGCCCGCGTAATCGCAGCGTGCAGCCAATCGCGATTGAACTCGAAGAGTTGCCCTGAATCTGTGCGGAGATATGGAAATTCTTCCTTAAACGCGACCATGATTTTTATTGATTGCGAGGTTGCGTGATTCGCCGGCGGGATTTTCTGCTGTCTCAGGCGGAAACAATTCTCGCTGGAGCGTATTCGGTTTTACCCGACGCCCAAGAGTATGAATGGCATCTACAAATTGATCGACATCCTGAAACCGCTGGTACACGGAGGCGTACCGCAAATAGGCCACTTCATCAATTCCGCGCAATTTTTCGAGCACTTTAGCGCCGATTGCCGAAGACGGAATTTCGCGCCCCATAAGTGGTAAAGCGATACTTGCACGTGAGACATTCGCGGCGGCGCCGAATACTGGAACTATCCCGCGACTGACGAGAATCGATGACTTTGTCATCACGAGACCCGCACTTGGGGCAACGCATAGTGTCAAAAAGCTAATTACCACACTATAAGTTGTGGCGTCAATAGTTGTTTCGGTTCCCTTCTTTTACTCTCGTTCACTTGCAATGCGTAGCTCTGCGAAATCTAGTGCATGTATAGCGGGTGATCGATGACAGAAGGCGGAGGATAGGCTTCGTCGCCGCGGCGACTCTCGGGCAGAAGCATCTTGTCCGCCATAGGACGGACTCGCTACAGCGAGCCTCTCGAATCCGCGAACATACAGGCTGGAAGCCTTGTGTGCCGAGACAGCCAATGCGCCTATCTTCCAGTTCGTGTCGAGTCGGCCGTTGCCAATGGTCGATTCGTCAACGATTGACCGCTGCATTGACGCAAGAGCGCCCTGACGCTACACGGGGATTCTCATGCAGAACGGCAAGACGATCAGCGCAAGCTACGGTCCCTGGCTGGTCGGCCTCGGCGCCGCGCTCTGGGGGACGGAGAGCGGATGGCGAATCCCACTCAACGAGCTATTCGATGCCAGGGTAATCGTTTTTTGGGAACACGTGCTCATCCTGATCATGTTTCTGCCGATTCTGATCTCGCGCTTACACGAGATTCCGAAAATCCAGCCATGTACGTGGGGTTATCTCCTCTTCTCCGGATTCGCCGGCTCAGCCGTCGGCACGATCTTCTTCACGTTAGCGTTGAAATACGGGAACCCGACCGTCGTTAACGTGATTCTCAATATCCAGCCCGTTATTTCAACTCTTGGTGCTTTTCTGCTTTTTCACGACCGGCTTGCCAGGCGCTTCTTCCTTTATGCTGGCATCGCCATCATTGCCGGCGTTTTCGTCTCAGTTCAGTATCCAGAGTTAATTGGCGTTTCATTTGAGCGCGCCGGTCTAAATCTCGGCACTGGTTACGCGCTCATCTGCGCGCTTTTCTGGGGTCTCGCGACCGTTGCCGGGCGCGGTGTGATGATCGGCATGTCGTTGCGGCTTGCTTCAAGTCTGCGCGTCGTGGTCGGACTCACCTGTATGACGTTGATCCTTCTCGCCTACGGCAAACTTCATGGCGCGGCGCTTTGGCCGCCTGCTGTGCAGGAGCACGCCGCAAAGGCGATTGTTTTGCTAGTTCTACTCGCGTCCATCTCGGGCGGAATTCCGCTCTTGATTTATTTTCAAGGGCTGCGCCTGACACGCGCATCGACGGCAGGGTATTTCGAGATGATGCAGACTCTTGCTGCGGTTTGCATTACCTGGGGCGTCCTCGACGCGAGCCTCCATCTCCATCAGGTGATTGCGGCCTTGGTCCTCATCGTTGCCGTGACCATGGTGCATTGGGTCCAGCAAAGGATTGAATCGCGATAGGCGATGAACGCCTGATTAATCGCAGGATTGCAAAGGCTGTCGTTAGGCCGTCGTGCTCGCTTGATCCGACTTCGCAACTCGCTCAGTTTTCTCGGGAAACTCGAAACCGATTTTCTCGTCCTCTAGTTTCAAATAGGCCGAGAACGGGTGTCCCCTTTTCGAGATGAAACCGTCGAGGAGGTCGGTCTTACCAGTGGTGAGCAGTCTCTTCGCCTGCTCTATGGGAATCTCGCGGCCCAGAATCGTTTTGCTGAGTTTAAATTTGCACGGCTTTCGGTCAGCCTGGGAACGCTCGCAAATGTAGCTGTTCTCGGTTTCAAAAATCTTCCCGCCGCACTTTGGACATTTGCCTAACGACTCTTTGCCTGTGAAATCAATTTTCGCGACCGGCTCTTTAGGCTTTCGATCTCTTTTTGCCTTTGGCTCGCGCTTTTCGAATTCGAAGCCTACGTCCTTTTTGTCGGTCAACACGAGGAACGCTTTGAAGGGTCTGCCTTTGCGCGAGATGAAGCGCTCGAGCAAATCGGTCTTGCCGGTCTCGAGCAGCTTCTTCATCTGCTCACGTTCAATAGGTCGCTGCAAAATCGCTTTCCCAGAGCGGAAATCGCACACCTTATTTGGACCAACTGAATTTTCGCAAACGTAAGTCATCCCGCTCTCGAAAACGCGTCCGCCGCATTTCGGGCACTTCCCGAGTGGCTCCTGCCCTGAAAAATCGACGGACTGAGTTACGCCGTCAGTCTGGCCATTTGGCCCAAAATCAAACTCTGCCTTGAAGTCGTCACCCAGCTTGAGTACGGCAGCGAAGCGCTTGCCCTTCCTGCTACGAAAGCCGGTTAGCGGGCCGACCTGTTTGTCACTCACGAGCGTCTCGAACTCTTCGCGGCTCAGCAATCGCCCCGCGATAGTTTTCCAAATCGTGAAATCGCACTCTTCATTTGTGCAGGTGAAACTCTTGAAGCGCTCGACAATCGGCGAACCGCACTTGGGGCATTGGCCGAACGGCTCGCTCTCCGGCATGTGCTCATCAGGATGAAAGTGCTTTGCTTTTCCAACGATTTCCTTTGTGAGATCGCGAATGTCACGCATGAACGCGTCGCGTGTAAGCTTGCGATGCTCGATTTCTCGCAAACGGAATTCCCAGTCGCCGGTGAGCTCCGGACTGGTCAGCTCCGGTACCGCATTCTTTAAGAGAGTGATGGTTTGGATGGCCTTCGCCGTTGGCTGCAACTCCTTGCCCTGTCGCACCAGATAATGAGCTGAAATCAGGGTTTCGATAACGGACGCGCGCGTAGCCGGCGTACCGAGCCCTTTTTCCTTCATCGCCTCGCGCAGCTCTTCGTCTTCGACCAACTTCCCAGCGCCTTCCATCGCGCTTAGGATCGTCCCTTCATTATAGCGAGCCGGCGGCTTGGTCTGGTCTGTCTTGATTTCGATGCGGGCCGTTGTGACGCGTTCGCCTTGCCTCACCAGCGGCAGGTTCTCCTCTGGCTTGTCGCTGGCAGTTTCGCGTCCATAAACCTCCAGCCATCCCGGTGCGACCAGAATTTTTCCTTCCGTCTTGAAAGGTTCGCCTTCCAATCGAGTGACCCGTGTGGTGTTCTCATATTGTGCAGGCGGGAAGAAGACAGCCACGAAGCGCCTGGTCACCATGTCGAACACCGCGCTCTCATGGTTATCTAGCGAACCGGAAACAGCTCCGGTGGGAATAATCGCAAAGTGATCGCTTACTTTTGCGTTATTAAAGACGCGTTTATTTGGCTTGACCCAATTGTTATCGAGTACTTTCCGTGCGAATGGATTGTCGCTCTTACCCAATATCGATATTGCTGTCGGGAGGTAATCTTCCGGCAAAGCGCGCGAATCCGTGCGCGGATAAGTGATGACTTTGTGCTTCTCGTAAAGCGCCTGGGCGATTTGCAAGGTGCGTTTTGCCGAGAAGCCGAAGCGATTGTTCGCTTCGCGCTGCAAGGCCGTAAGATCATACAGTTGCGGCGCAACTTGTGTGGTTGGCTTCTTCTCCTCGAGTTCGACGACGCCATTCTTGCCGGTGCACTTTCGCTGAATGGCTTCGGCGATTTCGCGGTGCCACAATCGCGCCGCGGCGCGATGCTCTTCCCAGAGCGAGCCGTCTGCGGCATCCAAGCGCCGCTCGGCATCCGGGAGACTCAGTTGCAAACGTGCGAGCAGTCTCTTCGTTCGTTCAATTTCGTCCTCGTCCTTTTTGAATGCCTCATCAAACCAGCGTCCGGCGTATTCGCCGGCTGCCGCGCGGAATGTGCCGAAGATTTCGTGCAGTTCCCGTGGCCTGAAGTCCTGAATCTTTCTCTCGCGGTCCACGATGATGGCAAGGGTCGGGGTCTGCACGCGCCCAAGTGAAGTAACCGTGCTGCCGCGCCCGCCGCTGAGCCGCAACGTAAAGGCCCGCGTCGCATTGATGCCGACGAGCCAGTCCGCCTCGTTGCGGCTGCGGGCGGCGCTGGCCAATGGTTGCATATCATCATCGCTCCGCAACCGCGTGAATGCTTCGCGAATGGCGTCCGTGGTCATGGATTGCAGCCAGAGACGCTTGATCGGCTTTTTCGTGCCGGCGTATTGAACGATGTAGCGGAAGATCAACTCGCCTTCCCGGCCTGCGTCGCATGCGTTGATTATGTCCGAAACACTTTTGTCCTTGATGAGCCTGCGGAGGACATTGACGCGGCCGCCCATTTTTTCCGCCGGCTCAAGCTCAAATTCCGTCGGCATGATGGGAAGTTTTTTCATGTCCCATTTGTCCTGCTCTTTCATAGAAGCAGGCACCGCAAGTTCAAGGAGATGGCCTACCGCCCATGACAACAAATATTTCTCGTGCTCGTAGTAATCCTTGCCTTTTTTGAATCCGCCGAGTGCCTTGGCGATGTCGCTCGCGACCGACGGCTTCTCGGTAATGATGAGAGACTTGGACATGAGGGGCTGAATCGAACCCAGTTATGATGTTTTTGCAAATAGGAGCAGAATTCGCGCTACTCGCAAAAACTGCGGCCGTTGTAAGTACGTGCTCTATCCGAGCTTAACAAAATATTTTCCCGGCAGCTGTTTAACCAGACGCTTCAGCTCAAGCCGAAGCAATGTCGATGAAACGGCTGCGCTCGGTAATTCCGTCTTCGCTGCAATATCATCAATCGATGTCTCAACTGCATCGATCGCGTCATAGATGCGGCGCTCTTCGCCGGAAAGCAATGGCAGTGGACGCACAGCGGCTTCCGGCAACGGCTTTGCTTCCGGCAAAAGAATTTGCAGATCATCCAGAATGTCATTGGCGTCCATGACCAATTTTGCGCCTTGCTGGATGAGACGATTCGATCCCATCGCGCTGGGCGCGTTGATATGTCCCGGAATGGCATAGACCGAACGGCCTTGTTCGAGCGCCTGCGATGCGGTAATGAGCGCACCGCTATTCAGGCCTGCTTCCACCACGAGAATGCCGTGGCTCCAACCGGAAATGATTCGGTTTCGCATCGGAAAAGTTTGACGGTCCGGTTCGATCTCCATCGAAAATTCGGACACAATCGCGCCATTTCCTGCGCGAATTTTCTCGGCAAGAGCGGCGTTCTCTGGTGGGTAAAGTTTCGCTAACCCGGAGCCGATGACTGCGATGGTGCGTCCCTTTGCAGCGAGCGCTCCTTGATGAGCCGCCGTATCGATGCCGCGCGCAAGGCCGCTGATTACGGTCAACCCCGCATAGGCAAGCTGATAAGCGAGCTTCTTTGCAGACTCCACGCCGTAATGTGTGGTGCGGCGCGCGCCGATAATGCCGATAGCGTGATGGTCGCGGTCTTCCAATTCTCCCCAAACGTAAAGCACAATTGGCGGCGCGTGGATCTCGCGCAACGATTTGGGATATGATGGCGATGCCTGTGTAATGACGGTGGCGCCGAAGTCGCGAATCCATATTGAGGGCGATGCAAGCTTCGGTCGTGTTCATTTCTTCGACGCAAATCGCATGTGAAATTCCTGTGGAGTAATACGTGGAATGACAGCATGGCGATAATCCGCCACATTTCTTGTGACAATCAGATCGGCATTGCGAGACCTCGCCGCCTTGACTTGCATGGCGTCTTCAAAATCGCTCATGCGCATCGTCAGCGCATGTCGCACGCTTTCGGTGCCACCACTGGCGATGGCAGTGAAACTGAGTAGGTCGGCAACAAACTGTCGGCCCTTTGCATCACTTCCGGCAACGCGAAGGATGTAATAGATGTTCGAGATCGTATGCCAGCAACCAGAGCTCCGCCTGGCGTTCCCTGGCACCATTCCACTACCGCGCTACTCTCATCGATAAAGGTCTTCCGAGCGACCCCGATGTTTAAAAGAACATCGGTATCGACCAGAATCTTCAACTGTTGTGAACGTACTTGTGCAACAGGTACGTTAGCCATGGATTCGGACGAGTCGGGCCGTGGTTCCGTTGCGCGAAGCCTTTGCATGCACAATTGCCTTGCCTTCAGCTTTTCTTTCATTACACGCGCATAATATTCGTAACACGCGTTGCCTTAAGCTCGAAACGTGGCTAAAATGGAATCTGCCCAACAACTGCATACTCTCGCCCACGACGCGAAGCTTTGTCCGCTTTTGTCCGGTCTGCTTGTCGTCCCAGGTATCCATTTGCAGACGACCTTCGATGAAGATAGGCCTGCCTTTCTTTAAGTATTCGCCAGCGATCTCCGCCAGGCGCGCCCACAGCACCACATCGACAAAGGTGACTTCTTCACGTTTTTCGCCGCCTTCAGTCGTATAAACGCGGTTAACCGCAATACCCAGATCGCACACGGCGCTGCCTTTCGGGGTGTAGCGCACCTCTGGATCGCGCGTGAGATTTCCGAGGAGAATGACTTTATTGAAACTGGCCATTTCCGGCTTATAGCGAAATCACTTCGCTTTTGCTACCTTTTTCGCCGGTTCTTCCTTCTTTTCCAGGAGGCGCTGATAGTTCTGGAGGTAAACCTCCGGGTCGAGCTTAAATTTTGAGCGCAGTTTCGCAATCAACTGAGGATCCGCGTTGAAGACGAAGTTCACGTAATATCCGGCACTGAGCGGGCCAGCTACGTACGAAAACTGGCGCTTATCCATTTTCTGCACCTGTTCGATCTGGGCGCCTTCTTGTTGGAACTCGGATTCCAATCGATCGATGATTTCCTTGACTGTGTCTTCCCGGGCTTGCGTGTTGAGCACAAGCAGCGCTTCATAACGGTTCCTCATGGTTCTTAAGTTTTGTTGAACGTGTTCATCGCGGAAACGAGGCCATTGTCAATCACGCATTTCACCGCTTCCACTGCGCGATCGATTGCGGATCTAACAATCGGTTTCTCCTCTTCAAAGAAACGGCTCAATACGTAATCAATCGATCCTGCACGAGGAGGCTCCCCGATCCCGATGCGAAGACGCGGAATCTCCTCGATGCCGAATTGAATGATAATGGATTCAAGACCGTTGTGACCGCCCGATCCGCCGCTGGCTCGCAATCTGAGCCGGCCGAGCGGCAGGGCCATATCGTCGAGCATAACGAGAACCTCGCGCGGATCGATTTTATAGAACTGCGCGACTGCGAGGAGTGGATAGCCGCTCCGATTTATGAAGCTCATCGGTTTTGCGAGGAGCACTTCCCCGCATTTGGCCGTTAATGCATCCCACTTTGTCGATTTCTCCCACGCCGATCCAAACTGCGCCGCAAGTTGATCGGCGACGATAAAACCGATGTTGTGCCGCGTAGTTGCGTATTCTGGCCCGGGATTCCCAAGACCTGCGACCAACCGAATTGGTGTTTCTTCCACGGTCGCGAAATCGAAAGTCCAAAAACTTGTACTGAGCGAAGCGAAGCAGAGCTGAATGAATCGAAAATCGAAAATGGATTACTTCTTTTGCTCTTTTTCCTTCGCGCCTGGCGCGGCGGCGGCAGCTTCGCCCTCTTCTTTCTTCTCGGTGATAACTTCCGGCCCCGGAGCAGCAGCTTCGGCCGCAGCGACCGCGGGCTCTTCTTCGACAACTGGGGCGAGTACAGAGAACACCGTCAAATCGGCTGGCACCTTTGCTGTCACGCCTGAAGGAAATGGGATGTCGCGGACATGGATTGAATCGCCGATATTCAATTGCGAGACATCTACGGTAATACGATCCGGCAAATCGCGTGGCAGACATTCGATGGCAACGGCGCGCAAGCTCTGCTCAAGCAATCCACCGAAAGTCTTAACGCCGTTGGGAGTGCCGATCGGCTCAAGGGGAACTTCAGCCTGGATAGTCTCGTCCATGGAAATGGCGTGAAAATCGACGTGGACAATGTCGCCGCGCACCGGTGAATGCTGCACTTCCTGCACCAGCGCGGCGCGATTCGATTTTTCACCGGCGATCTCAAGCTCTACTAAAACATTTTCGCCCGAAGCGTGGCTCATCATTGCATTGATGTCCCGGGCAGCGACTTGCAAGGGCTGCGGTTTATCTTTGCCACTGTAAATGACCGCTGGAATAATTCCGCGCGCTTTTAATTTCCGCACAGCGGAACGGCCCACATTCGCCCGCGGTTCTGCTTTTAACTTAACCTGCTTTGCCATTTATTCCGTTCTCTATGTTGAACAGCGACGAGACCGACTCGTCATTATGAATTCGCTTGATGCCTTCTCCGAGAAGCTCGGAAACGCATAGCACCGTGGTTTTAAATCCTTTTACGGTGCGCACAGGCGTGCTGTTCGTGGTTACTAATTCCGCGATTTGAGATTTTTGCAAACGCTGGATTGCGATATCAACTAGAACGGCATGCGAGACGCCAGCGTAAATTTTCTGTGCCCCGCGCTTTTTCAAAAGCTCAGCTGCCGAAGTCAACGTGCCGGCCGTTTCCGTAAGATCATCGACTAAAAGGACATCGCGGTCTTCCACTTCGCCGATGAGATACAACGCTTCGGTTTCTGTGGCGCTGCGACGCTCTTTTGCCACGATTGCGAGGTTTGCATGCAACGCTTCTGCGTAGGCGGAAGCCATTTTAAGTCCGCCCAAATCTGGAGAAACTACCGTCGTTTTGCCCCTGAGCTGTTGTCGCAGATATTTAATCAATACGGGCAGCGAATAGAGGTGATCCACCGGGATGTCGAAGAAGCCCTGCACCTGTTGCGCATGCAAATCCATCGTTAGCACTCGGCTTACCCCGGCGGCGTGCAGCAAATTCGCGACCAGTTTAGCGGTTATCGGCACCCGCGGCTGATCCTTGCGGTCCTGGCGCGCGTATCCGAAAAATGGGATGACCGTCGTGATCCGATCCGCGCTGGCGCGCCGCGCCGCATCCACCATGATGAGCAGTTCCATCAGATGCTCGTTAGTAGGCGGGCAGGTCGGTTGGATAATGAAAACATCGTGGCCCCGGATGTTTTCCTCGATTCTGACGTACGTCTCGCCATCGGGAAACGAGCTGATTGTCGCCTGACCGAGCGGCACTCCGATGTACTTGCAAATGCGCTCCGCCAACTCGCGATTGGCCGAGCCCGTAAAAACCTTCAACTCTGGCTGGAGCGCAAACATGGAGCGGTTAACTTAGGCGCCCTGAAATAGTCTTGGCAATCTTCAAAAGTTGCCAATCAGCTTTTCTTTGGCGAATTTTTCCAAATGAATGCTGACCCCATCCGCATAGAACGTCCGACAACGAAATCCAGGCTGTTTGCGCATACGCGCTGGGACGCTATTCCCGCTCTGGCTAGCTTTTTTCATCTGGCTTATTTCCTTGGGCTATTCTTCCTTTATCCCCACGCCCCGCTGTGGATAATGCTGATTCTCGGATTCGTTTATTCGTTGATGGTAAACGCAAACATCAACGGGGTGGGGCACAATTTCATTCACAATCCGTTCTTCCGCTCAAAGCTTCTCAATCGCCTGTTTGGAGTCACTCAGTCGATCGCCTGTTGCTTTTCGCAGACCTACTACAATGCCGTGCACATGCAGCATCACAAAGGCAATGCCGACCTGCCAAATGAGAAGG
>WNFW01002366.1_pt1 | contig 15301 bp, 16 predicted proteins | sample 5400131 | NCBI WGS metagenome assembly WNFW01 (sample SAMN13153362, study PRJNA577476) | soil metagenome | isolation source: 20 cm soil or saprolite under grassland replicate 1 | place: USA:California | collected 2016-06-15 | reverse complement strand
GGTAAGGGTGAAAAGGTGGGGTAAGAGCCCACCGGCGGCCGGGTGACCGGCCGGCCAGGTAAACCCCGCCCGGAGCAAGACCAAATAGGAGGACGTTTTAACGGCGGCTCGCCCAGTCCTCGGGTATCGGTCGCTAGAGGCGCCGGGCGACCGGCGTCCCAGACAGATGGTCACCGTCCCGCGAGGGATACAGAACCCGGCTTACAGTTCGCCCTCGGCCCACCTTCTGTATCCCTAAAACCGCGAGTTTCGGGCGGCAGATTGACGTCGCCGATTCAGATCTAGCAGCGGCGCGATGCTTGGCGGACTCGATACGGACTTGTCGCGGCAACAGTAAGTCGATGGCCAACCTTCTGTGCGCCTACGCGGTGCCTGACGACGCACGGGCCCGGACCGTGAGCACCCAGTGCTCAGCAGATGGTCGGGTCAGGCACGTCGCGGCAGCCGCTTCAGCCCACCAGCAGCACGAGCTTCCCGCGCACGTGACCGTCCTCGCTGACGCGGTGCGCCTTGGCAATCTCGGCGAGCGGGAAGGTCTGCGCGACCGGGAGTGAGAAGCGCCCGGACTCGATCAGCTCGCCGATCTCGGCGAGCGCGTGGACTGCGCGGCCGGCACCCCGCTGCTGAACGTCACCCCCGTGCTCCTGCGCGCCACCGAAGTCGGCGATCGTCACGACATGCTCGGGGGAAAGTGGAGTCGAAGACCGTCTCGTGAACTGCGAGCCACTGGTGCCTACAGAGAAGACGGTCATACCAGCGCCTTCTGGTAAGCGACGCCCGTAACGAAACGGATGGTTACCCGTAGTACTAATGTGCGGACACGGCTGACCGAGCTACAGCCTCGTGCCGCGATTGCGCTGGTGGCAGCGATCCTCGCTTTGGCGATTGTGGCGGTGCTGTTGGGTCCGCGACTTCTGACGTGGCGCTCGATCGTCCCCGGCGGCTCAGCGCCGCCCGCCGCCGGTTGCCCGCTGCCTCTCCCTTCCCCAGAGGTCGGCGGCATATTCGCACTCATCCCCCCAGGAGACTTTGAAGCCGCGGGGCTGAGCATCGCCACCGCGCGGGTCACACCCTGTCAGCTGAACGCGGCGAACGGGGCCCGCAAGCTCACCTTTATCGGCGCTTACGCCGACCCTGCCCGCACCGTGTTGCTGTTTTCGACCAATAGAGACCAACAGCCATGCCAATATCCACGCCAGTATGCCCGTTGTTTCACGATCCCTCCGACAATTTCAATCACCGACGACCATGGCTTGATCAATGCATCTTCGTCAACCGGAGGCGGCCTTCCCGACGAATATTTCTTCTCTCTTGACGCCGGACCTCGGCCCGGCGCGGACGGCATCGCCAATCTCACAGTCACGGTCCCCGGCTTTACGCCCAACGGGCCCGCAGACGGCTCTCAGCCCGCGCCCGGCGAGTGGGCCTTCTCGTTGGCGCTGAAGGTGCAGCCGTCGGTCACGATCGGGGCGGTGCCGAATCAGTTCGACCTCGGCTCGTGGAAGGTGACGACGGAGGCGGCCGAAGTCACTCCGAGCGTCATTCATATTCAGACTGTGATAAACGGGGCCTTGGTTACGGACGTCGTCTCGACGACCGTGGTTCTTCTCGATTCATCCGGCACGCCTGTCAACCAGATCGTTACCAGCGCGGCGGTGACCGTCCCAAAGCAGCAGTTGAATTCGACCAACGACAAGATCACACGTGTTAACGACCAGTGGCTGCGTCCCGCCGCCGGGGGCACCTACCAACTGCAGTTCTCAGGCGGAGGTGGGGAACGGACCATCAACTTCAGCGTTGATCGTCCGGTCGGACTGTTGAGGGAGAGATCCTTGTGCTGCGATCCGAACGGCAAGCTCCCGCTCAAGGGGGAGGGCCTTGGATTCAAGCCAACCGACCTCCCGCAGGCGCCGGAGTCGCTCACTCTGGATGGATTCCTGACCACGACCATCACCAGCGGCTGGAACCAATGTGGCCAGGTCGATTTCGGTTCCGGAACAAGCTTTACCTTCGGAACTTACTTTCAGGCAGATGGGGTGTGGTACTTGTTAGATGTCAGATCGGATCCAAACTTGAGGCAGTACAGCGGACCGGGAACCTACACAGCGATAGCCTGGCTCTACGGGCCAACCCAGAGACTCTATGCGGGCACCGTCCGGATCACCGTGACCGCTGATCACTATCCCGGTCCGTACCGTGGGAGCGTCCAGGGCACGCTCGACCGCGTCGGAACCACCACTCAGCAGCCGCACCTGTCCGTGAGCGGCAACTGGACTTGCAAGCCTGGGCTTGTGTGATCGTGATCGAGCTTGTCGCCTGGTATTACAGGCTTCACGAAGGACGTGGCGACATCCGAGCGATGCCCTTCGCTCTGTTCGGGGCTACGGCCTCCCCTGGCCCCATGTCGCGGTCGCTTTTCCGGTGGGCACCGCAGCTCTTGTGACGTTCAGTCATGGCTAAAAGCCGGTGGCGGTGGGAGGCAGAAGGTTTGGCGTACTAGTACGCATCCAGTACGCAGCCGCCCTCAATCGCAGGCTGTCGCCAGGTGTCGTTCCGTGTTCAGAATGCGTGGGGCGATCTCACAAATACAGAACCCGGCTTACGCGCCGCCCTCGGCCCACCTTCTGTAACCCTTAAAACCCATTGACGTCGCCGCGGCGCACGCTCACGTCAACGGACTCGACGGCGAGGACTTCACTCGCGTAGCGCTGGCTGAGGCTGTGGGTCTCGACGATTGTTGTGTTCTTCCTTCCGTTCAAGGCGGTGCGGGCATGCGCTCTTGTCGAACTTTGGGCTGGGATCTCCAGAGTCCGCACGATCGACGCGCAGGCAGCGCCGAATGCCGAGCCTATTCCAGTCCCTAACCTGAGCCGCCCGTACCTGGTCCTGGACTGTCGCCAGTTCGATCACTGTCGGATTGAGGATGGGGAAAGCCTCCCCATTCAGGTCGAGGGTGGCCTTGCCGGCGGCGAGCAGGTTGAGGCACCAATCCGTGTCGTCGCCATACACCAGCGGGATGACAAAGCCGCCTCCGACGGGCTCTGCGGCGAGGGGCGTCACGTATGGGCGACCGCTCTTGCGACCGACGTGGTGCAGGGCTGCGGTTCGGTAGTTCGCCCGCCCGGCCCGGCGGAGAGTCATCGGGTTCGTTACGTGCTTTGTGAATCTGCGCATGAACCAGTTCAACCAAATGGGCATCTTGCTCACCTCCTGGGTGAATTACCAAAGGGTTGCGTTCTGCAACAGCTCGTTGCGACATGTCTCGCAGTTCGGCGGCGGCCCGGAAGGGGCCGCCGCCGGTGTGTGGTGGTGCTTACGCCGCGGCGAGAATGTTCTTGTCCGGCTTTGAGACCCTCACGCCGAACACGAGCAGGTACGCGAGCATCGTGATTTCCGCGATTGCTGACGGGACGATGATGAAACTGCCGATCTTCTGACCGAGATCGGGAACCAGGAACATCGCGAGCAGGTCCACGATGTAGCAGGTGGCCCCCACCATAAGCAGGATGCCGAGCCATTTGGGGATGAGCCCCGATGATTTGTAGGCGAGGTAGCCAATCGGCACCAGCCACAGGCCAAAGAAGACCTGGGCGATAAAGACGCCGTAGTGCTGCGTGTCGAGCAGGAGCATCACGAGAGCATTTGAACCGGCGGTGCCGAGGGCAGCGGCATAGGCGCTGTCGGTTGCGACCCGCAAGCCTTCAAACTCGAAGACCACGTTCAAGCAGCTGATGCCAGTGGAGAGTGCGACAAGGACCACCATCGCCCTGGCCACGCTCTTGTGCACGTGCTTAAGCAGTATGTAGAGCGTCATCGCCAGGAAGATGAAGACGGTCGAATCGACCAGCTCCGCGACGACGCCTAGGCGCACGAGTCCGGGGTTGGCGACTACGTTCGCAGCCGTGGCTGCCGCGTTCCCGGCGGCGTACATCTTGGGCTCCATGAATCCTTGGGCAAAGCCGCCGGAGATTCCGACGACCAACCAGAGGAAGCCGGCGATTCTGGCGAGGCCCTTCCGTGGACTCATCGTGATCGACTCCTGAGATTTATCAGCCCGACTTCGAACCTCAGCACCTGTTGTGCTGGTCCCACTTATCGTCTGCATTACTGTCGACATGTTTTCCTCCTAGCGTTTTGTTGTCCGCGGATGTGCGGCAAACATCAGCCTGAGGAGGTGAGGCTCGGTCGCCATCGGGTCCGGTTCGTAGTTAAGTACGTATCTTTCACGTCCGGCTAAGTAGCTCTCAGGCGCGGCCTGACTCCCTCGAGCGGGCCTTTCCGGTGCCAAAGAGCTTCAAAACGCCCGTGCAGTACTTTCAAGAAATACGTACTTCTCTACGAGTCAGAGACGATTTCTGATTTCTGCTCGTTGCCTAGCCTGACCTCGACGCCGCGGACAGCGGCCACCAAGGAGGAAAGGACGATGAACGAGCAGGACCGAGAAGACGAGATCGGAGGCAACGAACCTTCGCCAGTCGCCGGACTCGATGCGCAGTTGACGGAGCTGATCGAGTTCATCTGGGCCTGCGAGGCCGCCGCTCGGCGAGAAGACCGCATCGACGCGGCAATCAAGTACGGGAGCAAGTGAGCACCCGAAACATAGGGCAAGAACCATCTGCGCCAAATGGAGCCGAGTTCTCGACTGAACGATCGGGCTGGGCGCGCGCCGGCGCCCGGCTCCCAGCCCTAGTGCCGCTGGAAACGCACGTTGAAGGCGAGTCGATCAAATCGGAATTGCCGAGAAGCGTGGCCGAGCCTCGGACGGCGGCCTCAGGTTCGGAGAAAGACGGTCAGGTGGGGCTTTTCCTGGTGGAGCGTCGGCTGCCAGCCATCACCGAGCGTGGCCTGTCCATGCTGCACGCGGCACTTGTGCAGGCCAGCCGCCGTTTTGCCGCTCGCGGCGAACTCGTCATCTATCTGCGCTCGACCTTCGTGCCTCGTCAACAGCGGCTGCTGTCGCTCTTCGCGAGCCGAAACGTGGAGCTCGTCCGTGCGGCCAACGAAGCCTCCCTTGTCCCTTTCATCAGCATTGAGCCCGCCTTCGACCTCCCCGATCCCAACGAATCGGTACCGGTGTAGTGTGCCCCTCCTATGAGGACTGGGGCAGCGAAGGCTCGGCCATCGAACCTGCCGCTCGAGCTGACCAGCTTCGTCGGGCGCCGGCACGAGCTGCATGAAGTCAAACGCTTGCTCACGACCACCCGGCTGCTGACGCTGACCGGTAGCGGTGGTGTTGGCAAGACCCGGCTCGCCGTCAGGGCCGCCGCCGAAGTGGCGCGGGGTTTTCGCGACGGCGTCTGGTTCGTGTCGCTGGGCCCGATCCAGGACCCACTCCTGGTTAGTCAAGCCGTCTTTACGGCGCTGGGAGCGCGGGATCAGTCAGCCGGTTGGTCGCTTTCCGCCCTAACCGACTACCTAGCCGGCAAACGTTTGTTACTGATCCTCGACAACTGCGAGCACCTTCTGGACGCAGGTGCGGTCCTGGCCAGCACTCTCCTCAAGATCTGTCCGGAGATGCACCTCCTGGCTACGAGCCGGCAGCCACTGGGAGTGGTCGGAGAGGTCCGGATGCCAGTACCGCCGATGTCGCTGCCGCGCGAGGGAGACCAGGAACCGGTCGAGCAGCTGATGCAATCTGAGGCCGTCTGGTTGCTGAGCGAGCGTGCAGCTGCCGTCCTTCCTGGCTTTGCGGTGAATCCGGAGAACGCGGCGGCGGTGCGGCAACTAACCCGGCGGCTGGACGGGATCCCTTTGGCACTCGAACTGGCGGCCGTACGTCTGGGCGCTTTAAGCCTTGATCAGCTCAACCAAGGCCTGGAACGCGAGCTCTCGATCCTGGGTAGCGGAACCCGGGGCGCCGAAGGCCGCCAGCAGACACTGGAGGCAACAATCGGCTGGAGCTTCAGCTTGCTGGATGAGGTGGAGCGGCTCCTCTGGGCCCGACTCTCGGTGTTTGCCGGCGGATTCGACGCTGAAGCCGCGATCGAGGTCTGCTGCGACGACCGGGTGCCTACAGAGCGGTTGGTGGTGTTGCTCGGCGCGCTGGTCGAGAAGTCAATCGTCAAGCGTGACTTCAGCAGCGGGAACACGCCTCGGTATTGGCTCTTAGAGACAATTCGCCAGTACGGCAGTCAGCGCTTGCACGTAGTCAATGAGGAGACCAGTACCAAAGAGCGGCATCTGAAATGGATTGTTGGACTGGCCAAATCGGTCGGAGCATTTGACAACCGTCAAGTCGACCTGTTCAAGCGCATGGATCTGGAGCGGGACAATCTCTGGGCGGCCCTGGAGTTCTGCCTCAGTGAGCCCGTCGCAGCTCAGGATGGCGCCGAACTCGCGCTGCACCTGATGGCGTATTGGACCTGTCGCGGACCGTTTGGTGACCTGCGTCGAGTGCTGATGTCTTTAGCCGAGCGCGCCAAAGAGGATTCTGCTCCGAAGGCCCACTTCTTACGCGCGGCGGCTGTCATGGCCAATAGCCAGAACGACTTCGGAGCTAGTGCAACGCTGAGCCGCGAAAGCCTTCGCATCGGGACTCTGCTAAAAGACCCCCAGGCCATCGCCTGGTCTCTGACTTGGCTGGCAATTCCCCTCGGAATCCAAGGCAAGATCACCGATGCTCTGGAGGCGGCTCAGTCCGCCGTCTCGCTCGCCCGATCGCTGCAGAGTCGACCGATTGAGCTGGTTGCGACAACTGCTCAGTGCAATATCCTCGGTGCGGTCGGGCAGCCAGAAAAGGCCATCACGCTCGGTGAAGAGGCTCTGGCGGTCAGTAAAGAGCGCGGTGAGCTATGGGCCCGTGGCTATCTCCTGATGGCCACTGCACAGGCCCATTGGCAGCAGGGCGAGAGGCAACTCGCCGAGGCGCAGGCTCGCGATGGCGCCGCCTGCAAGCATGCCCTTGATGACAGGGCGGGACTGCAGGCGCTGCTCGAGACTCTTGCCTCGATGGCCGCGGAGCATGGTGCGCTCCAGCGCGCCGCCACACTCCTCGGCTGTGCCGAGCGCGTGCGCGAGTCTAGTGCGATCCATTTTCTCGAGGGATTCCGCCAGCAGCACGAGCGGTCGATGGCTCGCGTGCTCGCGGGGCTGGGGCAGAGGGGGTTTGACGCCGCATACGCACGCGGCCTCGCCATGACAATCGATGACGCGGTCGTCTTCGCGGTGGAGGAGAGGCTGCGGCCGCAGGCGCAAACCGTCAAAACCGCAATCAAGAGCCCGCTGACGAAGAGGGAGTTGGAGATCGCGCGCCTGGTTGAAGCGGAGATGAGCAGTCGCGAGATCGCGACCAAGCTTTTCATCTCCGAGCGAACCGTGGAGACGCACATCACCAACATGTTCAACAAGCTCGGCTTGAACTCGAGGGTCCAGCTCACGCGCTGGTTGGCCAGCGTTTCCGAGGCAGAGCCGGTTATCGGGGAGAAGCTTTGAGCGGATGGCCGATGATGGATAGCAAAAACCGGGATCATGAGATAGACGCTCAAGATCAGTCGATACGCAAGGGTCGCGTCGGTCTGATTGTCGCCGGCTCCTTGATCACCGGATTTGTAGTCGCGCTGGTCCTCGTGATCGGACCGTTCGGAGGAGCTCAGGAACACGTGATCATGGGCACTGCGCTGCTGGGATGGGCGCTCGGCTGGGCGCTGTTAGCAGTGCTCTCGATACGTTGGTCCGATCAACCCCAGCGATGGGCAGTCGTGCCGGCGGCTCTCATGGCTCTCGCCGGCGCCAGCTTCCTGGTTTTCAGGCCTGACGCCAATGCAATGAATCTGCTCGGATGGATCTGGCCGTTGGCCTTGATCGCTCTTGCTGTGTGGATGACAGTGCAGGCACGCCGGACTCTACGCAGCATTACGCGCCGGCTGATCTTATACCCGCTCTTCGTCGGCCTCGTTGTCGCCGGGGTCGGAGGCGGTTACGAGACGATTCAAGAACAGGTCGACCGGAGCACCACCGCGATGCCTGGCCACCTGGTCGACGTCGGCGGACGCCGCCTCTATGTGCAGTGCAGCGGCTCGGGCAGTCCGACTGTCGTACTGGTGTCAGGTTTGGCCGAGACGTCCGTGTATTGGGGAGGCTGGATCGCGCCAGCCGTCGCGCAGAACACCACCGTCTGCGCTTACGACCGTGCTGGCCAGGGCTGGAGCGATCCCCCAGCGAGTCCGCAGGACGGTGCAGCGGTTGCCACCGACCTCCACACTCTGCTCGTTAATGCACAAATCCCAGGCCCGTACGTCCTGGTCGGTCACTCGACAGGCGGCGCCTACGCGAGAGTCTTCGCCGCCCGCTACCCGGACCAGGTCGCTGGCATGGTCTTCCTCGATTCGCAACCAAACGAAGCCTTCACCGGACTGCCTGACTTTCCGTCCCAATACAGCACCCTCCGCCGAGCGTCAGCTCTCTTCCCATCGCTGGCGCGCTTAGGCGTGTTTCGACTGGTCAATCAGTTCGCTTCGGACCCTCTGCCGGTACCAACGCGTGATGAAGAACGTGCAGCGGTATCGACGGCGAGCCTCAACCGCATTCAACGCGACGAGTTTGCGGAACTGCCGATGACGCTCAAAGAGGCTGCCGCCCTCACAACCCTCGGCGGTCGGCCGCTGATCGTTATCACAGCTGGCAAAGGGGCTCAGGCCGGGTGGCTCCCACTGCAGGACAAGATGACCGGTCTGTCTACTAACAGCGATCATCGGGTTCTGCCTGATACCGATCACCCAGGCGTCGTCCACGATAAGGCCGGCGCCGCGGTGGCGAGTCAAGCGATCCTTGACGTCGTGGCCTCGGTGCGCAGTGGGGGGCCGTTGCCGAAATCTTGAGCCGTCTTGGGCGCCTCTCGCATCTTGATGAGAGAACTCGAGGTGTCAGTGCTGGAAGCGAGCCCAATGTTGGCAAGGCTCCGCGGAAAGCATGAAATCGTCACCGAGGCCCAGAGAGCGGCCTGAAGACCTACAGCTCAGGTTTCAGATCCTGAGCGCGGAGTACAGCGCTCTGGTCCAACGCCTCGGGTCTACGTCGGCCGTGTCTGCCGCCCGAACCAATCTGTATTTCGTCTTCCTGTCAGCCACCGGGGTCGCACTCGCTCTGATCTCCAATGCCTCTCACTTCACGCGCGAATTCGAGATCTTTGCCCTCGCAATTCTTCTGCTCAACCTTCTTGGGGGTCTTATGGCCATGGCACGGATGTTGCACGCGCACGGTCAAACAGTCCTGTACATCCAATCACTCAATCGCATCCGCCACTTCTTCACGGAGCTCGACGCGGATATAAAGCCGTACCTCACCCTCCCGGTTCATGACGACGAGGCCGGTGTCGTCGAATCCGCTAGCCGACACCCGTCGCTTTGGGCCATGACGGTGCTCCCCGCCGCGAGCATGGCAACCCTGGTTGCATTGGTCAATACGTTCTTGGTGGGAGCGATTGCCGCAACTGTCTACCTGGTGTTGGGCGGCAGCGCAACCATGGCCTTGGTGAATGCGGGCGTCGCGTTTGTGATCGCGTCAATCGTCATCTGGGGCTGGCTGTTCCTCCAACTGCACCGGATCAGGCGGCGGCTTGTGATCCAGTTCCCTCCCAATCACTAATCACGACACCGTTGGGCGATCGCTTCCTCGACTTCATCGGCAAGCGCAAAACGGTCTAGGGATACAGTAGGTCGGGCGTACCCAGTACGCATCCAGTACGCAGTCGCTCTCAATCTCTGGGTGTCGTTAGGTGTCGTTTCGTATTCAGAATGGGCGGGGCGATCTCACAGATTCAGAACCCGGCTTACGCGCCGCCCTCGGCCCACCTGCCTCGATTTTGAATACAAAAGAACCGTCACCGGGAGGCCGGAGGCTCTCTGAGTACCCAACCAGTACCCCGCTCGGCTGGATCGCGCTTAGGACCCGCGACTTACTGTCTCCCTTTCACAGTCCGCTCAGAGCCTCGTTGAGGATGTTGCGGGCCTGCTCGTGTGCGTGGGCCAGAGGTGACCGAATATGGGAGGGCTTGAGCCGTACTCTCTGATCTGGTCTCCGATGTCCGACATAGCCCTGGAACCCGCGCAGTCCGAAACCGATCAAACCGTTCTCATCCTCGCGCACGATGGTCCGCTCGCGGTCAGTGTGGCATCCGATGGCGTGAACTATCTCTGTTCAGGCTGCTCGCGGCTGGTGCTTCAAGACGTGCACCCGCGTCAGTTCCTGAGCATCTTGATTCGATGCGTACGGTGTGGAGGCATCAGTGCAACTCCAAGACGTGATGGAGGCGAACCAATTCCAGCCTACTCAGTCGTTGCGCCCGCCGGCCAATACTTGCTTGGGAGCCAGCTTAATGTTCCTGGTCCGGGGATGTTCGCGGCCCGAGCTGCCGCCGAAGACTACGCCTTCGAAGTCGGTGCACCTTACTCGGAGCGAGCGAGGCAACACGCCGCGATGTTTCCGTCCGGTGTGTCGCCGGAGACGCTTCGCCAGATATCAGCGATGGGAAGAAGTATTCTCGGCGTTCATTTCGATCGCTTCGATGCCATGTACGAACGGAGCAAACGGCATTCAACGCAGGCTCCGGATCACCACCGGCTGGTCGATCTCATCAGATATGGAGACAAGGCCGCGAACCAGATTGAGTCCGCTGGCCGGGGCGGACAAGTCACCATCGACGGCAATCGGATTGCGGAGCTGTACACCGCAATATCGATGTTCCACCGCTGGCGTAATCACCCGGCCTGGGACGACCTGGTCGCCTCGCTAGCTGATCCCTCTCACGTGCAGCACACGGTGATGCTGATGTGCCTGGCCAGCTACCTTGCCGATGTCGGCAACGGGGTTGGCATCGTCCATTCAGAGCAGGCCAGCGGCCGAATCCCGGATGCGTGGGTCGCGGTGGATTCTCGCGGTCGGATTGATATCGAGATCAAGACGCCTCATGCGTTTAGGGAACCGGGTTCGGCACTGTCGTTTGAGCGTGCTGTCGAGATCATCGAGCGCCACGTAATGCGCGCCGGGTCTATCTCTGGAGGTCAGATCGGTGAAGGACGACCTGGCATCATTGGGTTTGGCGCCTACCACCTCGGTCCCGGCGGCGTTGATCTTATCGAGAAGGCGGCTCACGAGGTTCTGCGCCGGCGCGGCGGCCGGCGAAGCCACATTGCGGGGATCGTGGTCGTCGAGGTTACGTATCAGACCTCCCAGATGCTCGGTCGGTTGGGCAAGCCCATCGCGACCGACATGCAGCCGGTTCTACTCAATCGGATCGCAATGAACTCCGATTACTCACGCGATATTCTGATATCGACGGAGACACCCCAGTGGCTGACGATGCAGACGATGCGGCAACCGCAGTCGGTCATCCCTCCGGAGGCTGTGGGCTCAGTCGGTTATCCGAAGGTCGGCCGCAACGATCCATGCCCGTGCGGAAGCGGTCGGAAGTACAAGCACTGTCACGGCGGCAGCTAACCGCCGTATCGAAGGGACCGCCCGCTAGAGGCACGGTGGATCGGTAGCCGGACCATCCGGGGTGACCCGTTCGGCCGACGGCAGAATACTGCCGCTCGGCTTCCAGTCAAGCCGATGTGGGCCTAGACTCAGCAGCGTGCCGCGTTCGGCAAGACGAACGTGGAGAGCCATTAGGACCGATCAGGTCGACCGCGCCATTTCGTTGGTGCGAGCCGTACTCGGGAATGACGTAATAGGCGTCTATCTGTTCGGCTCGGCCGTCATTGGCGGTCTGCGCGCCCGCAGCGACATCGACCTCATGGCGGTATCCAGCAGGCGTCTGACCATCAGAGAGAAACGGAAGATCATCGAGCAGATGCTCACGATCTCGGGCAAGCCACGCAGCGTCGAGCTAACGGTCGTGGTATCGAGCGAGATTCGGCCGTGGCATTACCCGGCCCGCATGGATTTCCAGTTCGGCAACTGGTGGCGGAGCGAGTACGAGAAGGGTGTGGTCGAGCCGTACAGGTCCAACGTCAATCCCGACCTGGCCTCATTGATACGGTTGGTGCTCCACGCCAACGCGGCGGTGATCGGTCCTACGCCAGCCGATGTCTTCGATCCGGTGCCGCGCACCGACTACATCGCCGGCCTCGTCTCAACTATCGACGAATGGCTGGAAGATCTCAATGAAACCGACCTCGGCATCAGAAACGTCGTGCTGGCCCTGGCCCGCATCTGGTGCGGCATCGTCACCGATCAGATCCGCACGAAGGACCAGGCCGCCGAGTGGGCCCTGTCGCGCCTGCCGCGCACGCACCGCGCCATCCTCCAACGAGCAAAGGCCGGCTACGTGGGTGAACCGGTCGAGGCGTGGCAGAAGCTAATGCCTGAGGTGCACGCGTATTCGCAGCATGTGATCTCAGAGATCAAGACCGCGGCCGACCGCCAACGCAAGACCGACCATCCTGAACTGGACGATTCGCTGACGAGCGAGGACGTATCGGAAGGAGGAACACAGTAGGTTCTGGGTACTAATACCCATTCAGTACCCAACCGCATTGTGTCGGGTGCAGTCGTTACGTGTCGTTCTGTATTGGAAGGGTGCTGCTGAATTGGCGAAAAACGGACCCGGCTTACGCGCCGTTCTCGGCCCACCTACCCCGGTTCCGAATACGAAAACGTGCTTCAGGTCGCGGTGGCGGTTGCATACCGCGGGCGCCCGGTGGGCCGGTATAGCTGGATCGTTATCCCCTTCGGCGTGGCTCGCGAGTCGACCAGTTCAAGTGCTATATCTGGGCCGGTGTCAGGGAACAGCCGCGTGCCCTGGCCGATGACCACGGGGAAGGTGAACAGGGTGATCTCGTCGACAAGCTGGTTGTCGAGCAGCCAGCGGATCAGAGCGCCGCTGCCTTGCACCTGCAGCTCGCGTCCCGGCTTGGCTTTCAGCTCGCGGACGGCGGCCGCGACATCACCGGAGAGGACGGTCGTGTTCGTCCACCGCGGGTCGGTGAGCGTGGTCGATGCGACGTACTTGGGCTTCGTGTGCAAGGCCGTCCAGATCGGGCTGTCGCCCGGATCTTTCCACGTTCCCCAGGAGCCGGCGAAGATCTCGTAGGTCCGGCGGCCGAACAAGAACGCGTCGGCGCGTTGGAAGATCTCGTCCATGACCGTCCCGGCTTCGTTGTCGAAGTGGGCCCATCCGCCGCGCTCGAATACGCCGCGCTCGTCCTCCTCCGGCCCGCCCGGGCCCTGCATCACTCCGTCAACGGAGACCTGCGTGGTGGTCGCTAGTTTCATGGCCGCAGTCTCCTTCTCGTTGAGTTTGTCGTTGGTTGGCTGGTTGACGTGGTCACAACGGCTCTCCTCTTGGATCTAGCGCTGGATAGTTTCTTCGGCGAGGACGGCATCGATCTGGCTGACAGCCTGGCTCTGTCCCTCTTCCGTGCCCATGGCCAGGACCTGCTCCATCGCCTCGGTGCTGGGAAACACGTTCTCGATCGACATGCGCGTGCGTCCTCGGGCGACCTCCTCGATGCCGACGCGGATCGTGCTTATCGGCGTGTCCATGTTGGGCGTGCCGTCCGCGTTGGCTATGCCGCCCCGCAAGAGAATGCGACGCGGCGGCTCGACCTCGAGGACGTCCCAGTAGCCGTGCGGCTGGTCGCCCGTGGGCCCGGTCATGTAGTACTCGATGCGACCGCCGGGCGCCAGATCGTGTTTGGTGAAGGTCGCAGGGTAGGCCGGCGGCCCCCACCAACGCTCGAGCTTGCGCGGATCCGCCCACAGCTGCCAGATGCGCTCGACCGGAGCATCGAATTCGGCCTCAACGGTCAGGGTGAGCCCCTGGGAATCCTTGCGCACAGCGGTGACGGTCATCGTTTGCTCTCCTTGGCCTCCACGGGGCCGATGGCGCCGGCCGTCTCGGCGATGAGCTCGTTCATGCGGTCGATCCGAGCCCGCCACAGCTCCTCGTACTGGTCGAGCAGGCGACGCGCGACGAGCAGCGCCTCGGGGTTGGTGCGGACGACCTTGCGGCGGCCGATGCGCTGCTTCGTGATCAGGCCTGCGCGCTCGAGAACCGCGACGTGCTTCTGGACTGCCGCGAAGCTCATCGGGTAATGGCTGGCCAGCTCGAGTACGCCCTCCTTGGCGCTGATCGCGCGGCGGACGATGTCGCGGCGTGTGTGATCCGCGAGCGCGGCGAACACGGGGTCGAAGTCCGGTGTCGCGATCTGCACTAATTACAACCATATGGTTGTATCGGCGTCAGTGTCAAGCTGCCCATCATCCCTCCGCACTCGCTGTGCCCGGGGACGGGGCGCCCGCCGGCCGTTTCTCCTCATATGGCGGAAGACGATGGTGACAAGCTGCTGCCAGGCGAAGCCTCCTCAGCCCATTCCGGTGATGTCGGCGACGCCCGACGCTGGCTCGAGACCTACGACGAGCTCTGCCGCTTGAAGCAGAAGATCCTGACCGACCTCGAGTCGCAGAAGGTCCGCGTGCCTCCTGAAGGAGATGCCGAGGTGAAAGACGACGAGGCGATGCTCCGCGCCGAGTACGAACGACTGCTCGGTCGCCGCGAGTTCTGGCACGCTCAATTCGAAGCGCGACAAGACACGTAGCCGCGCCCGAATTCAGTCTCGGTATGCCCTTTCGCCAGGGCGTTTCTGTAAGCAGGGCCGCACGCCGGTACACGGCGCGCGTTGGTGGATCATGCGGGCAAGGGACTCATCGAACGGTCACGCGCACAGGCGGAGCATGGCCGCCGTAAGGCATCGAAAGTCGAGCCGCGGCAGGTCCCTCTCGGCGTCGAGCGGCATGAGGATCGCCAAATCGCACGCGCTCATGTTCCAGTCGAAGCTGCTGCTCTTGAATGCGGCGAATCACTCTTACCGGCGAACGCGCACCAGGAAGGACTTGAAACGTGTCGAACACTTTCGTTCCGAGCTCAACCGCACAGAAGCCGCCCTGCGCAGGACCGGGCTGGACGAGCTCGCGTTGGAGAACGGCGATTTCTGGCTTCAGATCTACGCGGACCTAATCGATTGTGCAACCGCCTCGCTGGACCGAATGAGGTCTGGGATGTCTTCGCGTGAAGCCGCCGATCGGTTCGAGACCGCGACCGACGTGCAGATGCTCGAGGAGCTGCTCGCTCAGTGGAGGTCCCGGATGCAGTTGATCCGGCAGAGCACCGCTGACGGCGGGCACGACAAGGTCTGAGGCCTGGGCCTCAGGCCTCCCTCGGTCGAAGCTGACGCGCCACGGCTCGTCTCACGAACTTAGGCGCGCCGATCGCGGAGGTCAACTGTCCGTCGCGGGGCCCCCAAAACCCAACCTAAACTGACGGCATGTCCCCCGCCAATCGATCCAGCATTGGCAATCTTCC
>WNFW01002436.1_pt1 | contig 15302 bp, 17 predicted proteins | sample 5400131 | NCBI WGS metagenome assembly WNFW01 (sample SAMN13153362, study PRJNA577476) | soil metagenome | isolation source: 20 cm soil or saprolite under grassland replicate 1 | place: USA:California | collected 2016-06-15 | reverse complement strand
AGGTCATGTAGCCGAGTGGCCGTCCCTTGATGCGGGAGTAGATCACTTGCACCACGGCGCCGGCGATCGCCACCGATGTCGCCAGCACCACATTGTCGGTGCTGAGGTAGATCGCCAGGAACACGATGGTGGAGAGGAAGTCAGAGCCTAGTCTGGCGAATACGTCCTTCATCGTCTATTCCCTGTCGAATGTGCCGGTTTCAGTTATGTCCGGGGCAGCGCGTTGGCGGGAGGGGTCCCGTGCTTTATCTTACGATACTCCGGATACCATTTGGTGAAATAGACGGCGCTGTTGCGCGCGGCAAATGCGATCGCAAGCCCGGACCAAAGCGGCAGGTCCGGCACATAGATCATCAGGATATTGGCGATCATCATCAGCAGGACAGCGACGCTCCACGCCCCCGTGATGACATAGCTTGCCTTTGTAAAGCCGGGCAATTTGGCCGTCTCGGCATCGACCATTTCAAGCGCATATTGCAGGGTAAACGGTTTGCCGATTGCCATCGACATCAGCGAAATCGCGAACACGCCGACATCGACCGAGAGTTTCACGGCCGCGACGCTCAAGCCGGGATCAACCAGCGCGACGTAGCCGCCCAGCCCTGCGAACAGCATCGCCGAACCCGCGCCGAGCATCTTGATCGAGCGGCCGCAAACAACGTCGTGGGCAATGACGGCGAGGCAGATCGCAGCCGATGCGAACAGGCTTACCGTCGCCGAGGTCAGCAGCATCAGCAGGGCAAACGCGCCGTAGGGGGCAAGGATCAGGAAAATCGTCATGGGCTGCCTCATCGGGCTGATCTTTACATCGTAAAGATAAAGCTAAAGGTGAGAGGCGGGAGGGTCAAGTGAAATCTTTACAGTGTCAAAATAATGTGAGGTGGAGATTTCTTGCAATGGAAACATCGGTGATTGTAATATATTACGTCGATCTCAACAGAACAAGCAGAGAGCAGGCGGTCAACAAAGCGATCGTGATCGTCATGCCGCCCGCCCGGCAAATGCGAAATTGCAGCGTGTCGGGCGCGGCGTACATGCCGAACGGGTGCAGCAGCCGCGTAACGAGCAGCGCGCCCATCAACAGGTGCACCCGCATGGCCGGCAAACCCGACATTTCAAGCATGGCGACCATCAGCGCGATGATCGGGACATATTCGGCAAAGTTGGCATGCGCCCGGATCGCGCCGCGAAGCTCGGAACTGCCGCTGTCGCCGAAGCTCGCCCGGTTTCTTTGGCGCAACCGTACGACTTGTAGGGCGAGGGCTGCGTAGAGCAGCGCGAGCACAGCAAGGTAGGTGGCGGCGATTGAGGGCACGTGCATGGCTCTCTCCCCGGACTCACTTCGTCATTCCGGGGCGCGCGTTAGCGCGAACCCGGAATCCATAACCACGATCGGGAGTATGGATTCCGGGCCTGCGCCAAGTGGCGCATCCCGGAATCACGGCGGTTGTTGGATCCGGCGCCTGACTTCTACAGCGGTCTCACGTCGCGCCCACCCAGTTGCCGTGAAAACCATCGGGCACCCGATGTCCCAGTTGCACCAGCGCCACCGGGCCGGCCGCGACATCGGTGGCGTTGAACACTGCGAGATCGCTGCGGTTTTCGCGCGCACGCCAGACCACGGCCAGCAGCCAGCCATCGGCCTCGCTCGCATCCTCGCCGCGCGCGACGAACACCGGCTCGGAGATGGTGTCGCCGGCCGGCAGCAGATATTGCGCCAGCCGCGATCCCTGGCCGTCGACATGCACCACGCCGGACAGCGCGCCGAACATCGGCAAATCGGGATTGGCGCAGGCGTACCAGCCGTGATGGCTGGCATACCCTGCGCGGCGATCGTCGATGCGCGGGAATTCGCCGGTCAAGTCGTCGAGGTAGGTTTGCGTGAAGCGGTCGGTATTGCCCGAGAGATCGAACACCCAGCGGCACAGCCGCGCACGCGACTTCTTCGGATCGGTGCGCAAACCATTGGGGTGGTTGAACAACGGTGCTTCCTCGAACTGCATGACGTCGGCAATGATGCGGTTCTCCTGTTCCCACGCATTCATGACGTGAAACACGTAGCAGCTCACGGCCCGGAACCAGACGATGTCCGCAGGCGAGCCGTTACGCTTCATGACGCCGACATAGGCGCCCTTGTCCGGCTCCCAGGCATAAGGCGGCTGGCCGCGCATCGCGCGGTCCATGCTGCCGGTGATGGGGAGGACCGGAAACAGCAGGTGATGTTCGGTCACGATGAAGTCGTGCACCATGCTGGCATAGGGCGCCTCGAACCGGTCGAAGCGCGTCACCACGCCGGAGGCATCGACCGATCCGAAGGAGAGGGCAGGGGTCAACGGCCCCGCGGCATTGTAGCCGAAGAACACCATCTCGCCGCTCACCGGATCGATCTTGGGATGCGCGGTGAACGGCCCCGCGATCGCTCCATTGTAGTCGCAGTAGCCGCGCCGGTTCAGCGTGCCGGGCTCGATCTCGGTCGGCAGATGACCTTCCTCCAGCGCCAGCAGGCGGCCGCCATGAAAGAGGATGTTGGTATTGGCGACGCCGTCGTCCTGGACGGTTGAGGCGGGTGCATCGGGCAGCTTGCGCCCAAAGCCGCCGAACAAGGCGCGGCATTTCGGGGTGCGGACCCAGCGGTTGCAGTAACTGGCGCGGCCCTGTTCGAGATGAAAGGCATGCAGCATGCCGTCGCCGACGAACCAGTGCGCGCCTGCCGCTTCGAACTGCGGATTGGGGCCGTTGCGATAGAGCGTGCCGTTAAGCTCGCGCGGCAATTCGCCCACGACTTTGAGATGTGGTGCATCGCATTCCATCGCAATCGGCGCCAGATTGGTCCGGGCCGGCTTGGTCGCCACTTGCTCCTGCATCATGCGCTCCCCTCGATTTATCTTTACATTGTAAAGATAGAGATACAGAGCGTAAACCCTGTCGTCAAGCGAAATCTTTACAGTGTCAAAATCGTGACATATAACATGCGCATGGCAACCAAATCAAAGATAACCCGGGGCCGCAATCCCAAGTCCGCGCGCGTGGGGCGGAAACGAAGCGTGCCCCGGACAGCCGGCGCGGGCGAAGATACGCCCTATCATCATGGCGCGCTGCGCGACGCCTTGCTGAGGGCGGCCGAGCGCGTGCTGGAACGCGACGGGCTCGCCGGACTGACGCTGCGCGCGGTGGCGCGCGAAGCAGGCGTCTCGCACGCCGCGCCGACCCATCATTTCGGCGACCTTGCGGGCCTCGTCAGCGAACTCGCAGCGATCGGATTCCGGCAATTCAACGCCGCGATGGCGGCGGCGGGCGCCACCGGCACGATGCCGATCGAGAAGGCGATGGCGCGGGCCAAGGCCTATGTCGCCTATGCCCAGGCGCATCCCGGCATGTACGGGCTGATGTTCCGCACCGAGCGCCTCGACATGTCGCGGCCGTCGCTGCATGAGGCCGCGAGCGCCTCGTTCGCAGGACTGGCCGGCTCGATCGGCGAGAGCCGCCACGAGCAAATCCATGAAGAGGCGCTGTCGCTGGATCAGGCCGCGGCGATCGCGCGGGCCTGGTCGCTGGTGCACGGTTTTACCATGCTGCTGCTGGACGGCCGGCTCAAGGACATCCTGCATCGGCTGCCCAAGGGTACCGACGCGGAGACGTTGCTGGATGCGATGCTGCGGTCGACCGTTGGCCGGCCGCCGGGGGCGTGATCAGTGCAGCGTCGCCAGGGCGCAGGCGCTTAAACGGGCAGCTACAAGTCGACGCCCATGCGCCATCCCACGTCTGTCATCGGGGATAGAAATAGGCGTCACGTCATCGCGAACTCGTCACGATCGGTTGCATCACGTTGTTCACGACGTATTCACCGATCTGACGTCCCATCTCGGTCCCGACGCGGGTTGAGAAGCGGTAGTGGAAGCCGGCCCAGATGCGACCATTTGCAACCTCTTCGGTGAAGGCCGTCATGTTGGTCCAACGATGGGTTACACCCGGAGCCGCCGGGCTTGTTATCGCGATCTCGGGGATGTCCTCGGTTCCGAGCGCCGCCTTGACCACGCCTGCGACGCTGCCGCTGAGGATGCAATGCGCGCACGGGTATTCCGGGTGCATCGGCGTATTGTCGATCGGCTGCCAGGTCGCCTCACGCTCGGTGGCCGGGTTGCCATCGTTATCGCCGTTGCGAATTGCCGTAATCGGCCGCCAGAAGTTGTAGTGGTACTTGGCGTCGAACACAGCGATGAGCGCGTCGTTAAGCCCGACCGCCACAAGCGCCATGAACCGCGCACTGTCAGTGACACTCATCTGCTTGGCGCTCACAAGCTGGCGTGCGAACGGATGATAGGCTGGTGGACCGACCATGAGCCAGAACCGGGCGGTCTCGGTCTGCTCGGCCGTCCGCTTGGTATTGGACTTTCCGCCAGAGTCTTTGAGCTCGTTGAAATCCGTCGCCCACTCCTTGCTGTCCAGCGAAATCGGTGGCTTTGGCCGAAACTGGGATGCCTTGGCCATAGCGAACGGCTTCACCTTTGACCACATTGAGGCCGCCGTGATCGGCGTCGGCACATACACGCCGGGCGTGGTCCTCGGCCGGTAGTCATCGAGCGCATCGTGGCCGTCATTCGCCCGCGTCGCCAAGATCCTTGCCGCAACCGCCTCGCCGAGCTTGACGCCATCCGATTTCGCCGCGCCATCGGGAATCGACACGAGGTACGTCGCCAGGGCTGTTTTCATTTCACCCGCCGTCTTTGGATCGATTGTCGCCAGTACCGCAGCGGCTGCCGCTGCAGCGGCGGCTTCCTTCGACGTCGTGGGGTCCGCAGGCAACTGCACAAGATACGGCCGGTAGCTCCGTTCGATCGAATTGACCGCGTCGAACATCGCGGCGTGGACCATCCCCATCAAACGCTGAGCCGTGTAGACCTGCTGTGTCACGCCTGTGGGCCCGATTGGCGAAACGACAGCTATGGCTTTCTCGTCCCAATCGGTGATGACGTTGGCGCGCGCCGGCGCAGGGCCACCGATTGCAATCCAGGATGCGATCATGGCGGCCGGAATCGAATGGCTCATTTTATAGGCTATTGAAGCAGGCATCTCTTCCTCCATGTACCTGTGACACGTCCAGTGCACGCGGGCGGACCCGCGCACGATGAGGAGTTTGGGCGTTGCGTTCAGCGTTGGGGCATGGGCTATGCATGCCATGCCCGCACTCTCCGGCCGCCGGAGGCCGTTGTATTGAGGCGGATGGACGCAGCGCGAGGCATGGAATCTGGCGCAACGGGGGAACAGCTAAAACAGAATTCGAGAGATTGGTCTTCGCGTAGCGCCTGACAATCGTAACTTCGAGCAAGGTAAACCTATCGTGCCACGTCGCACCTTCCAGCCGCCGTCTCGGCATTATGCAGTTCGCCCAAGCTTGGTCGGCTGGGTAGCATCAAACGCTTCGAGCGAACGTGAAACGTTTCACAATCCGCAAAGTAATTGTTTGGTTCGGCCTTATTCCGCCTTGATGCCGGCCGCGCGGACAACCTTGCCCCATTTCTCGGTTTCCTCCGAGACGAGCTGGCCGAACCCGGCGGGCGAGCCCGGCAGCGGCGCGCCACCGATGGCGGCAAGCCGCGCCTTCATCCCGGGGTCGGCGAGGGCCGCGTTGATTTCCTTGTTGAGCTTGTCGACGATTTCAGCGGGCGTGTTTTTGGGCGCGCCGATGCCATACCACTGGCTTGCTTCATAACCCGGCACGAAATCGCCCACGGTCTGCAGCTCCGGCAGCTCTTGCGCGCGCGAGGCGGTCGTCACCGCGAGCGCGCGCAGCTTGCCGGTTCGGATGTAATCGGTGGCTCCAGGCGTTGCCGCGAACAGGACCTGCACCTGACCGGCCAGCAAATCCGTCAAGGCCGGACCTTGGCCGCGATAGGGGACATGGACCAGGTTGACGCCGGCCATCATCTTGAACAGCTCGCCGGCCATGTGCGGCGCGCTTCCATTGCCGGCCGACGCCATCTTGACCTTTTCCGGATTGGCTTTGGCATAGCTGATGAACTCTGGAATCGTGTTGGCTGGAACCGCTGGATTGAGGAGTATGACCATCGGCACGCGGATGATGCCGGCGACCGGCGCGATGTCGCGGATAAAGTTGAAATTGAGCGTGACATAGAGTGAGGCGTTGACCGCGTTCGGGACGGTGGCGAGGAGAAGCGTATATCCGTCAGGCGCCGCGTTCACGACGGCCTCGGTGCCGATGTTGCCGCCGGCTCCCGGCCTGTTCTCGATGACGAAGGATTGGCCCAGCCGATCGGTGAGCCACTCGCCGATCAGGCGCGCCGTGATGTCGACCCCGCCGCCGGCGGCAAAACCGGCGACGATGCGCGCGGGTCGCGTCGGATAATCGAGCGCCGATGCGAGTTGCGGAAAGACCGGAGTGGCGACAACAGCGGCGGCGAATTGAAGGAATTTGCGGCGGAGAAGTTTCATGGTGCGCCCCCCCTCGTGGCGGCCAAAGCTATCTCAATTTCCGTCACGCCAGTAGAGGCGGCGACTCCCGCAGCAATCGCCTATGACTTGAGGCGGACCGGGCAGGCAATTTGCTACGCGGCGTAAAGCTCGATCGGGGCCTCGAACCCCTTGAGCTGGAATGGCCTGGCATGACTGCCGGTCAAGTCCGATTGGGCGCGCTGATAAACCGCCTGCGTCACCAGAATCTGGTCGGCTTGCGCGACCGACTGCGCCCGGGAGGCGGTGTTGACCACGGTGCCGATCGCGGTCAGGTCGCGGTGCGACCGGCCGAACTCCCCAAAGCTGAGCTCGCCGGAGTGGATGCCAATGCCAATCCCCAGTTCGCCGACGGTCAGGCCGTGCGCCTTGGCGAGAATCTCGCGCTTGGCGCGCCAGTTCTGCTGGATCTCGCGCGCCGCCAGCACGGCATTTCTGGCATGGTCATCGCGCCTTAAAGGAAAATTGAAGACGGCCATGACCGCGTCGCCAATGGTTTTGTTGAGCAACCCGTCATGCTCCCAGATCGCGCTTGCGCTTTCATCGTAGAATGCGTCGAGCAGCCCCGAAACGGCATCGGGTGACTGCGACTGGGACAGGCTGGTGTAACCTCGCAGATCGGCAAACATGATGGTCGCATCGATCGTGATCTTGCGGGCTCGCATCACCTTGGTGAACATCAACTCGCAGATGGTGCAGGTATTCGGGTTCATTCGGCTCGGCCGAACGCCGAAGGCACGAAATGGCGCCGAGAGCACGCCGCGAAGCGGCACCGGCAGATGCATCTGCTCCCAGCACCCCTTGCAGAATCTCGAATGCTGCGACGCTGCCATTTTCAACCGTGTTTCACGAGGGTGGCAGACCTGTTGATCCTACAAGTGGGACCGGGCGGGAGCAAGGAGGACCAGGGGTTATGGAGCGGCCCTTTGCCACCTTGGATCCGCGAACTGGTATCCAAGTCGGGCGCCAATGACCGAAGCGAGCATCGAACCATGGGGCGGAGCCAATGCGTGCGTTGGAGATCGGCCTCGCTCGCAAGATCAAGGCCCCTCAGTGTGAGCTCCACAGCGCGGTCGCTTTCACCGATCACTTTCACGTCGTCCTTGCCGCATTTGAAATCGCCCGCGATTTCGTCCGCCGCCTTGCGGGCAAGTTCGTTGGCACTGGGATTGGCCTTCACGTCGATATAAGCGACGTGGCACACCGGGCCGGGTGGCAGCCGCGTTACCGCCAGCATCGGTTTTGCGATCGGCCGGCCTTCGCGGTCCTGATCGTTGTTGTCGGCGATATGCCAGCGCTGGATGATCGCGAAGGGTTTGCCGTCCTTTGCCCGCCATTCGACAGTCGTGGCGGTCGAGTTGAACGGGCCAAACCAGGCCTCCGCGGCCGGCTCCCTGGCCGCAGCGGCGTGGTCGCGGCCGACCGAGACGGTTTCGCGCAGATCATCCTCGCTCACCAGCACCACGAGCCCCGCCTTGGCCGGACAGACCCGTGTCGCGCTGTCATCGACGCCATTGCCGGTGCCGGAAACGCGGCAGTCTTTCGGCGCCGTCGAGGTGTAGCTGCTGCCGATTGTTGGTGCGGACGCCGCTGAAATCGGATCGGAGCCAATGCAAAACAGCGCCGCAGCGGCGATTTTAGGGGTGAGCTGCATGCCAAAGGCCCTGCGAAGGTGAGGGACGCACTTCATCCTGCCGCCTTTCGTGGCGGAACTTAAGATAAATTTCGATGTTCGCAATCTGGGGAAGGTTTAGCCTGGACGCGCGAAACACCTGACATTGCCTCGGAATCGTCTTAGAACACCGCCTTCGCCTATCCCCGTCTTCACCTGTGTGTCAGCATCCCAATCGATCATGCCTGCCATTTCCTCGAATAAACCTTATCGCGTCGGCCGCTCCCGTACCGGACTTGGCCTGTTCGCCACCAAACCGATCAAGAAGGGCGCCAAGATCGTCCGCTATTTTGGTCCGCTGCTGGATTCCAAGAAGAAGAAGGACGACGCAGTCGAGAACAAGTATCTGTTCGAGCTCAACGGCCGCTGGACCATCGACGGTTCGGTGCGCGAGAATATCGCGCGTTACATCAATCACGCCTGCAAGCCGAACGCGGAATCCGACGTCAAGCCGCGCAAGCGAAAAGTCATCATCCGCGCCATCAAGAACATCGAGCCCGGCGAAGAGATCAACTACGATTACGGCACCGACTACTTCAAGGCCTATTTGAAGCCGATCGGCTGCAAATGCGACGCCTGCGAAAAGAAGCGCAAGAAGAAGCGCGCCGAGGCGAGGGCGGAGAAATTGCGGCTGAAGGCCAAGGCCGAGCGGAAGGCTTTGAAAAAAGCCGAAAAGCAGGCGACGAGGGCCGAGGAGCCGCAGGAAAAGCCCGAGGAAAAGCTGAAGCTGAACGGCCATGCCAACCAACGGGTCGGCGCAGAGCGCCGCCCGATGGCAGGCTCCGCGAAGCTGAACGGCAAGCCGCAGGACGGCAAACACCTGAACGGGCATGGCGAGAGCACGATGATCGCCGCGAAGTCGGAAATATCGGCTGAGTCCATGCGTGAGCAGGGCAGGGAGATCCACGTTTCGGCTTAGAGCCGCTGTAGCGAAGTCGTCATGCCCGGACTTGATCAGGACCAGCCCGGCCATGACGAGGAAATTGATTATTGACGGGCCTTCACAAACGCCAGATTTGTCCAGCTGACGCCGGCCAGACGATTTTGTTCCTGGCTCGATTCCGTGCGCACGTTCAAAACAGGTTGCAGACCGTGCATCTGCGCGAGCTCGATCGTCTCCTCGGCGGGAATCTCAAACATGCGTCGCCCCGGCGGGACAGGCCCGTGCCGGATCTTCATGATGACGGTGCCGCCCGGTCGCACCAGCGACGCAAGGTTTGGCATCGCCTGCGCCCGCTGCTCCGCATCGAGATGCATCCAGACCGCCGAAAGCATGACGAGGTCGAAGCTCTCGCCGCATGCCCTTACGCCGGCGAGATCGGGCAGGCTGTCGTTGAGCCATTCGATCTGCGGTGACGGATGCAGCGCCATGGCCGGGATCCGCATCGCGTCGGTGGGCTCGACGGCGACCACGCGATGGCCCTGTGCCGCGAACCAGGCGGCATCGCGCCCGGTTCCCGAGCCGATATCCAGCACGCGGCTTGGCGTTGTCGGGATCAAATGCAAAACCGCCCGGTGCGCGTCGGTGGCGGGGATGGCTTCGTAAAGCCTAAACAGATCTTCGGCCTCGTCGGCATAGCCTTCCGTGCCGCTGCCCCGAACTGACGTCACGCAGGGTCTCCCCACAATCTAGCAGGAATGCGGCTGGTAGAGTACAGCGGCAACGCGACGAAGCAATCGAGCATTCGTCATTCCGGGTTCGATGCTTCGCGTCGCCCCGGAATGACGGCTTCAGATTGCTTCGCGGAGCCTTCTCATCGGGCGGCGCTTTGTGCCGCCCGATTGGCGTAATGAAAATCTCGATCAGGCCGTGACCGTGTCACCGCTCCGTCGCAGCCCGATATATTGCAGCTCCGCCAACACGCCGGTGGCAATCGCCTGGGCCACGACGAAGACCTCGCCGAGCAGGTTTGGCGTCACCGCGCCAGAGAACAGCAGCGCGATGCTGGCTATGGTCCACGCCGCATTGCCGGCGATGACGATCATCACCAGCGCCTTCGGCATGGATGGCCTGGTGCCGAGCCAGCCGACCAGCGCTGTATAGGCGACCAGAAACAGGCCGGTCTCGCGCAGCAGCGTTTCGGGGAGGTTGAGCAGCGGCGCCAGCATTTCGGCGCCCGATAGCAACAGCAGCGCGCTTGCGCCGCTGAAGATGGCGTCGGCCTGGATGGCGCGGCGCAGAAACAGGGACGGGTTGATCATGGCAGTTCTCCTTTTGCTTGGGGGGACGGGGGGAAGGGATCAGCGCGCCGGCCGGCCGAACCAGGCCCGGAACCGACGCAGCAGACGGACCGGGCAAAGCGTCCTGCCGACGCTGTTCTCGACCGCTTGAACGTGCGCGAACACAAAGGCGCCGGTGTCGCGCACCAGTGGCTCCGGCATCTGGAGGCTGCGCGCCAGCAACCGGGTCGCCAGATTGAGCATCCACGGGACCATGCCGGCGGCTGATGAGAGCATGTGAAAAACGGCAAGCGTGAGCATGGGTCATCTCCTGTGACGGCGAAGATGATCCAGCCCCGTGCCCATTTCGATTACCTCAGGGGTAATGGAACGCATGAAATTCGCATGATAGGTTTTGCAGCATGAACGCACAGTCCGCCACGGCCCGCGCCGAACGAACCCAGCCCGCCCATGTCGGCGATCACCTGCGCGAATGGCGGCAGCGCCGCCATCTCAGCCAGCTCGATCTCGCCGGCGACGCCGAGATTTCCGCGCGTCACTTAAGCTTCGTGGAGACCGGCCGCGCGGCGCCGTCGCGCGACATGGTGCTCAAACTCGCCGAACGGCTCGACGTGCCGTTGCGTGAGCGCAACGTGCTGCTGGTGGCGGCCGGGTTTGCGCCGGCATTCCCGCAACGATCGCTCGACGATCCCGCGCTGAAATCGGCGCGGCAAGCGATCGATCTGGTGCTCAAAGCGCATGAACCCAATCCGGCGCTGGCCTATGACCGGCACTGGAATCTGGTGTCGGCGAACCGCATGGTGATGCCGCTGCTGGAGGGTATCCCGGCGCGACTGCTCGGGCAGCCCTTCAACATCTTGCGTGTCGCCTTCCACCCGGAAGCGCTGGCGGCGCGCACCGTCAACTTGGCCGAATGGTGCGCGCATCTGCTGGAGCGGTTGCACCGCCAATGCGAGGCCACCGCCGATCCCGAACTGATAAAACTCTACCAGGAGCTCAGGGCTTATCCGATCCCGGCTCGCGCGGCGCCGCTGTCGGCCGATAACGTGGCGATCCCCTTCAAGATGCGGCTCGACGGCGACGTGCTGAGCTTTATCTCCACCACCATGATTTTCGGTACGCCGGTCGATATCACGCTGTCGGAACTGGCGCTGGAGACCTTCTTCCCGGCGGACGACCTGACCGCCGAACGGATGCGCAGCATGGCGGCCAACCTGAAATAGCGCCTTGCCGGGCTTTGGGATGCTGACTATCTCTGGGCCTTCCTGATCAGGAGGTTCCGATGAGCGCCCTAAAACCGCTGCAGATCGACATCGTTTCCGACGTGGTGTGCCCGTGGTGCTACATCGGCAAGCGCCGGATCGAGAACGCGCTGGGGCTGGTGCCCGACGTTCCCGTCGAAATCCACTGGCGGCCGTTCTTCCTCAATTCCTGGGTGCCGCGCGAGGGCATCGGCCGCGACGAATACCTCACCGCGAAATTCGGCTCGGTCGAGGCCTACAAGGGCATCGCCGGCCGCGTCGTTGCCGCCGCCAATGAAGAGGGCCTGGCGTACCGGCCCGAGATGGTCAAACGCCAGCCTAACACCATCGACTGCCATCGCCTGATCCTCTGGGCCGAGGCTCAAGGCAAATCCGCCGAGATGAAGCAGCGGCTGATGGAATTGTATTTCCGCGACGGCGGCGATCTCACGGACGTCGACGTGTTGGTGCAGGCGGCCGCCGATTGTGGGTTCCACGCGGACGACGTGCGCCGGCGGCTTTCGACCGATGAAGACGTGGCGCTGATTTCGGCGCAGGCGCAGGCCGCAGCTGACAAGGGTATTTCCGGCGTGCCGACTTTCGTCTTTGCGCAGAAATACGCGGTCTCCGGCGCGCAGCCGGCCGAGCAACTCGCCCGCGCCATCCGCCAGGTCTCGGCGGAGGTGAACGCACAGGCGGCGGAGTAGCGAGGCGCTGGCGGGACTTGAATTAGCTTCCTGTCCGGGCCAAAGTCCGGTGGCGGAGATCGATGATGAAGATCAAGATAGTTGTGCATGAGGCGGAGGAGGGAGGCTTCTGGGCTGAAGTCCCTGCCATTCCCGGCTGTGCCACGCAAGGCGATAGCATGGACGAACTCATGCAAAATCTTCATGAAGCGATTGAAGGCTGCCTTTCCATCGAAGTCGCCCCGCCCGAGCCGGGCGGCACGGAACGGATGCTGGAATTGCCTGCATGAAGTCGTTAACTGGCCGCGACTTCGCTCGCGTCGTCGAGCGTCGTGGCTGGACCCTCCTTCGTATCAGCGGTAGCCATCATATCTACGGCAAAGACGGAAGCGTCGTGCGGCTTTCAATTCCGATCCACGGCAACAAGCCGTTGAAGAGGGGCTTGCTGCGGCATCTGGCAAAGCTCGCCGAGCTTTCAGAAGAAGGTCTTTAGCCTTATGCCGATCTCGGCATAATAGAGAGCGTTTTTAGATTGGCGGCGCGGTACCGAAGCTTCAAAGTGCCCCGCTGTGAGTGCGCCGGTAAGCTAAAAACGTGTTGGACGAAGCCGCCTAGCGCGCCGGTGCCGCTATGGAAATTGGATGCTGCATCCCAGCGGACAGTGCCGTCGCTGAGGCATCGGCGAAATGCTGGATGCAGTCTTGATGGCGAAACATTCTAATCGAAATATGGTCTCCCGGACGGAAAGACCGGCGACGCCTGCGCTTGGAGGGCTCGATGTCGGAAGCGTGACAATAGGAAGCCCGCTGTCTACCTTGGCAGATAGAAAGAACGATGATCAATGATTGGAAAAGCCCGACCGTCATGAAGTGTCCAAAAAATCTGGGTCTTGTGACGCAGCGGGCGCGAGCACCTCGATGCACACCATCTGCCCTTGACGGCAAAAGGGACATTCCGGCAGGGAAACGCCGGTCAGCTCCTCAACCTTGTCGCGATAATCGCGCCCTTCCTTCGGTTTCACCGCAGCATCGGACTGCTGCATTCCGAGCAGTTCGCGGCAGCGGGCGAGCTTTTGCTTGCGGTAGCGGTTGCCCAGGAAACCGTAATAGCGGATGCGCTGAAATCCCTCGGGCAAGACATGGACGAGGAAACGCCGGATGAACTCCCCGGCATCGAGCGTCATTACCTTTTGCCGGTTCGCGTCGCGATAGTCCTTCCACCGGAAGCGTACCTTGCCGTCATCGATATCGATGATGCGGTTGTTGGCGATTGCCACCCGGTGCGTGTAGCGTCCGACATATTCCAGAACCCGTTCAGCGCCCGCGAAGGGTGGCTTGGCATAGACCACCCAGTTGACCTGGCGGGCGGGATCCAGATAGCGCCGGAATGCAACGGGATCGTGCAGCCGTTCCAATGATGAAAAGAAGCGCAACTCGCCGGCCTCGAATGCCTTTTGCAAGCCTTCGAGAAACAGCCGCCGGAACAGTCGGGAGAGCACGGCGACTGGTACGAAGAAGCCGGGACGACACGCGATCCAGCGGCTGCCGTCTGGCGACAGCCCGCCGCCGGGCACGACGCAGTGGAGATGGGGATGATGGCTGAGGTTCTGCCCCCAGGTGTGAAGCACCGCGAAAAACCCGATCTCCGCGCCGAAATGTCGCCGATCGGCAGCGATGGTCCGCAACGTCTCGGCGGCCGCGTGGAACAGGATCTTGTAGACAGTGCTGGCATTCTGGAAGGCAATCGCGGCGATCTTGTCGGGAACGGTGAAGACGACATGGAAATACTGCGTATCGAGAAGCTCCGCCCGTCGAGCCTCGATCCATTCCGCTCGGGCGAGCCACTGGCACTTGGGGCAACTGCGGGAACGGCAGCTGTTGTAAGCGATCCGTCGTTCGCCACAGCGGTCGCACTGTTCGACATGGCCTCCGAGCGCCGACGTTCGGCAACGCTCGATGGCAATCATTGCTGCGCGTCGTTCGGTCGATAGCGAGGCCCAGTGCTGCTCTCGCCAGGCGGCACCGTCGCGACGGAAGATATCCGCCACCTCCGGACCTGAGCGGCCCATGAGGCTGGCCGTCAGAACTGTTCGGGCGCGGGCGGCGAGGAGGCCTTGGGGATCGGACGCGGCAGCAGTTCAAGCGGGCTCGTCGCCGCGCAGACCTTGTTGGTAGCGATCCGTAGATATTGAGCGGTCGTTGACAAGCTGCGATGGCCGAGCAGGAGCTGGATGGTGCGGAGATCGGTTCCGGCTTCGAGCAGGTGCACCGCAAATGCGTGCCGCAGCGAATGCGGCGTCACCGGCTTGGAGAGTTTCGACGCCCGATGTGCCTTGCGGCAGGTGGCATCCACGGCTCCTGTCGATATCGGTTCTCCAGCAACGGCGCCGGGAAACATCCATGCCCCTGTGGGTCGCACGGCGCGCCAATAGTCCGTCAGCACCTCCAGCAACCTGGCCGACAGCATGACGTAGCGGTCTTTCTGTCCCTTGCCCTGCTCGACGCGCAGCACCATGCGCTGGCGATCGATAGCCTCAGGCTTCAGGCGGGTCGCCTCGGAAATACGTAGGCCGGCGGCATAGCATGTCGTCAGGATCGCCTGGTGTTTGAAGCTCTCGATGCAGCCAAGGAAGTGCAGCACCTCCTCGGGGCTGAGAATGACAGCCAGTGTCTTTGGTGCCTTTGGGCACGGAATGATCCGGTCGAAATCCCAATCGAGGCCGAGCGTGACGCGGTAGAGAAATCGAAGCGCTGCGACGGTCACTTGCACCGAGCGTGGCGCCAGCTTCTTCTCGTTCGTCAAATAGACCTGGTAGGCGTGGATGTCCTCCGGGCCGAGCAAAGCCGGCGATTTAGCGAAATGCCGGGCGAATTGCGAAACCTGCAGCAAATAGGAATCCTGCGTGTGTCGCGACAGGTTGCGGACCTGCATGTCTTCCATCATGCGTAACCGAAGCGAGGTCATAGCGAACTCCTTGACAAAAGGGACGCTGCGCGCGGGCAGCAACACCATCTTGCCAGGGGCAAGCGCTTCTGAAATGGGGTGGATTACGTC
>WNFW01002486.1_pt1 | contig 15311 bp, 14 predicted proteins | sample 5400131 | NCBI WGS metagenome assembly WNFW01 (sample SAMN13153362, study PRJNA577476) | soil metagenome | isolation source: 20 cm soil or saprolite under grassland replicate 1 | place: USA:California | collected 2016-06-15 | reverse complement strand
TCGGCGCGCGCGATCTCGACGCCCAGGAACGCAAGATCGTCAAGAGATCCGGCATCCACGTCTTCACCATGCGCGACATCGACGAGCGCGGCATGCGCGAAGTCATGGCCGACGCTCTCAAGTACGCTATGGACGACACCGCCGGTATCGCCGTCAGCCTCGATATGGACTTCGTCGATCCCGCCGACGCTCCCGGCGTCGGCACTCCCGTCCGCGGCGGCGTCACCTACCGCGAGGCCCATCTGGCTATGGAAATGATCGCCGATACCGAGTCCATGGTTTCTCTCGAAGTCGTCGAGATCAATCCCATTCTCGACGAACACAATCGCACCGCGCTCCTCGGCGTCGAGCTCGTTCTCTCCGGCCTCGGCCAGAAAATCCTGTGATCAGTCTTCAGTCGTTGGTTGTCAGTTAAAGGCTCCACGAATATACTGCTCTCGGACGCGGCCCCGATTCTTTCCCTCTTTCTTTTCGAACTGACAACTTCTAACGCTCGACTGTGAACCTCTCTGAACCACCTCCGTTGTCAATTCAGAACCCAACCAAAAACAACCCTCCCACCAACTCTGTTTTTTAACTTATAACTAAAAACTGACAACGGATCACTCCCATGACCCCTGAGAACAAGAAAAGACTCCGCGTCGGGATCCTCTTCGGCGGCCGCTCCGGCGAACATGAAGTCTCCCTGGCATCGGCGGCCTCGGTGATTCGCGGCCTCGATCCCGACAAGTACGAAGCCGTGCCCATCGGCATCAGCAAGGAGGGCCACTGGCTGGTCGGCGCCGGCGCGCAGAAAATGCTGCCGGAAGTCTTGAAGAGTGGCCAGCGAGTGATGATGACCGCGGACCCCACCGATGCGGCGCTTGTAAAGCTGGACGGAAGCGGCGCCGACCAGCGCATCGACGTCGTTTTCCCGGTGATGCACGGTACCTTTGGCGAAGACGGAACGATTCAGGGCCTGCTCGATTTGGCAGGATTGCCTTTTGTCGGCGCCGGCGTCCTCGGCTCGGCGATCGGCATGGACAAAGACGTCGCCAAGCGCTTGCTTCAAGTGGCGAGAATTCCTGTGGTGCCTTGGATCACCGTTTATCGCCACATCTGGGAAACCAATCCGCGAGAAATCCAAACCGCGATTGAAGAAAAATTTGCATATCCCGTTTTCGTGAAACCCGCCACGCTCGGCTCTTCCGTCGGCATGAGCAAAGCGCACGCGCCTGAAGAACTGGCGCCCGCATTGAATCTTGCCTCCGAATTCGCCATGAAAATTCTCGTCGAACAGTGCGTCATCGCGCGCGAAATCGAAGTTTCCGTCCTTGGCAACCACGATCCAAAAGCGTCTATTCCCGGCGAAATCGTCCCGCACCGTGAATTTTACGACTACACCGCAAAGTACCTCGAAGAAGGCACGCAGCTTCTGATCCCCGCAGAGCTCAGGCCCGCGCAAGTGCAAAAAATCCAGAAGTACGCCGTCGACGCGTTTCGCGCCCTGGAACTGAGCGGCATGGCCCGCGTGGATTTCTTCCTGGAAAAAGAAGGCGGCAAGATTTTTCTCAACGAAGTGAACACTATCCCCGGCTTCACCTCCATCAGCATGTACCCGAAGCTCTGGGAAGCCAGCGGCATTCTCTTCGGCGAACTCATCGACAAACTAATCGCCTTGGCCCTCGAACAGCACGCCGAAAAAGCCCGCACCAAATACCAGATCGAGCTCCCCGCCGGCTCCGGCGGCGCACTGGAAGCATAGGCAGGCAATGCCTCAATCTCCGCTCAGGGCCTTTCACGCTCACGGCTCCGCTCCTCGCATTCGCGCTTTGGTCGTCCGAGGGTCACCAAGTCTGCCCGGTCGAAGGAACCGTCGCCATTGTCCAATCATGTAAACTACGCAAGAAGTGCGCGATTTCACCGGCCCGCGCGAGTAAATTGTTATTAGCTCTGCTGCTTAGGGGAGCTATGCTCGGCCGATTTGCTCAGTTGGAAATCGGCCCGCACGACACGGAGCCCGGGCACCGCGAGGTTCCCTGAAAGGTGGTCATGAAAAAACCGCTCTGGATGCTTGCCGCGATCCTGTGTTTTTGCGTATCCACGCGCGGTCAGGACCTCGATGCAAAGCTGGTGGACGCGGCCAAAGCAAGGAATACCGCGGAAGTGCAGAAGTTGCTCGGGGAGGGCGCGGACGCGAACGCGAAGGATAAGGCTGGATGGACGGGGTTGATCTGGGCAGCCTATTTCGGCCGCACCGATACCGTACGCACCTTGCTGGAGAAAGGTGCGGACGTGAATGCCAAGGGCAAGGACGGAATGACGGCGTTGATGAACGCGGCCTCTGCGGATTATCAGGACATCGTGCATTCCTTGCTCGAGAAAGGTGCGAATGTGAATGCCAAGGACAACGATGGATGGACGCCGTTGTTCTGGGCGGCCTTTTCGGGCCATACCGATATCGTGCGCGCTTTGCTCGAGAAAGGTGCGAATGTGAATGCCATCGATGATAGCGGGAAGACGGCGTTGATGAGCGCGGCGGTTAGGGGCCATACGGATACCGTGCGCACCTTACTGGAGAAGGGCGCGGACGTGAATGCGAAGAGTAAGGCCGGACGGACGGCCTTGATGAGCGCATCCGATTTGGGGCAACTAGATACCGTGCGCGTCTTGCTGGAGCAAGGAGCGGATGTCGACGCAAAGGACAGGAAAGGAGACACGGCCCTTCGACTGGCGGAAAAGTACAAGTATTCAACCATTGTTGCTCTGCTTCGGCGCGCTCCCCGAGTCCCCCCGAGAAAAAGCGTAGGAAACGCCACCGCGAGCGTGCCGACTGCCCCACCAACTGCGGCGGGCTCCACTTCAGCTGCGAAACCACAACCGGCTTGGTCAGCTTCCACAGCCAGTCAGGACCCCCATAAGAAGCTGCTGGACGCGGCCGAGGCCGGGGATACCGCTGAAGTGCAGAGCCTCCTTAGAGACGGCGCGAACGCGAATGCGAAGGGTGACTATGGAAATACGGCATTGATGGGCGCAGCGGTGAGGGGCCATACGGAAACTGCGCGCGCCTTGCTGGAGAAAGGCGCCGATGTAAATGCGAAAGGTAACACCGGGAGGACCGCTTTGATGGAGGCGGCGTTAGAGGGCTATACGGATACCGTGCGCACCTTGCTGGAGAAGGGCGCGGATGTGAATGCCCAGGACAACATGGGATGGACACCGCTGTTCTGGGCGGCCTTTTCGCGCCGTACGGATACCGTGCGCGCCTTGCTGGAGAAAGGTGCGGACGTGAATGCCAAGAATAAGTATGACGATACGGCGTTGATTCATGCAGCGTACGCGGGCGACACAGATACCGTGGCCGTGCTCCTGGAAAAGGGCGCCGATGTGAACGCCAAGGATGACATGGGAAGGACCGCGCTGATCGAAGCAGCCCGTCAGGGCCGTACGGAAACGGTGCGCGCCTTGCTGGAGGTCGGAGCGGATGTCACTACGCGGGATAGGGAGGGAGAGACGGCCCTCTCCAAGGCCGAAAAACACAACTATTCTGATGTTGTTGCCTTGCTCAAAAACCCTGCAGGAACCTTGCAGAGCAAAAAACTGAGAAAACCATCAACGAACACGCCTGATGTGTCTCCGGCCGTTACTCCGCCCAATTTGCCTCCTGTCGCGACCGGAGATGAGCGATTAGAAAAGGAGCCCGCGGCGCAGTCTTTCTACAGGCTCGGACTCAATATGCGGCTGATCGAGGTTCTGTGGTCGCAAACGGGTGAGCTGGCCGCACGCTGCGCGGTTGGTCTTCAGCAAGACCTGAAAAAGATGGCAGCCCCCGGCGACTTGATTGAACTCGCGAATCAAGCCGCCATCCAGTTGAAGTTACGCACGCGAGAACGTGATAGCTCTGTTCCAGTTCTGATCCGCGAGCTTCGCGTGCGTTTAGATAAACTTTGCAAGGCGCAGACAGAAGGGCAGTTCTTTTGTACCGCTGGCGCATTCACATATGACCTCACGCTGTTCGGCGAAGATGTGAAAGACCCGGGACACGCCAAGGTGAGTGTCGAAGATGGCCGGCGCAAGACTCTGCTGGTCACCAGCACCTTGACCGCGCAGTGTTCGGCGAGCGCGGGATGCAAAGAGCGTGCCCTTTTGTATTTTACGGCTGCAGCCAACATCCTCAAGAAAGAGCAACTGGTCCCGGCAGACGGGTCTCTTCTGGTAACCGTTTCGGAGAATATCGGTAAAGCACTTGGCAGCAATGAGCGCTGACTCCGAGCGAACTGCTTGGTGGGAAGCGAGCGGCATTCCCTTCCGCGTGTGGATAGATAAACCAATCGAGCTGGCCCGTCACTGGTGTGTTCACCAGCAGTTGCAATCCCGTCTGCTCATATTTCTGGAATCCCGTCGCGGCCACGTCGAGTGTGTAAGTTCCCGGGGGTAGAAATAGAAATTGCTAACCACCATCATCTCCTGCCATCGCCGTACGTGCGATCTTGGATTCCGGATTCGTCAGAGTCACCGAAGCCCCGCCAACATATCCACCGGAGCTGTCGGTCATCGTGCCGCGGATCGAGGTCGTTGCCTGGCCCTACGCGATGCTCCCAGCAATCAGTTGGCCGAGTAGCGCCAGGACCAGAGTTCTGGCCTTGAGCTACTCCTGCGCGAAAACAATTGGGAATTGCCCGCCAGCTGTGGTGTGTGGAACATAGCCTCTCCTCCACTCACGGATTCATGATTTTCAAGGCATAGCATCGGGGCGAATCAAAACATTGCTAAAATTGTGTAAGGCTAACGACACGACGAAAAAGTGTCAAGCAGCAAGTTTCAATCGGTCACAGTAAATTTTTGACGAGATCAGCCAGGGAGGAAAAGGAATTCGGTTGGGGCCAGCATGGCCTTTGGATGCTCCGCGCGTGTTCAGGTGGATGTGTATGCTCCGATCCAAGAACCGCTCCGGTACTCACACTGCGCCGCCTTTTACTCGGAGGTACGGTTTTTGCTAGGATTCTCATTGTTGCTGCACGGTGCCGGGATGACACCGCAGCAGTTGCCACTACTTTTCAGACGCTCGCGGGGCAGGAGACTACCGAATGTCACTCATCGATCCACCTGCCGATAAGCCAGATAGATCCCGGGCGATGGCCTTCACCATCGCGGCGCTTGTGCTGGTCGCGATTGTGGCGCTGTGGTATACGTTCCGCTACTACCCGGAAAAGAAAGCGGCCGAGCGTTTCTTTGATGCGCTAGTTGCCGGCAATACCGACTTGGCCTATCAACTCTGGAAACCTGGCCAGAGCTATACGATGAAAGATTTTCTCGCCGATTGGGGACCCCAGGGTTACTACGGCCCGGTGAAAAGCTACAAGATTATCCATGCCAAAGCACCGGGAGGCTCGAATGCCATTTCTGTTTCGGTGGAGATGAGCCCGTACTCGCCGATGCCGGATATTTCCGACGTGGAAAAGAGCCGTAAGACCAGAGTCGTCGAAATCTGGGTCTTGGCCGCAGACAAATCGTTCAGCTTCCCGGTTCCCGGTTCCTAGTCGTCTCTTTTAAGAATACATACACCCCCGGCTACCGGCGAATGTCGTCGAGCGCGTGCACAAGTTCTTCCGGGCTGACGCTGGCGGTGCCGAGTTTGCCCACGACGACGCCGGCGGCAGTGTTGGCGAGCATGGCAGCGTCGGCGAGCGGAGCCCCAGCCGCAGCAGCAAGGGCCAGGACGCTGAGAACGGTGTCGCCTGCCCCGGTGACGTCGAAGACCTGCCGGCCGGTTGCCCCGCGTTCGATACCTGGCTGGCCCACGCGCGCGTAAGTCACTTCAAAACTCGTCGCAGGAACGTGAAAGTGACGCGCGGGGGCCTCCTCGAAGAGGCTCATTCCCTTTTCACCCTGGGTGATCAGCACGGCGCTACAGCCGAAATGTGCGAGGAGCGCGCGGCCGGCCTCTTCTAGGGATTTTTCATTGCCCAACACGCGGATAAACCACGCTTCCTTGTCGTTGCAGACGATGGCTCGCGCGCCGCGATACGCGTATAACCTCGAGGTCTTCGGCTTCACGAAAACGGGAACGTGCAATTGATGTGCGGCGCTCAGAACACGATCGGCGAAATCGTCGGTGATCAGGCCTTTGTCGTAGTCGGAAAGCACCAGCGCGTCAAGTTTCTTGAGCGCGGTAAAAAGCAGCCGCAAAAGTCTTTCCTGGGTTTCGGAGCGGAGCGGCTCGCGGCGCTCGCGATCGACGCGAACCACTTGCTGGTGCCGCGCGATGATCCGCGTTTTCACCGTAGTGACGCGTTTCGAATCGGCAAGGATGCCTTTGTCCGCAATCCTCGCGTCGCGAAGACATTTTTGCAAGGCGCGCCCGGGCTCGTCATCTCCGATGACTCCGAAGACTTCCACGTGCGCGCCGAGCGTAGCGATGTTTGCGGCGACGTTGCCCGCGCCGCCCAGGCATTCGCTCTGCTCGACGAAATCGACCACGGGAACGGCCGCTTCCGGCGAGAGCCGCGAGGCCGTGCCCCAAAGGTAGCGGTCCAGCATCAGGTCGCCGAGCATTCCGATGCGCTTGCCGCGCAGGCGCGGGATCAATCGTTTCAACCGGGGAACGGCATCGGCAATGTTGGTGACCATGCGGGCGCTTTGATTTTTCTGTTCCTCGATCGGCTACTCCTCGGCGATTTTCGCTTCTTCCGGCATCATGACGGGAATTTCATCGCGTACCGGATAAACCAGGCGGCAGGAGCCGCACTTCAATCCCGAGCCGTCACTCAGCAGTTCCACCCGCGCCCTGCAAACGGGACAAACCAGAATGTCGAGAACATATTTCGGCAGTTTCATTCGTCTCTCCGTCCGGGATTCGAGCGTTCGTTTATGTGAATTGGCACTGTACCAAACGCCGTCGCGCGGGAGCAACTGCGCGCGATCGCCCTCTTCGAAGGCCCGATGCAAATACCGCGCCGGTGACTCCCGGGACTCGCTGGCGCGCAATCGCCTTGACCCCCATCAAGACCGGGCGTAGCGTCTTCTTATCCCCCGCGGAAGACCGGAGCCACCCATGAACTTTCCCCTCAAACTCGACGAGCCGGAGAGACGGTTCCGCGCGTGCAAACAATTCATCGCGGGAACAGCGCGCTACCGCAACAGGAGGCGCTATCAGAAGATGTTTTGCAGCTTGCTTGCGATGACTTGGCCGCTCGCCACAGCTTTCGCGCAATCTTCTTCTTCCCCGCAGCAGTCTTCATCCTCATCGCAACCATCGTCATCGCAATCATCGTCGACCCAGTCTCAACCGCCAGCCCAGGCTCAGCCCGCAACCCCCGGCCAGCCGCCGCAAAAAGAAGATTCGCTGGCGGAGGCGGCGCGCAAAGCCAAAGCAAAAAAGCCGGTTGCGGCGAAGGGCAAGGTGTATACCGAAGAGGATCTGTTGGGACTGAAAGGCCCGGGCGTATCCGTGGTTGGCGAGGCGCCGAAGAAGGGCGCGCGGCGCGCGCGGCCAACGGGTCCGGATGGAGATGGGGGAGAGAACAGCGAAGAGTACTGGCGCGGGCGCGCGCTGGAGATTCTGGGCCAAATCGCCGCCGTGGACGAGGCGATGGCGAGCATGAAGGACGACATCAAGAGGTACGGAAGCGGCGGTTTTGACGTGACAACCGGGATGAAGGACAACATCGCGTACATCAATGACAGGAATGGCCAGTCGAAAAATTTGGAGAAGCGCAAAGCGGATCTGCAAAAACAGCTGGACGAGCTGCAAGACGAGGGTCGCAAAGCGGGAGCGCCGGCTTCTTGGTTCCGGTGAGCGCGAGCTGCGCGAGCCGATCGCGCCGAGACATAGCGAAACGCACAACTTTGCTCGCGCGAACATATTAAACTTTTGTGCAAGAAAAGAGACCGATACCAAAACTGCCCCTCGGACCAGTAGTTTTGGAACGGCAAACGCAGTAAGCTGACGGCGATCGCTGGTTTGAATCCCTGGCTGTGGGAGAGCACCCGTGTATTGCGACCGTTGTGGACTGAACTTCCTGCCCAAACAGTCCGTGTGCACTCGATGCAAAAGAGTGCCGACGCGGTACTGGTTCCAATTCATGAGTTTGGTGACGATTTTTGTGGCCGTGCTTTGCAACACGGTTCTGGGCTTGTTCTTGTTGCCGAGGCTGGCGATGTCGAACCACGGGCGCGTTTTGTTTCGGGGATGGTACTGGTTCAACCAGCATGCGGCCATGTATGGCTGGGTACCCCTGGCCATCGGGTTGCTGGTCTGGGACTATTTCGTGTGGAAAGAAGCCCGGCCGAAGGTCAAGGGCTGGTTCACGCGCAAGCTGCTGACGTTCTCGCTGGCGGCGGGCGTAGCGCCGCTGCTGCCCTGGTGGATTCCGGCGGGCCAGCCTCCGTCGCAATTCTTCGATATGATCGGCCGGCACCCTGGCGTTCCCGTCATGCTGGCATGGAGCGTCGTGCTGTTTGTTACCGTTCTTCTCTGCATCGATCCCGAATCGCGCGACCATCTGCTGGGCCACGGGAGAACGTTGAGCCTTGTCAGCACGGGGATGCTGTTGCTGGTGCTGACGATGACGGTGGTCGGCTGGTCGCTGACGTACTGAAAAGCGGTTGCCGGCGCGAACCCCCTCCAATCATCATGAAAGCTATCTTCGTTCCCTGCTCGCTTCCCGTCCCGACCCGGTCGCGGTAACCGCCAACCGCATTGGCGCATTTAGAGAGGGCCAACGGCCCCACTTAAGATAGCGGCGGGGAGAAGTCCGTCAGAACGAGAAACGTGGAATCAACCTTCTCAACGATCTTCCCATTGGCTTCGGACTTATCGCGGACACTGCGCCATTCGGGATCATCGCCGAAGGCCTTCCAGTTGGCGGTAGCGGCATCGCGGCTAGGATGCGCGAGGATGTAGACGAGTGTTTTGCCTTTGAGGGGTTCTTCGGTGGGCGTCCAGTAAGCCACGTTTTTCATTCCGTGCTTCTCGAAGAGCTTCGTGGTGTGCTCGCGAAAGCGCCGGAGCAGGTCGTCCAGCTTCCCTTCGTAAGTGTGATAGACACGGAGTTCGTAAACAGGCGTTGCGGATTGTCCGGAGCCCGCCTTCTCTTGATCCGAGGTCAGCCAGGCCGCTGTTGGGAAGAACGCTACTGCGGGAAGCGATTGAAGCAATGTGCGTCTTTTCATGGCAGCGATTCTAGCAGAGCTTTTGAAATGATGGGCAGGAAAGCGTAGGACGACACAGATTCGTTTCAAGCGACGCAAAGGGATGAGAGCGGGAGAGAAAAGAGCGTAAAGAATGTGTTGCCGGTTCCCTGCCCCATTGAACAGGAAGCCCGCGATGACATCCCCGGAGGCATTCCAATGACGGCCATCGCGGGCCTATTTCCAACTTTCACTTTTCAGGAAGAAACGATAACACCAAACCAGGTTCCGTCTGTTCAAAATTGGACATGCTGCAAACCAGAGGCCCGCAAGCAAGGCGACCTAGGAAGAGGTGCGGAAAGGTCTAACAGAGAGGTGCAAAGAAATAATCGCCAAGAGAGAAAGGGTACGGCGGCCATCGCATTCGGAAGGGAGAGAGGGTATAAGAAGAAGGTGCAGAGGAAGCGGGGCTCCCACGCGCCCCGACTGGGTCGGGGCAGACGCCCCGGCGCATGGAGCGCCCGGCTCTGAAGCGCAATAGGAGGTAGCTATGCGTGCCGATCGAGTGGAAGTTTCCTGGGACGCAGGCAAGGCCAAGTGGCTGGTTCGCATTGTGAATGGCGAAGAGGTGATTCGCCGCTATTGCAATTTGCCGAAGGATGCGGACGAACGGGCGCTTGGCGCAGCGGCGCAGAAGACCGTGCAGGATGAGGGCTATGAAGCCGATCTTGCACTGGTAAGCGTGCGCCGGTAGCCCGGCGCGGCTGTCACAATGATTTTCGACGGCGCGAGGCAACGGCGGAATTCGAAAATAGAAAAGCGAAATTAGAAAAACGAGAAGGGCTAGGGGAGCAAAAACTCCTGCACGGGGATTGCCTTTTTCGGACCTCAAGAAAACAACTCTGGGTTACCTGTCCCATCGGTCAGGATACTTCTAAAGAACACATTCGCGCGGAAACGTTGCGGGCAAAGGGCCTTCGCGTTTCAATCGAATTACTATGAGAAACACCAAGAAGCCGTTCCTTTTCGCGTTCTTGCTGATGTGCGCGTCGTCCGGGCCTTCGTTTGGCCAGCAACGAGTTTTTGGCTGGCAACCCGGCAACGACGAGAGCGTGCGGCTGGACCCCGCGAATTATCATGCGGGGGTGACTTATCACCCTGCCGGGGACGGCGGCAATATGCAGGTGGATATCAAAGCGGAGCAGCCGGTCACGATATTCCTGACGCCCACCGGGGCGTGGAACGGGGCCCTACAGCATCCCGAGGGCCTGGATAACTTGCAAAAGTTGTGCCAGCGGGAGCATGTGGTGGAGACCAGATATTCCTGTTTCGTCCCGCCGGAAGCGATGACGCTGATTATTCGCGACGAGCGGAATAGTCCCGATCAGGCGGTGTTCGCCGGACTCGGGGCGGTGCTGAACCCGAATAATCGGGCCGAGCGCGCGGTAGGCGAAGGAATTGCAGCGGTGTTTACGGGCCAGGGTTCCGCCACGCGCCGTTTCAAGGCTCCGAACGATGTGCGCATCCAATATTTCCGCTGGGTGTGCATGGAAAACTGCATCCAGCCGGAGTATCGATGGACCGAGCAGGTCAAAGAGAAGTACAACCTCACGTCGTTCCTGAAAGTGTATGGCGGGTTCGCGCCGGATCATGACGGTGTGCAGGTCAGCATCAAAATCAAATCGCCGGTGCCGATGGTGGTGGCCATGGTGCCGTCGGGAATCGCCAACCAATTGCATGCGAAGCCGGAGATGTTCGAGCCCGCGCTGGAGAAAAACGCTTGCCAGCAGCGTGGCGTGCAGTCCTTGCAGTTCGAGTGTACCTTCAATCTCGCCGATGGTCCGCAGTCGCTGATCGTTGCGCCGGAGTCCACCGATCGGGTGCCCCACAAGAAAGCCGAAATCGAGATGCAGTTTGTGAAGTGCGTGGCGAATTGCGAGCTGCTGGAAACCAGACGCTAAAGAGTTTCGGCCTCGGTCTCTGACCGGTTCGCTCGAGATCCAGTTTGTATCTTGATAGAAAATCAAACCTCCCACTCTTGACGCAGACATCAAGAACGGGGCGCCCGGATTCTCTCAACCATTTGCCACAGAACCACCCGCCAACAAAATTCAGAGACCTTTCGGTGCACGGAAGCGCGTCCTGTTTGATTCATGCAGTGAGCTAGTTCACACGCCAGGGAGAACGCTCCGGCCAATGGCGCAAGGCTTCGGTGGCCCAGGCGGTAGATTTATCCGTGTGACAGAACGTGCAGGGATTTGGGATTTTGTACTTGTCTGTCATGGCCGGGGAGATGAAGGCGAAAGTGTGAGCGCGAACTTTGACGTCAGCAATGGTGGTCTCGATCTGCGGCATGTGGCAGGAGAGGCACTGGCTTCCGGGCGCGCCGGTCTTGTGATGGGTGTGCTCCTCGAGCGTGGCGGTGCGGGGTCCGTTGAGAGACATGGGGCCGTGGCAATCGAGACAGAGTTTGTCCGCCGGCTTTCTTAGCTGAGCGTAGTTATCGGTGCCATGAACATCGTGGCAAGAGAAGCAGGTGACGCCTCGGCGGTACATTACGCTTTGAACGAAGTCATTGCCCTGCATGCGATTCTTATGGGCGGTGCCATCGGGGAAATGCGTGAAGGTCATCTCACCGAGGGTGTGGTCTTCGAGCTGCCAAAAATCGCGGAGGTAGAGTCCGACGCGATAGCCGACCGGCCAGTCGTAATACTTCCCTTCGATGGGACTCGTCAAAGGGCGTCCTTGTGAATGGCACTGGATGCAAGCGTCATTGGCTTCCACGTAGTCCATCCGCGCGGGATTGAGAATGTTGCCGCGCGAGGGATGTTCAACATGGTCGCTGCCGGGTCCGTGGCAGCGCTCACAGCCGACGTTCCACTCTAGGACCTTTTTGGTATGAATGTTGTAGTCGACGGAGTGGCAGCCATCGCAGGTGGGACCGGTGGGACGTTGCATATTGTCTGGAGGATAGAACGGTTCCCACCAATCCGTTCCTTTGGCTACAAAGTAGGGACGCCAAACGTGGTGGGTGACATCCCACTGCGCCGGCTCCGGAAAAAAGTCATCGCCGATTTTTGTGAAATAACGCTGCTTCCAGAGACTGCCGTAGACGAGTGCTACCTGGTCCTTCGTGAACTTGGCGAGGGGATTTGTGGCGAGATCGGGAATGATGGCCTCGGGATGCTCACGCGGATCCCGGACGACGTTGGCCATGGGCGTCTTCTTCCAGCGCTCGTAGATTTGTCGCGGATGAAGAGAACGAGTTTCCAGCTATCGTTGTCCTGTTCTTCGTGCGGATGGCTCCAGGCAGGCATGCCCGTGAGACGGACGCCGTTCTTGATGATGTAGCGGATCTGGCCATCGGTAAGATTCTGCGTTTGTGACGAGCGCAAATCTGGCGGCTTGGGGTAGAGGTTCCGGCCGACTTGGGTCTGGCCGCTGCCGTCGTTGCCGTGGCAGATCGCGCAGCGGTCGATGTAACTGTCGCGGGCCTCATTGAGGATCTCCGGAGAGGCTTTCAAGGGATTTTTTTCATGGCGCGCGGCGGCTGGGATGGCCAGATTCCGGACGGTACGAGCGACGAGCTTTTCCAGAGCAGATGGCTCGTCCAAGGTGCTGAAGCCGCGGCGAATCGAGACGGCTCCATAGGCGGCCGCAAGAAGTCCGAGCGCGACAAGTACAAGGAGAAGTTTTTTCCGGGGTTTCATGCTCATCGCTTTTCGACTGCAGGCCGGGGCCTGCGCACTGCTGTGCAGACTGGCGAACCGCGCTGATTATTTCCGCAATTGGATCCTAACTTCACAGCGGAAAGATTGTACTCGAACCAGCGGCCGAGGCTGCTGAAAGAGCGAAAAGAGGCTAGAAGCCTCTTGAAGAACGGAACTCTCGTACGACGACGGCTACGTCCTGGTGCTGGGACTCGACGGCGTAGTTGAGGCGGCGGATGTCGGCGGCGGAGAGTTTGCCGGCCAGATCGGCGAGGGCGGCGCGGAGTTGAGGGAATCGAGCGAGGGTGGATTGGCGGACAATGGGGACGGCGTCGTAGGGCGGGAAGTAGTGGCGGTCGTCTTCGAGGGCGACTAGGTCGAGGGAGTCGATGAGGCCGTCGGTGGAGTTGCCCGCGACGATATCAACTTGATGGTCGACGAGGGCGCGGTAGATGAGGCCGAGATCCATCACCTTGGGCGATTCGGCGAAATGGAGATTGTAGCGATCGCTCCAGCCACGGAAGCCGTCGGGGCGCTCGAGGAATTCGTAGCCGACGCCGGCGCGCCATTTGCGGGCGATGGGGGCGATATCGGAGATTTTTTGCAGATGGAGATTTTTGGCGTCGTGGCCACGGATGACCATGGCGAAGGTGTTTTCGAAGCCGAGGGGCTCAGTGACTTCGAAGTGGAAGCGATCGGAGTAGAGCTGCTTGACACGGTTGTAGACGGCGGCGGAATCCGCCTGCGGTGATTCATTCAAGACGGCGGTGAGGGCGGTGCCGGTGTATTCGACGTAGAGGTCGAGCTGGTCGGCGAGGAGAGCTTTGTGGACGAGGAGGGTGCCGCCGAGGTTGCTCTTGCGGATCACAGGGATGCCGGTCTTGGCTTCGATGTGTTGCGCGAGGAGTTCAGCGAGGACGACTTGCTCGGTGAAAAATTTTGACCCGATCGTAATTTTGGATTGCGCGGATTGGCGGCATCCTGAAAAAAGCAGAGTGACAACTGAAACGAGAGCGAAGAAAGAGCGACGCACGTCAGGAGACCCTTAACCTGCGTTCGAGGAGGCCGAGGAGGAAGTCGGCGAGAAGGGCGAGGAGGGCGGCGGGAATGGCGCCAGCGAGGATGAGGGCATCGCTGACTAGGGCGACGCCACGGAAGATGAAGGTGCCGAGGCCGCCGGCGCCGATAGCGGCGGCGATGGTGGCGACGCCGATGGTGATGATGGTGGCGGTGCGAATGCCAGCGAGAATGACGGCGAGAGCGAGCGGGAAGCGGACGCGGAAAAGGGTTTGCGCGCGGGTCATGCCCATAGCTTCAGCGGCTTCGAGGACAGCGGGGTCGATGCCGGTGAGGCCGACGTAGGTGTTGCGCAAGATGGGGAGAAGCGCGTAGAGGACGAGAGCGACGATGGCGGTGCGCTTGCCGATGCCGCCGATGAACGGTATGGGAATGAGGAAGCCGAAAAGGGCGAGGCTAGGGATGGTTTGGAAGACGCTGGCCATGCCGAGCGCGATAGCGCGCAATGCGGGGCGCTGCACAATGAACATGCCGAGCGGGACACCGATTAGAATGGCAATGATCATGGCGATGACGACGAGCACGAGGTGATCGAAAGTGGCACCGAGGATTTCGGCGCGGTGATCGGTGAAGAATGACCAGGTGGTCACGGGGGGCGTCATACGGGCGCTCCTGGGGTTATGGCAAGAGAAGCAGTAAAGGCGCGGACTTCGGGGTGGTCGAGGCGAAGGAACTCCTGTGGAGTAGCGCTGGCAACGATGCGGCCAGCTTCGAGCAGGACGATGCGAGAAGCGAGAAGCAACGCTTCGCGGAGATCGTGGGTGACGAAGACGATGGTCTTGCCGAGGCGGCGGGCGAGAGCGCTGAATTCACGCTGGAGCTCGGCGCGGTTGACCGGGTCGAGCGCGCCGAAGGGCTCGTCCATCAGCAAGATGGGAGGATCGGCGGCGAGCGCGCGCGCGACGCCGACGCGTTGGCGCTGGCCTCCGGAAAGTTCGCGGGGGCGGCGACGAGAAAATTCGCGAGGATCGAGGCCGACAAGTTGGAGCATTTCCTGGATGCGGGCGGCGGTGCGGGAGGCGTCCCAGTTTTCCAAAGTGGGGATGAGGGCGACATTTTCTGCGACGGTGAAATGGGGGAAGAGGCCGGCGTCCTGGATGACGTAACCCATGCCGCGACGGAGGCGTATGGGGTCCCAGGCGGCGGTCGAGCGGCCCTGGACGAGGACTTTCCCCTCTGAGGGAAATAACATTCCGTTCATTAGGCGGAGAAGGGTGGTCTTGCCGCTGCCGCTGCGACCGAGGAGGACGAGGGTCTCGCCATGAAGGATTTCTAGGGAGATGCCGCAAACGATTACGCGGGAAGGAATAACGTTTATGTGAAACGACACATCGCGAAACTCGATGGTTTTTATTGGAGAGAGTGGTGGTTTCGTATTCATTTCGATTGACAGCAGCAAATTCCAGAGGGAAT
>WNFW01004180.1_pt1 | contig 15336 bp, 19 predicted proteins | sample 5400131 | NCBI WGS metagenome assembly WNFW01 (sample SAMN13153362, study PRJNA577476) | soil metagenome | isolation source: 20 cm soil or saprolite under grassland replicate 1 | place: USA:California | collected 2016-06-15 | reverse complement strand
AATGGTGCGCAACATCGATGGCCACGGCTGGGTGAGCGCGAGTAGCCCACCGCCGACGTCGATTCGCTTTCCCGCGGAATCGAGCAAGTCCGCGCTGTAGCCAGGAAGTGCCTGAGTAGCGCTGCCCGGTTTTGTCGACGTGATTCCCGGCAGGGGTGAGATGACGATTGCTCCGGTTTCGGTCTGCCACCAAGTGTCGACGATTGGGCAACGATCTCCGCCGATATGCTCGCGATACCACATCCAGGCTTCGGGGTTAATCGGCTCGCCGACGGAACCGAGCAGACGCAGCCGCGACAGATCGTGTTTGGCGGGATGTTCGTCGCCCCACTTCATGAACGCCCGGATCGCCGTCGGCGCAGTATAAAGGATCGTGACGCCGCGTCGCTCGCAGATGTCCCAGAAGCGGTCGCGCTCCGGCCAATCGGGCGCGCCTTCGTACATCACGCACGTCGCGCCGTTGGCGAGTGGTCCGTATACGAGATAGGAATGGCCCGTCACCCAGCCAATGTCCGCCGTGCACCAGAAGACGTCGTCCTCCTTGAGGTCAAACACCATCTTCGTCGTCGTGGCGACGCCGGTGAGATACCCTCCGGTCGTATGTACGATGCCTTTGGGTTTCCCCGTCGTGCCCGACGTGTACAGGATGTAGAGAACGTCCTCGGCGTCCATCTCCTCCGGCTCGCACTTGAGCGGACTCTCCCGCATCAGGCGGTGCCACCAGTGGTCGCGTCCCTCCTTCATTTCGGCGAACGCCTCGTCCCCGCCGCCACCGGCTCGGCGTTGAACTACTACCACGTGCCGTATCGACGGAGTCTCTTCCAGAGCCTTGTCCGAGTTTCGCTTGAGCGGAATTACCTGGCCGCGACGATACCCGCCATCGGCGGTGATCAGAATCTTCGCCTCGGCGTCGTTTATCCGGTCGCGCAATGATTCCGGCGAGAACCCGCCGAAGACTACCGAGTGAATAGCGCCGATGCGCGCGCACGCCAGCATCGCGATCGCGGCTTCAGGGATCAGCGGCAGATAAATCGCGATGCGATCTCCCTTACGTGCCCCCAGCTTCTTCAGGACGTTGGCGAATTTGGAGACTTCGCAATAAAGATCCCAATAGGTCAGCGTTCGTTGATCGCCGGGCTCTCCTTCCCAGACGAGCGCCGCCTTGTTCCGGCGTGGGCCCTCGATGTGCCGGTCGATGCAGTTTGCGGCGACATTGATTTTGCCACCCGTAAACCACTTTACATGCGGGGGATCCCACTCGAGTACTTTTTTCCACGGCCTTATCCAATCCAGCTCGCGCGCTTGATCGGCCCAGAACTTCTCCGGGTCGCGCGCTGCGTCTTCGTAAATGTCCGGCGAAGAAACGTTCGCGGTGAGCGTGAACTCGGGTGGCGGCTCAAACTTCCGGGTTTCTTCGAGTAGTACGTCGATGTCGGTCATTAGCGCCAAGTTGGTGGCGTCGCCGAATTGGCGAGCGTGGCAAGGATATAGCGTTTTGCGCCGCTCTCGCCAGAGTGGCAAGTTCTAGGCGAATGTCCTCAACAGTCTCTTCCTCCGGACCACCCATCGTCGAGGTGGCCGAGCTGACGCGCGCTTTCGGAGCCAGACAGGCGGTTGCCGGCGTCACGTTTTCGCTCGCGCCTGGCGAGTGTCTCGCGCTCTTCGGGCCCAACGGGGCTGGAAAAACGACGCTCCTGCGCGTGCTTGCGGGCCTGCTGAGACCGAGCTCGGGAAGCGCGCGTGTGTCGGGCATCCGACTCCCGGGAGGCGCATTAGCCCGTTCGCGCGTTGGACTGATCTCGCACCACACGATGCTTTATGAAGCGCTCTCCCCGCGAGAGAATGTCACTTTCTCGGCGCGTCTTTACGGGATGCGCGATGCCGGCGCGCGGGTCGACGATTCGCTGCGACGCATGGCGATGCTCGAGCGCTCTGACACGCCGGTGCGGTCACTCAGCCGCGGAATGCAGCAACGGGTATCCATTGCGCGGGCGATGGTTCACTCACCGCAGCTCGTTCTCGCCGACGAGCCTTACAGTGGCCTCGATGAGAGCGGCGCGCGAGCACTGACGGCGTTGCTGGGCGAGCTTCGATCGGCCGGAACGGCGATCATCATCGTGACCCACAACCTCGTCGAAGGCATTTCTCTCGCGACGCACGCCGCGGTCATGCAGCGCGGCAGATTCGTGCGGTACGACGCCGCTGACCGTATCGATGCCAGCTCGTACACCACCACTTATCGCGATGCGGTGGCGGCGAGTGGCTGACATTCTTTTCGGAGCGTGGCTGATAGCACGAAAGGATCTGGCCATCGAGTTCCGTACGCGAAGCGCGTTCTTGTCGTCGGTGGTCTTTGCGCTCCTGGGACTTGTGATCTTTTACTACGCCTGGGATCCGACGGCGGTCACAGCGACTGATCTCGCACCCGGCGTGTTGTGGGTGATCTTCACGTTTTCCGGCCTGCTTGGGCTGCACCGGTCGTTCGGCGTCGAGACCGCCGATCACGCCATCGACGGCCTGCTGGCTTCCCCCGTCAGTCGTGAAGCGATCTTTCTCGGGAAGGCGGTCGCGAACCTGGTGTTCGTCGCGTCGGTTCAGGCGATCGCCCTGCCGGCCCTCGCCCTGTTTTACAACCTTCCCCTGAGCGATGTCGCCGGGCCTCTGATCGCGGTTGCGATCCTCGCCGCGATAGGCCTGGTCGCAGTGGGAACCCTGTTCAGTGCGATGGCGGTGAACACTCGTCTTGCCGAGCTGTTGCTGCCGATGCTCGCGTTGCCTTTTTTCGTTCCGATAGTGATCGCCGCGGCGCAGGCGACGGCGAAGCTACTCAGCGGGCGTACAGTGATCGAGGCGGGTGTCTGGCTCAAACTGTTGCTCGCCTTCGATATCGTGTTCGTCGCGGCGTGCACGCTTGCTTACCCGTTCACCGTCGAGGATTAGTGTCTCCACGGTCGGCGGAGTGCCGTGCCTCCGCTTAAATTTGATGGCGTGACGAAGTACCGTCGCGCACTCCTTCGCGCGTAAATGTCCTTCACAGCGAAATGAAAATCTCCTGGCTTCCCACCGTCGCGGCCGCCGCGGTGGTTGGCACGGTCATCCGCGCGGTGTTCTTCACGCCCCTCGAGGCCAGGCAGGGAGCGGCGCAGAAGATCTACTACATTCACGTTCCGTCGGCGTGGGTCGCTTTCCTCGCGTTCTTTCTGGTCGCGGTGGCGAGCGGTGTCTACCTCTGGCTGCGCGACGCGCGACTCGATCGCTTCGCCGAGAGCTCTGCCGAAGTCGGAGTCGTATTCACTACGGTAGTCCTCATTACAGGTCCGCTCTGGGCGAAGCCGATTTGGGGAACTTACTGGACATGGTGGGATGTGCGTCTGGTCTCGACGCTGTTTCTCTGGTTCATCTACGTTTCGTATATGGTGTTGCGCGGCGCGATCGAGTCACCATCGCTGCGCGCAAGGTATTCGGCGATACTCGGAATCCTGGGCGCGCTGCTCATCCCGTTCATCCACCTGAGCGTCTACCTGTTCGCGACGATGCACCCGATGCCGATTGTCTTAAAGCCGAGCAAGCCGTCGCTGCCCAATGAGATGTTGCTGACGCTCCTTTTGTCGCTGGCTTCGTTCACGCTGCTGTACTTCTCATTTCTGCGCTCTCGCTATCGCTTCGCGGTCGAGCGCGATATCTACCTAGCGCAGGCCGAGTCTCATGCCTGAGACATCGGCCTACTATCACCTGGCCTACGCACTTGCGCTCGGTGTCTACGCTGTCTACGGCCTCAGCCTTTACTTGAGGCGGCGGCGACTCAGAGCGAAATGACAGGCGTGAACCTTTCTACGGCGCCGGCGCCGTCTGGAGTATCCGATCCCATCAACGCGCGCATTCTCGCTGTATCGGAGGATCGCGTCGCGGGCTTCGTCGAGGAGCCCTTCGCCGAGATAGCTGCCGCGGCTGATCTCTCGGAGGAGATGGTGATCGATCGACTGCGGGCGATGCTGGCCGCTGGCGTCATTCGCCGCATCAGGCAGACCCTGATGGCGACGAACTTGGCGCCGGGCGCGCTAGTGGCATGGCGCGTCGCGGCAAGCGATCTGGACTCCGCCTTCAGCTACATGGTGCACGAAGACCCGTTCTCCGGACACGTCGTGATCAGGTCTACGGACGCCGAGACGCCCGGTTCCGTCTACCGCTTGTGGACGACCCTCAAGGTTCCGCTTCCTTTCTCGATGCAACGGCACTGCGAGTTCCTGGCGGAGAGAGTCGGAGCAGATGCGTTTCGCGTCATGCCGGCAAAGCGACTTTTCGCGCTGGGAGTTGGTCATGTGCGCCGTCGGGGACTGGAGCCCGGCTCGAGGAGCGAAGAGCCGGGACGAGTCCTCGATACCAACATCGTCGCGCTTTCGACGCTTGAATGGGGCGTTCTCACTGCACTCAAGCGCGAGCTCACCTTCGATGAGATTGCTCCGCAACCGTGGCGCAAAAGAGCGAACGAAGCCGGGCTATCCCTCGAAGTGTTCACCGAGGTTGCACGATCGCTCGGCGCGCGCGGCGTGATCGGCAGGTTCTCGACGTTCCTCGAGCACGTGAAGCCGTCGGCTACCGGCGAGCGCGTGACGCGCTACAACGCCCTATTCCATTGGCGAGTTCCACCAGGACGCGAGATCGAAGCCGGACAGGAAATCGGCCGTCACCACATACTGACGCATGCATACTGGCGAGAAGGCGGGCCCGAATTCGCGAACGTGAATCTCATGGCCGTCGCCCATGGCACGGAGAAACAGGTTGTTCTGGATCACAAGACGGCAATCGACCGCCATCTTGGTGAAGCCGGCATTCCGATTCTCTACACCAACGTATTCTGGGGCGGCCGAAGCGAGATCAAACCGTCGGAGATCTCGCCGCTGGAGTACGCATCGTGGGCGAAACGTATCGGTTTCCCACGAGTAGCGAGCGTGACGTGACGGAGCGGGTGGCAGAGGTGGTAGGGCAGGGGAAGGTTTTTCTTGTCGGCGCCGGTCCTGGCGATCCGGGTTTGATCACGGTCAGAGGAAAGCAGCTGATAGAGTCGGCGGATGCAGTCGTTTACGATGCGCTCGCCAATACGGCACTCCTCCCGCCGGGCGCGCGCGCAACCGGCAGGCCCGAGCTCTACTACGTCGGCAAGCGCGGAGGAAAAGCCAGGGATTCAGTAACCCAGGAAGAAATCAACTTGCTCCTCGTGAAGCTCGCGCGCGAAGGAAAACGTGTGGTGCGATTAAAGGGCGGCGACCCGTTCGTGTTTGGTCGCGGGAGTGAAGAAGCGCAGGCGATGAACGACGCTTCCGTTTCGTTCGAGGTCGTACCGGGAATCAGTGCGGGCATCGCGGCGCCGGCGTACGCGGGAATTCCGGTCACTCATCGCGGGCTCGCAACGTCCGTGACTTTCGTCACCGGCCACGAAGATCCCGCGAAGCCGAGCACGCAGACAAACTGGGCGGCGCTGGCCAAAGCCGGCGGAACGATCGTGCTGTTCATGGGAGTGAAGACCCTCGCCGGAATTACGAAAGCTCTGATCGACGGTGGAATGGCGGGGGAAATTCCCGCCGCTGCCATTCAGTGGGGAACTCGCCCCAGGCAGCGCACCGTCGTCGCGACCCTCGAGACCATTGCCGCAAAGGCGGTCGAGCAGAGTATCGTTGCTCCGGCAGTCGTCGTGATCGGCTGGTCCGTCGTGTTGCGTGACGAGCTGAGCTGGTTCGAGCGACGACCGCTGTTTGGTCGGCGCATCGTAGTTACCCGGACGACGCACCAGGCACCGGTCCTGACGGAGAAACTGCGCGACGCGGGCGCGGAGGTCGTCGAGATGCCGGCGACGCAGATTGCTCGCCTCGACCTGGCTCCGCTGCGTGGCGCCATCGAGCGCTTGTCGCTCTATGACTGGCTGATCTTCACCAGCCAGAACGCCATTTCGATTTTCTGGGACCAACTGCTCGGCGGCGGAAAGGATGCGCGAGCACTCGCCGGACTCAAAATCGCGGCGGTCGGTCCGGCCACTGCCGGTGCGCTGCTCGAGCACGGCATCACCGTCGACGTAATTCCGAGCAGGTTTGTCGCCGAGGGTTTGCTGGAGATGATGCAGTCACGCGATGACGTCTCCGGAAGTAATGTGCTCTATATAACCGCTGAGGGCGCGCGCGATGTTTTGCCGCAGGGACTGAGAGGAATTGGCGCCGAAGCTACGGTCATCGAGGCCTACCGCTCGATTCCGGATGGGGAAGGGGCAGACAAACTCGCGCGCGCCATCGAAGCGGGCAAAGTGAATCTCGTGACCTTCACGTCCGCGTCGGCCGTTCGGGGATACATGGACACGGTCGGCGACGAGCTTGCCATGAGAGTTCCGGCGGCCTCGATCGGCCCTCAGACTTCGGACGCGTTGCGCGCGGCCGGCATCGAGGTAAAAGCAGAAGCGAAGGAATCGACCCTCGATAGTCTCGTCGCCGCGGTGATTGGTGCCTTCTAAGAGCGAGATCGATCCCAGTGTGCTGAGAATCGGGACTCGCGCTTCGGAGCTGGCGCTCCGCCAGGCGCGACTCGTCGAGAACGAACTGTTGGCGCTCGGAATCCGGTCAGAGCTCGTCACCTTCAAAACGACCGGCGACAAAAAGCTCGACCAGCCGCTCACCGAGATCGGCGCCAAAGGGCTGTTCACCCACGAGCTCGAGGTGGCTCTCCTGAAAAAAAAGATCGACTGCGCCGTGCACTCGCTCAAGGATCTCCCGACCGAATCTCCCGACGGACTGGAGATCGTCGCGCAGCTCGAGCGAGAAGATCCGCGCGATGTTCTCGTCGTAAACCGTCAGACCGGCGCGGAGAACCTCGACGATTTACCAGCGGGATCGCGCGTCGGCACGTCGAGCTTGCGTCGTCGCGCGCAGCTGCTGGCGTTGCGACCGGATCTCGAAGTGGTGGAGTTGCGTGGCAACGTGCCCACTCGGCTCGGCAAAGTCGAAACTGGCCGGGTTCACGCCGCGATTCTTGCCGCCGCGGGATTGATACGTCTCGAAGTCGAGCGTCGCATCACGATGTTCCTCGAGCCGCCGGATTGGCTACCCGCCGCGGGACAAGGCGCGATCGCGATACAGGTGCGAAGCGACGACGCGAGAATGAAAAAATTTCTGGCGCCGCTCGACCACGAGCCAACATCGATCGCGACGCGTGCCGAGCGCGCGTTTCTGTCCGCGCTGGAAGGCGGATGTCAGGTCCCGATTGGCGCGTTAGCGAGCGATGTCGGGGGCCAGCCTACATTATACGGTATGCTGGCTGATATGACTGGCCGACACATCATACGGGGGTCGCGCCCTCTCGACATTCGCTCGCCGGAATCAACAGGTGAGGCGCTGGCCGCCGAGATTCGGTCGCGAGGGGGTGGGAGTCTGCTCGTTGAGCTTCGCCAATTGTCGCAACTTCCCGCCCCGCAACCGGAATAACGTGTCCAGCTTTCCGAATTATCGCGCTCGCCGTCTGCGGCGAACGGCGGCGCTCCGAAACCTCGTTCGCGAGACTCACCTCGCGCCGTCACAGCTCGTCATGCCCGTGTTTGTGCGCGACGGAAAAAATCTTCGTCGTCCCGTTGGTTCGATGCCAGGCGTCAACCAGACATCGGTCGACGAGATGCTGCGCGATGCCGAGGCGGCGGCGAAGGCCAAAGTCGGCGGAATCATTCTCTTCGGAGTGCCAGAGACGAAGGACGCGAGCGGCTCATCGGCGTGGGACGAAAGTGGCGCCGTGCAGAGGGGAGTGCGCGCTCTCAAGAAAGAGGTCCCGGATCTGGTGGTCATCACCGACGTCTGCATGTGCGAGTACACCGATCACGGACATTGTGGGGTGCTCACGAATGGCGAGGTCGACAACGATGCCACGCTCGAGCTACTGTCACGCGCCGCGCTGTCGCACGCGTGCGCCGGTGCGGACATTGTTGCGCCAAGCGACATGATGGATGGAAGGGTGCAGGCGATCAGATCTTCGCTCGACGCCGCCGATTTCCCGAACGTCTCGATCCTCAGCTACGCCGCGAAGTACGCATCCGCCTATTACGGCCCGTTCCGCGAAGCGGCCGAGTCGGCGCCGCAAACGGGAGACCGGCGCGGATACCAGATGGATCCCGGGAACGCCGAGGAAGCAATGCGTGAAGTTCGCGCCGACATCGAAGAGGGAGCCGATGCAGTGATGGTGAAGCCCGCCGGTCCGTATCTGGACATCGTCGCGCGCGTGAAAGCCGAGACGGGGTATCCGGTCGCTGCGTATCAGGTGAGCGGTGAATACGCGATGATCTGCGCCGCGGCCGATCGAGGCTGGATAGACAGGGAGCGTGTGATGATGGAATCGCTTTTGGGTATACGAAGGGCTGGCGCCGATTTCATCGTCACGTACTTCGCGGCGGAAGCGGCGCGGCAACTTTCGTGAATTCCACCCGCGTGATCTTCGCACCGTTCCTTGCGCTCGCTTTGGCCGGTGTCGTTGCCGCCAGTCCCGCTGGGTCGCAAACCGCATCCAGCTCGCCAACGCGATTGGCCGTTGCTGCCATCGATACGGTTCCGCCCGCCAGCGTGGTCGAGATACCATTCTCGATACAGAGCGGCGCTCTCACTCTGCCCGGCACCCTCGCCTTACCGGCAAACTACAAGCGACAGATTCCTGTCGCCCTCATCGTTGCCGGCTCGGGTCCGACCGACCGCAACGGCAACTCCACCGGCCCGCTTCGCGCGCAGAACAACTCGAACCTCTACGCCATCCTTGCGTGGCAGCTGGCGAGCGCTGGCATTGCGTCCGTGCGCTACGACAAGAGAGTCATCGGCGAGAATCTTCTAAAGCTCAACCTGGCTTCGACCTCGATCGATGACTTCGTCGCCGACGCAATCGCTGGTGCGAGGAGACTTGTCAGCGACCGCAGATTTTCGCAGGTGGTTCTCATCGGTCACAGCGAGGGTGCCGAGCTCGTGCTGCAAGCGGTGAATCGCGGAGCGCCTGCTGCCGGGATCGTGATGATGTCGGGTGCGGGCCGCCCGATCATGTCGATTCTCCGCGAACAGCTATCGAGGCAGCTGCCGCCCGAGGAGATCGTGAAATGGGACTCGGCGTCGGCGCGGTACCTTCGTGGGGAGGACCCCGGAGATGTACATCCTGGGCTTCGTTCCCTGCTATTGCCGGCGAACCGCAACTTCATGCAGGGCTGGGCGAAGTACGATCCGACCGCGGAGGTCGCGAAGGTGAGGGTTCCAGTGCTGATCATTCAGGGAGGGCGGGACGTGCAGATCAGCGAAGCCGACGCGCGCGCGCTCAAAGCAGCGCATCCCGCGGCGAAGCTGGTGATTATCCCGGAAGCGAACCACGTCTTCCGCGCGGCGCCGAACAATGACCGCATGGCGCAGCTAAAGCTGTACACCGATCCCACGATTCCAATCGTGCCCGAGCTCACCCCCGCCATTGCGGAGTGGATCAAGAAGTTGAAATGAGGCACCGCCGAGGGTGAGCGGCGCCATCCGGCCCGCGCGATTAACTTGTACGGTCAAACATGACACACGCGGAAAATGCGTTATAGACTGTTCCCCGGCACCGACATTAGCGCGAGCGAGATCGGCTTCGGAACGTGGACGCTCTCGACCGGTTGGTGGGGTGAGAAAAGCGACGACGAAGCCGTGGCGCTGCTGCGCGCTGCGCACCTCGAGTACGGGATCAACTTCTTCGACACGGCCGACACCTACGGCAATGGGCGCGGGGAGCGACAGCTCGCCCAGGCGTTTCGTGGCAAGCGCAGCGACGTCGTGTACGCGACAAAGATCGGATACGACATCTACGATCCAGCGGCGCAGACATCGCATCGCGGTCAGAACGAGCTCCCGCAGAAGTTCGATCGCGATTACATGCGGAGAGCGACATCGGGACGATCCAGATGATCTGGAACATTCTCGAGCAGCATCCGGGAAGTGCAATGATCGATGCGGCCAGAGATTCGGCGCCAAACTGCTGCTTCAACATTCGGGTCACCCACGCCTCTGGAATGCTCGAGGGCAAGTACACCGAGGACACGGTGTTTGCGGCAAACGACCACCGCCGTCATCGCCCGCGATCGTGGCTCACCAACGGACTCAGGAAAATTCGCACTCTCGATTTTCTCACCACACGGATGACTCTTGGTCAGGCAGCGCTCAAATGGCTTCTCGCGGAGCCGCGCGTCGTGACGACGCTACCGAACATCTATGACCTGGAGCAGCTGAAGGAGTTCGCCGGGGCTTCCGACAAGTCCGACCTGACCGCGGCGGAGATGGAACAGGTGTCGAAGCTGGCCGCGCTCAATTTCGGGGTGGATGAAGAGGCGATGAGCTTCAAGGGCACCATGGACCGCATCAGCGCGTGATCAATCCGTGGCATGACCTTCCGGCGGGAATACATCCGCCTGACAACGTCACCGCGGTGATCGAGATTCCGCGCGGCAGCAGGAACAAATACGAGCTGGACAAAACGACCGGGATGATCAGGCTCGATCGCGTGCTGTACTCCGCGGTCCACTATCCGGGAGATTACGGACTCATCCCCCGCACGCTACACGAAGACGGCGACCCGCTCGACGTGCTCGTTCACATCAATGAGCCGACGTTTCCCGGCTGCCAGATCGACTGTCGCCCGCTTGGAGTGCTCAAGATGCTCGATCGGGGCGAGCCCGACGACAAGATCCTGGCAGTGCCCTGCCACGATCCGTACTACCACGAGTACTTCGACATCGCGGATCTTTCGCAGCACTATTTGAAGGAAGTGGAGCACTTCTTCCATATCTATAAGGACCTCGAGGGTAAACGCGTCGAGATCGTGGGGTGGGAAAAGAGCGAGGTAGCCGCAAGAGTGATCAACGACTCGATCGCTCGGTATCAGGAAAGATTCCACCAGGTTGGCACCTAATCATCAGGCGTTCCGGCGGGCGTCGCTGGCGGAGGACGATAATGAACAGGCAGCGGTCGATAGTGGGCTCATTTGCGGTGATGCTGGTCGTCGTCGCATTCGCTTCCGCCTGCAACAAGGGCGAAGAGAAAGCTGTGAAGGGTCGAACCGGACCGAACGGCACCCAACACGACAGCGTCAGTGATCTCGCGCTCAGTGAAGACGGGCTCGGCCAGATTCAGGTGGGAATGACGCTCGAGGACGCCGTCAACATGGGGCTGCTCAACGAAAATCCAAACATGAACGCAAGGTGCGACTTCGTCTTTCCTGCAGTGGGAGCCGGCATACCTGAGGGCGTCAGCGCGATGGTCGTGAAAGGAAAGATCGCGCGGATCGATGTCGACACCGGATCCGTCACCACCGAGGACGGAGCGAAGATCGGTGACACCGAGGAGAGGGTTCGGAGCATCTATGGGGACGAGCTCAAAGTCGAGCCGCACAAGTACATCGAGGGCGGACACTACCTGACGGTGATGGGCGACAGCGCCAGCGCTGGAAAAGCAATCGTGTTCGAGACTGACGGGAAGCGAGTTACAATGTTTCGTGGCGGACGGCTGCCAGAGGTGAAGTGGGTAGAAGGTTGTAGCTAGTGCTGCTTCGCTGCCTGTTCAGCCATCGAAAAGGCTAGCGCCGTGAGTGGGACGTTCCTTACAGCTGACTGGCGTTATCTCCTGCTGCTCAACTTCGAGGTCGATCCGGCGGCTCTCACGGAACGTGTCCCGGCTGGCACCGAGTTGGACGACCGCGCGGGTCGGCATTTTGTCAGCCTAGTAGGGTTTCTCTTTCTGCGTACGCGCGTGTTCGGAATACCGGCACTGTTCCATCAGAACTTCGAGGAAGTAAACCTTCGCTTCTATGTGCGGCGGAAAGTTGGAGCGGAAACCCGCGGCGGCGTAGTATTCATCCGTGAGCTGGTCCCGCTTCCGCTCGTGGCGGCTGCAGCGAAACTCTCCTATAACGAGCCGTATCGCACGGTACCGATGCAGCATTCTATCGTCGAGACCAGCGGTGAGGTCCAGACCGTCGAGTACCTCTTCGGGCGCCCGCGGGACCAGTGCCGCCTGGCTATGCATGTCGATGGGGCCGCCCAGGAGCTTGCGCCTGGATCGGAAGAGGAATTCCTGTCACAGCGAGCGTGGGGCTACACTCGTCAGCGCGATGGAGGCACGATCGAGTATCGCGTCGATCACGCCAGATGGAACGTCTGGCCGAACCCGCGTTGGGAGCTCGACGGACCGGTCGGGGAATTCTACGACGAGCCATTTGCGAGTATAATCTCAGGAACTCCCGCGTCGGCATTTGTCGCTGATGGATCGCCGGTTGTCGTCTATCTGCCGGAGCGAATTGCCTGACGCTCTCGAGATCCGACAGATTGCACTAAGAGAAAATCACCACTGCGCCGCAGTGAGGTAAGAAAATGACAACTACCGTACAGGACGCCGACCTGCGCTACCCAGTCGGAAAATTCAATTGGGATGCGCCAGTTAGCGAGGCAGACCATCCACGATTCATCGCGGCGATCGCCGAAGCGCCGGGTGCGCTGCGGTCGGCGGTTGCGGGACTTTCCCGCGACCAGCTCGAGACGCGCTATCGTCCCGGCGGCTGGACGGTCAAGCAGGTGGTCCACCACGTGCCGGACAGCCACCTCAACGCGTACACTCGGTTCAAGCTCGCGCTCACCGAGGACGAGCCAACGATCAAGCCTTACGACGAATCGGCGTGGGCGGAGCTCGCTGACTCGCAAAGGGTTCCTATCGAAGTGTCGCTTGATCTTCTCGACGCGCTGCATCTGCGGTGGCTCGCGCTGCTGAGATCGATGGACGCCGCTGACTTCCGGCGCGGTCTGAGGCACCCGGAACTCGGCCGGGTACTTACTCTAGAGCAGATGCTCGCACTTTATGCCTGGCACGGACGGCATCACGTGGCGCACATAACTTCATTGAAAAAGCGGGAGGGCTGGTGACGGAGCTGGCTACTTTTGGAGCAGGGTGTTTTTGGGGAGTCGAGGTCACATTCAGAAATACTCCGGGTGTGAAGGACGCCGTCGTCGGCTACTTGGGCGGGACGTTGGCCAACCCGACATATCGAGACGTTTGCACCGGCCGAACCGGCCACGCCGAGGTCGTGCAGGTGAAGTATGATCCCGCGGAAGTGAGCTACGACAAGTTGCTCGACGTGTTCTGGGAGAATCACGACCCGACGACGCTCAACCGTCAGGGCCCCGACGTCGGTACCCAGTACAGGTCCGCAATTTTTTACCACAGCCCCGAACAGAAGCGCGCCGCCGAGGAATCGAAAGCGCGTCTCGATGCGAGTGGTAGATTTCGCCGGCCGATTGTCACCGAAATCACCGCGGCATCGACATTCTATCCCGCCGAAGACTATCACCAGCGGTACCTGGAGAAGCGCGGGCTCGCCAGCTGCCATATCTAGATCACGATTTTCACTTCCGGCCGCGGTTCCGTGCTTACGGGCACCTCCCTTGCCTCTTTGATTGACCCAAACTCGAAGGTGGCGGCAGTGAGACGGAGAATGAATTCGCGGAAGGCGACCTGGCTGTTCGTCGGTGCCGGAGCCGCGATGGTGGCGGGGCGATTGGTCGAGCGTGGACTCGAAAGCGGATGGCGCGCCTGGAAACACGAAGAGCCTCCTGACCAACCGTGGCGGGGCGAGGAAACCTGGCCGCAGGCACTCGCGTGGACCGCTCTTACCGCGGCCGCGGTCGCGGCCACGGAGCTCGTCGCTCGGCGTAGCGCGCACCTGGGTTTGCGCCAGCTGAGTGGCAAGCGGATGCCGGCCAGACTTTGAAGCACTCGCCAGGATTCCTCAAGCTCGTCGATGACGCGAAGTCTCGCGTGCGCGAAGTCGACGTCGACGAAGCGCGCCGCAAGTTGGAGAACGGCGGCGCGACGTTGATCGATGTGCGCGAGGACAGCGAGTGGTCAACTGGCCACGCCCGCGGTGCTCGACACATGGGAAAAGGCGTGATCGAGCGCGACATCGAGGCGAGCATCCCCGACAAGGCCGAGGAGCTCATTCTGTATTGCGGAGGCGGGTTTCGCTCGGCACTGTCCGCCGATAACCTCCGAAAGATGGGTTATACGAACGTCGCGTCGATGGCGGGTGGCTGGCGCGCGTGGCAGGCGGCGGGGGCGCCAATCGAAAAGGGGAAGTGATCAGGCAGCGGCGTTAGCACCACCGAGCGGACCTCTCCAGCGAACCAGGAGAACTGCTGAGCCGCGCAAAGTACTTGACATTGCAAAGTCAATCGATAGGTTGAAGGTGATTCTCCGAGCGGAGACCACTCGTGTTGCGCCGCATACTGATCGCCAGTTCCCTCGCCAACGCCGCCGCCGGTGTTGCGCTCGCATCGCTCTGGTACAAGTTCCGGCACGACGACGGAATGCCGATAATCGTCCTGTTCGTCGCGCTCTCGCTCTTCGTCCAGGGCGGCTTCACCGTCGGACATCTCCGGGGCTTGTGGAGGCGATGGGGAATACCATCCTTCCACCTCTTTACGACCGGTGAAACAGCGGCGGCGCTCGTGGGCGGCGTCGCCATTCTTCAGGGCGTGCTCTACAATCTTCGCCCAATCAACGGCGACTATGAATTTGGGCCGCTCCTCGCTGCTACCCTCATGACAACTCATGCAACGCTCGGACTAGTCCTGGCCGCTCGCAGTGGCGACTTCCGCATCCGCCGAAATGCGTAGAATTCAACAGGTGACCTTTACGAACCAAACTGGAGGGCGAGATGCTGAGACTGTTCGTGCTGATCGCGTCGGGCCTAAACTGCGCTGGTGGATTGGTGCTGATCGCGACTTGGGCGACGATGTCGCAGCGCGTCCCGATCATCGTACTGTTTATCGGCGGATCGCTGCTGATTCAAGGCGTCTACACAATTCTGTATCTGCGGGGCGATCTCAATCGGTGGGAAGATCTTTCGACCGGAGCGCTGTTCGCAGGAGAGGGACTCTCCGCGTGCGTCGGAGCAGGCGGCTTGATTCAGGGGATCATCCACAACATGAAAACCGCCGACGCGGAGATGGCACCGGTGCTCGCGGGACTTCTTATGCTGGTGCAGGCCGTGCTCGCGCTGGTCTATCTTCTCGTAACTGGTAGGCTCGCTCCAAGGCTCAAGAACTCTTGACTAACTGGCAGTTTTACGGCCTAAGCTCACCATGATCCACGGGTTCTCGGCCGCGCCGCATGAAGAGGAACTCATAAAGGAGTGATGCCGCCAGCGCGCCCGTAATTGGCGCTGCCCAGTAGAGCAGCTGTGCCTCATAGACTCCGCTCGCCACTGCCGGCCCGAATGACCGCGCTGGATTCATCGATGCTCCGGTGAGCGGGCCGATCGCCAGAATGT
>WNFW01012334.1_pt1 | contig 15337 bp, 18 predicted proteins | sample 5400131 | NCBI WGS metagenome assembly WNFW01 (sample SAMN13153362, study PRJNA577476) | soil metagenome | isolation source: 20 cm soil or saprolite under grassland replicate 1 | place: USA:California | collected 2016-06-15 | reverse complement strand
TTCGCGGCTTGGATATCACCTGTGGCTGTTTCGGTCACGCCAGCAAGAATTGGAGCTTTTCCGGCCATATCGCGCTCGATCTTGCGATCCTCGCTGCGTTGCTCGCGCTATATTTCAAAGTTGGGTCCGGAAATAGACTAGAAAATGCCGTCTAATTCTTGTTAGGTCTAACACATCGTCCTTTGCTTCCGGTCGTCGCTCGGTTCAAGGCAACTGAGCATTTTCAGGAACTCGCCTTTCTCGGATATACCGAGAGAGCGGTACATCTCTAGCGTTTCAGATGCCCGATCCTTACGCCCGAGGTGGACATACTGCATCACGTGGGCGGCCGCGACATTTACGTAATCATCCGATCCGACGAGATCGAGGGAGTAACGAAAGGATGCCTCGATCTGATCGTCCGGGATCCTCGTGAAGTCCGTTGCTCGATCCACGACTTCCCTCGGGATAGGTGCAAGCACTTCAAACGCCGCAGTCCCGGTCCCTACGACACTTCGATAGAGTCGGAAATATTGACTTAGCCGATATTGCAGGATGTGTATCCAACTAGTATAAAAATGCTTGAAGTCTTGGTGTATCAGTAAGCTTCCAGTAACAAGACTTGGATAAAAGTTCCTAGTGATCTGACGCGCTAGTTTCTCACTCTTCATCGCATCCACGAGTAGGATCTTAATCTGGCCGGCGGTCCACTCGTAGAGGGCAAGGTCTGCTCGGATTAATTCGACTGTGCCGCCCCCATGGTCGCGGACGACACGGCGCGCCTCGGGGAGGAAGCTCTCCCCAGGATGATAGAGGCAGTACGGAACGCGCGCCGGCATCCACTGCTCCCACATGAAGATATCAAAGCCGAGGACCTTCTCTTGCGGATTATTCCCACTAAAGCTACGACTTAGGATTCCTTGAGCGAGCGCGATCGAAGTCGAACCCAGCCAACAACCGAGATCAACAATTGCGCCTTCTCTTCCAACATAGCGAGCCGCGCTCTCCTTGAAGAAAGCGATTTCGTCGGACATGATCATACTGGGAATATCTGCCTTCGGAGTACGATTCTCTAAGACGGACAGCCGCCTGTAACCGATCGAACGGAGAATTCGTTTCGCGGCTGATTTGAGCGAAGAGAATTTCCACATCGACGTCTCCTTCTTACCAGTTGAAGGTAGGGAAGGTAGAGAGTAGCACGACATCGTGCGCTATGCTTCGAGGAAAATATTGGCGCAATCCAGTTGCCCGACGAGAAAAGCGCGCTCATTCCATTCGCGCTGCGAATGATGTCGATCCGGTTTGAGACTGGGGAGAAGCAGGCGCGCTCTACGCGGCGCGCACTCTACGAAAGCCTGGGCCAGTTAGTCTGATTGTGGTAAATACCCGGCCGGTGACAAACGCAGATCGCGACGCGATTTGGGAGATCTTTCATCCTCGCTACCATCGCGGCAAAAGTTCGAGGTCTCGACATCACCTGCGGCTGCTTCGGTCACGCCAGCAAAAACTGGAGCTTTAGCACATCTCGCGTTGGATCTCGCGATCCTCGTCGTGTTGCTCGCGCTTTCTTTCAAAGTTGCATCTGGAAATGGACTGCAAAATGCCGTCTAATTCTTGTTAGTCAGCAAAGAGCATGACTGCTGTTTCGTCGTTATTAGCTGAGGTCGCCGATAAGGAGTTTACGGTGTCCACGCTTTGGATTGTCGCGTTAACTCTGTCGGCTGTCGGCTTTCTGCTCGCGCAGTGGCGTCGCTGGACGGCGATTGTCGCGGCGATGGTCGCTTCAGTTTGGGCGTTCTTGATCGTGTCGGAGCTTCGCGACCGATTCGTCGGCCCCTTTCTCGTTAGACCACCTTTCGTTTTTGCTTCGAGTCGAAATTTGACGCGCGCTCTCTGGTCGCGCTGCGAACATTTAGTTGGAGACGCTTTCGTTCCGGCCGAGATGAACGGTCACGGTTGAGATGAGAAGCGCAATTTCGCCCGATGAAATGGTCGCTGGATTTATTAAAGGGAAAGTGGCTGAAGCATCCATTGCACCCGATCGTTGTCCACGTGCCGATGGCGATGTGGCCGAGCGCACTGATCTTCGATCTCCTTTCGCAATGGCAAATTGGCGGCAACGCCATGGTCCGCTTGTCATTTTATGCCATCATTTTCGGTTTGGTCGCCTCGCTCCTGGCCGTGCCGACCGGGGTGTTGGACTGGAGCGGTATCAAGAAAGAAAAGCCGGCATGGAAGATCGGATTGTACCACATGATGCTCAATCTCACCGCCGCGTTGTTGTTTGCGATTAACTTCGGCCTGCGGATGCAGGACTTCCGCGACGCGACGACCGTGGCCCGAATCCCGCTCGGGCTCTCGTTTATCGGCACCGGGTTGCTGATTGGTTCAGCTTATCTGGGTGGGCGGATGGTGTACACCTACGGCATCAGCGTCGCACGAATGTCGAAAGCGAAATGGCGGAAGATCGCCGAAGCCGCTGGCGCGAATCTTCCGCCGGAATAGAGGCAAGCCATGTTGAAGGATTTTCTCGAAGGTAAACCGCTGCGACATCCGCTCCATCCGATGCTGGTCCACTTTCCGATCGGGCTCTTCCTCTTGAGCCTCTTGCTCGATCTGGCGAGTCTCGCGTTTCCATCGGTGCCGGATCTGGTCCGCGATTCTTTTTATGCGATGCTCCTCGGAGTTATCACCGCCCTCGTCGCCGCGGTCCCCGGCTTTGTCGATTATACGGATATTCGCAGCGATCATCCCGCCAAACCCACCGCAACAGCGCATCTGACTTTGAATCTGATTGTGGTTGCGCTCTACGGAATCAACCTGGGTGTCCGTTCCTCGTCGCTGGTCGATCCAAAAATATCTTTTGGGCCCCTGATTTTGTCGCTCGTTGGGGTCGCGCTTCTCTCTGTATCCGGTTATTTGGGAGGCCGTCTCGTTTACGACGACGGCATCAGCGTTGGCCGGCATAAACGGCGCACGCCGACGCCAGAAAGCACGCTTCACCTCTCCGCGACGAATGTCGCAAACGACGGAGATCTTGCTTTCGTGCCGATCCCGGAAGCCGACCGCCTGGGCGAGCGAGAAACCTTGCGTGTTGAAATAGACGGGCAGGTGATAACGATTGCGAAGATCGACAAAAACTTTTATGCGTTCCAGGAGTTTTGTACGCACCGTTACGGCCCGCTCTCCGAAGGCGGTTTTCAGGGATTCGATGTGCAATGCCCCTGGCATAACTCGTGTTTCGACGTTCGCACCGGAAAGGTCACCCAGGGACCGGCTAAAGTAGATTTGAAAAGCTTCAAGGTGGAGACACGCGATGGCAAAATCTGCGTCTGCGTTCAACGCGGGACTGGCGAATCCACATGATCAGAAAACTTAAATCCGGCGGTTATCGTTTGTATTCGCGAAAGAAGAATCCCAAGACTGGAAAGCGAAGAAATTTAGGAACGTTCAAAACGAAAGCTGCAGCGAAGAAACACGAAAGAGCAGTGCAGTACTTTAAACGGCATTGACTCGTTCGGTTGCAGCGATAAACAAGCAACAAAAGGAGATTGGTTATGATGCACATGCTGATACGTCACAAAGTCGCTGACTTCGCCAAATGGAAACCGGTCTATGACGCGCACGCGCCGTCGCGGCAGAAAGCAGGGCTAAAGGAAGAACATCTTTTACGCAGCGCCGACGATCCGAACGAAGTGATCCTTCTCTTTTCGGCGGAAGATCTCGACAAGGCTAAAGCGTTCACCGCGTCGGACGATTTACGTCAAGCAATGCAGAAGGCCGGAGTGCGCGACAAACCGGATGTTTATTTTTTGAAGGACTAAGCGAATACGACGCGCTGCCGATTGAAATCAAAAATAAATCAGGCGGCCCTTGGTTTTCGGGTAAACTCTGGGTGGGCGGCCGCGGTCTTGCTGGCCGATCCGGCACGGGCCATGGCGCGCCGAGTAGAAACTCGCGACTATCGCCGCCTGGTTCGCACTGGCTTCCTGACATCGATCTTCATTCGTTAGGTCTTACCCTGGTGCTGAACATTCGCCCCGCAACTGAACGTGATCGCGAAGCGATCTGGAATATTTTTCATACTGTAATCACACCGGGCGACACCTACGCGTTCGATCCAAAAATGTCGCGCGCGGACGCGCTGGCGTACTGGTTTCGGCCGGGCACGCACACGTACGTTGCTGAACAAGAGCGACATGTCGTTGGCACGTACATTCTAAAGACAAACCAATCTGGTGGAGGTTCGCACGTCGCGAATGCCGCTTTCATGGTCGCACCAGGGGCGCGCGGACTCGGGGTTGGGCGAAAGATGGGTAACCACTGCCTAAGCGAAGCGCGGCGGCTTGGCTTTCGGGCGATGCAATTCAACTTTGTTGTTTCGACAAATGAAGCAGCCATTCGCCTGTGGAAACAACTTGGTTTCGAGATCCTCGGTACCTTGCCAGGCGCTTTTCGGCATCCGGAAAAAGGATACATCGATGTTTACATCATGTTTCGTTCGCTTGAGGAAGCTGGCAAAGAGTAGGGACACCCCCCTGTGCTGTCTCCGGAGGCCGAGCGCGGTGTCGATGCCATTCTTGGATTGCAAAAAGCGCCTAGCGGTTGAACCTAACGAGGCAAATGCAGACAGTGATTCAAGTAATCACGAGTGGGCGTGGATCGCTCCGCAACAAGATCATGAGCGATCCACAGCTGGAACGGAAATTCAAACTTGTACCAACCGAACATCAGAGACCTGGGCGTCCGCACGGCTGGGCGAAAATTCATAGTGCAGGCGACGCGCACGGCGTGATTAATCTCGAGTGGCACGGCCGCACGGGCGTGCTCATCTGTCGTGTTGTGACGAAGCTCGGGCACAAACCTCATTCAATCCGATAAGCAACTTGGGCCGGCGCAAGATTTCTGCCGGGCCGCTGATATTTTCACGGGCAATGCACTCGTCGCAGAAATGAGGTGCGATTGTCATTTGCGATGAAACCTGACCGAAACGCGCAAGATCGAGATCGAGACGAACGGCCTTTTCATCGCAGAGTTTTTCTCAAGAGCGGCATCACCTTTAGTGCAGCTGCACTCACAGGTGTCGGGCTCCTGCACGGCGCGGAAGCGGAGAAGAAGAGTGACGAGAAGGAGGCAGAAGTTGGCCCGCCGGAAGATTTGATGCGGGAGCACGGCGTATTGAAACGGGTTCTTTTAATTTACGGCGAAGTATTGCGCCGCATCGACGCGAAGCAGGATTTTCCGCCCGAAGCACTGGCCGAGGCCGCAGGAATCATTCGCAGTTTTGTGGAAGATTACCACGAGAAGCTCGAGGAGGATTTTCTTTTCCCGCGCTTCGAGAAGGCCAATCAACTCGTGGACTTGGTCAAAGTGCTGCGCGAGCAACATCAGGCTGGGCGGCGCGTCACAGACATCACTATGCGGTTCGCGAAACTGCAGTCGCTTAAGAACGAATCCGAGCGGACGCAGCTCGTAAATTCCATGCAGCAATTTATCCGTATGTACAATCCGCACGAGGCGCGCGAGGACACCGTCCTCTTTCCCGCGTTCCGCAAAATCGTTTCGCCGCACGAGTTCGATTCTCTCGGCGAGGATTTTGAGAAGAAGGAAGACGAGCTCTTTGGCGATGACGGTTTTGAAAAGATGGTGGACAAGGTGGCTTCGATCGAGAAGCGATTTGGCATCTACGATCTCGCGCAGTTCACACCGAAGATATAGAAAATGATCCGTCGGCTATTATCGACGCTGCACCTGCCTCGACTGTTCTCGTGCGGCTTCTGGTCGGCAGCGTCTTCGTTTCCGAAGGTATTCAGAAGTTTCTGTATCCGGCTGAGCTTGCAGCAGGGCGTTTTGCTAAAATCGGTATTCCCGCGCCGGAATTCATGGGGCCGTTTGCCGGCGGGTTCGAAATTGTTTGTGGCGCTCTGCTGATAATTGGGTTGCTAACCCGGCTCGCAGCCGTTGTGTTACTCATCGATATCAGCGTCGCGATTCTTTCAACAAAAATTCCGGTCCTTCTCGGCCACGGTTTCTGCGGTTTGTCGCTTCAAAAGCTGCCCGTTATGGTTTCTGGAGCATGATGCACGAAGCGCGCACTGATTTTTCGATGTAGCTTGGTCTCCTTTTTCTGCTCATTGTCGGCGCCGGGAAAAAGTGGTCGTTGGATGCAGCGATTGCGTCGGGAAGCAGCAGCTGAGCTAACTCAGCTCAATCCCGATCAGCGGGCGGCGTGAGCGAGCGCGAGTATTGCGCGTCGAAGGCGCGTAACGCGGCTTGGACGCTGTCGCCGAAACCAGCGATGCCTTCTTCAATGGCCGGGCCGAGCAATGCGACAAAAGTGCGCCCGCGAATCGACAACCGGGGACGACGTACCGCCGCCGGGCTACGCGGGTGCGTCGCGCAATACAACTCCATTTCTTTCATCGCCGCCAACGTCCCATCGGCAGCATGGTACCCATTCGATATCGTAGTGCCGTTTCTCATTATCATCCTTAACGTGCATCGTGTCGCAAGTGGATGTGTGCGTTTTAGATAAATCGTTCGCGTTGGAAGCAGGCGACGATGGTGGCGATGCTCGGAGGTGGAATATAACAGGAAAAACAGGTCCGGAGCCTACGGGGCTCGAACCCGCAACCTCCGCCGTGACAGGGCGGCGCTCTAACCAATTGAGCTAAGGCTCCCCGAAAAATCAGAGTGTAAAGGCGGCCCTCTCCAGTCGCAACTTTTCATGGTGTTCTCGCAGACAGACCGCATTCCGGGTGGATCGAGTGCTTCGTCGCTCGATGTGCATTAATGTATGTCCGAAGGAGCCGCCTCCTGAATCTTTTCGCGACTTAAGATCGGCATCTTGGTTGAACATTCTGTGCACGAGCGGCGTCGAAGATTGCGCAACGAAAGCGATACAGCTATAATCACACTCGGTTCGGCGGATTGACCCAAACCATAATGAGCGACGAGCGCAGCGAAGGATTTCAGGGCAGAGAAGGGGACTCGGATCCACGCAATCTCCTCGATGCGTTTGATCGTGTGGTTGCGTCGTTGCCGCCGGGCGATCCGATTCGGCGCGAACTGCTCGATTTACGTCCGGAGATTTCCGATCGCGAAGAGACGATGCTCGAAGCGCGCCGGGTGATCGAAAAGCTCGAGGAAGTCGTCAAAAAGGTGACCTCACCTGCTAACCGTATCGGCACGTTTCTGGGGGCCACTTCGAAAGATACAGCGCACATCGTCGTCGGAGGGGCCGATTATTATTGCAATGTTGATCCGCGCATCGCGCTCGCAAAACTCAAAAAGGGAACGCGCGTGCTCGTCAATGAAGCCTACGTGATTGTCGGTGATCTCGGGTTTGAAACGGCCGGCCCGGTGACAAAAATCACGGAAATTTTGGGCAGCGATCGATTGCGTGTCGGCTCGGAGCACGGATTGCAATCAATGGTGCTGCAGCGCTCGGCCGATCTAGCGCAGTCAACCCTGAAATCAGGCGACGAAGTCCGTGTCGATTCAAACTACAGAATGGCGCTGGAAATGCTCTCCAGCACAAAATCGCACGAGCATTATCTCGACGATGTGCCCGAGCTGCCGTGGGAAAAAGTAGGTGGACAGGAAGCGGCGCTTCAGGCGATCAAGGACGCGATCGAGCTTCCGCTTTTACATGTCGATCTCTTTCAAAGATTTCAGCATGCCACACCGAAAGGGTTTCTACTCTACGGTCCGCCCGGTTGTGGGAAAACGCTGATTGGAAAAGCAACCGCCTATAATTTGACGAAGCAGCTTCGGGAGAAAACCGGCGTAGGGATGCAGGAGTATTTCATGCACGTCAAAGGCCCGGAAATTTTGAATATGTGGGTCGGCGAATCGGAAAGAATGGTTCGCGATATTTTCGCCACCGCTCGCGAAAAACGCGGCGAAGGTTTCATGCCGTTCCTTTTTATCGACGAGGCCGAGTCGATTCTCGGCACCCGCCGCGCCTCGCGTTACTCGAACATCCTTTCCACGTTGGTCCCGATGTTTTGCTCGGAAATGGATGGGATCGATTCGCTCAACGACGTTGTGATTATTCTCGCTTCGAATCGCGCCGACCTGATTGACCCTGCCATTCTGCGTCCTGGCCGGATCGATCGGAAAATTAAAGTCAATCGTCCGGACAAGCGGGGCGCGCGAGAAATTTATCGTATTTATCTCACCGACGACCTGCCTTACGATGGTGTGCTCGCGAAAGAAACTGATGGAATCGGTGCCTCGGTCGAGCGCTTGATCGAGCGATTTGTCGACTGGCAATTTACACGCCGTGATGAAAACAAGTTTCTTGAAGTAACCCTGCGCAGTGGACGCAAAGAGACGCTTTACCGGAGCGATCTCATCAGCGGCGCAATAATTGCGTCGATCGTTGAGCGCGCGAAGGCAATGGCGATTAAACGGGCGATCGCCACCCAACAGGAGGAAGGGATTCGGGAAGCGGATTTACAGCTCGCGTTCAATGCCGAGTACGTCGAGAACGACATCTTCCCAACGACCGACATCACGGAGGACTGGCTTAAGCTCATTGATTACGATCCGGAAAATGTAGTCAAGATTGCGCCCGTGAGGCCGATCTCCGATGCCCGATTCCGCACGACATCTGGGGTGATCTAATGGTCTCCTGACTGTAGGGGAAGCTGTTAGCTTCCCGATGATATGGGCGAACCACCGCGGCTGCCGGAAATTCAATTACCTTGGGAGAAGTCGATCATCTACTTTGTGACCTTGTGTGTAAAAGACCGGCGCCAGGTGTTGGCCAATGCGAAAGTATTTGAAGCCATCAAAACAACCATCGTCCAATTACGAAGATGGCATGTGCTCGCTGCTGTGATCATGCCTGATCACGCGCACTGGTTGATTTCGCCGCGGATAGATCGCGAGATTTCTGTTGGTGACTTTGCAAATGGATTCAAGCGCGTTTTGCGCAAAATGTTGGCTGATCAGAATTGGGAATGGCAGCGCGGTTGTTTCGACCGGCTTCTTCGATCGGATGAAAACTTGCGCAACAAGTGGATTTACGTGCAGGACAATCCTGTGCGACAGGGATTGGTCCAAAGTTGGGAAGACTGGCCGTACTATTTAGATTTCATTAATGATGAGGGAAGCTGGCAGCTTCCCCTACAGGCGGGGCGTTCGAGGAAATGAAACGCGTCTTCGGGCTCGAGACGGAATACGGCATCACCGTGAGCGGCGCGGAGAGTGTCGATGTTGTCGCCGAATCAATGATCCACATCTCGATGCGCGCGGCTTTCGCGCCCGAGAACTGCTCCAGGACACCGATGAGTCCGCTTACTACGAGATTGATAAAAATCGCCCGCTGAGTTTCGAGGAAATAAAAAGCGACCTTGTGCTTTCAAATGGCGCCCGTTTTTACAACGACCACGCACATCCGGAATATTCCACTCCAGAATGCACGACGCTCCAACAAATCATCGCGCAGGACAAGGCCGGCGAACGTATTCTCGCGGAGTGCGCGCGGCGGCGAAACCAGAAGCTACCGCCTGCGAATGAAGTCCGTCTTTACAAGAACAACACTGACTTTTTTGGGCATAGTTACGGCTGTCATGACAATTACCTGGTGAGTCGCGAGATTGCATGGGATCGCATCGTCGCCGGCATCTTGCCGTTTCTCATTACACGTCAAATCTTCGCCGGCGCTGGAAAGATGGGCATCGAAGCGGAGAGTGCATCGGGTGAGCCTGGGGTTTTTCAAATTTCACAGCGCGCAGATTTTTTCAGCGTGCTCGTGAGCATTGACACGATGAATCGCCGGCCATTAATCAACACGCGGGATGAACCGCATGTTGACGCCAGCCGTTATCGCCGGTTTCACGTCATCCTCGGCGACTCGAATATGAGCGAATGGGCCACGGCCATGAAGATCGGGACTACCTCTCTTATTCTCGATCTGATCGAGCACGGAGAAGTACCGCAACTGGAGATCGCTCAACCTGTCGACGCGAACAAAGCGATCAGCCGCGATCAAACTTACGATTGGATCATCGAATTGAAGGACGGCCGAAAGATTTCCGCGATCGATGTGCAACGTATTTATCTCAGGGCCGCGGCCGGCATCGATAGTGGCACGGATGAAGATCGACAATGGATTTTGCGGGAGTGGGAAAGTGTTCTTAACGATCTCGAGCGCGACGTCATGCTGGCACGCGACCGCGTCGATTGGGTCGCGAAAAAGCTCCTGCTTAACGCGTTGCAGGAAGAAGAAAAACTTTCCTTGAGCGATCCGTGGCTGCAGTCGATCGATCTCGAATATCACAGTGTCGATCTTGAGCGCGGACTGTATTACGAGCTTATCCGCCAGGGGACGATGCGCCGGGTTGTGACTGAAGAGGATATCAAAAGATCGATTTTCAATCCGCCGGAAACCACGCGCGCATTTTTTCGTGGCCGTTCGGTTGCGCGCTTTAACGACGAGATTTCCTCAATCCAGTGGGATGAAATCGTCTTTGCCAACCACTTGCAGACACGTCGGGTTGTTTTGCCCGAAGCTTCATCGGATGCGAGACTCAGCGCGCTAAATCACGCTGCCCGCAACGGCAAAGATTTCAGCGAATTCATTCGCGCGATTGGCGTGATCGGTTAATCGCCAGGTTCGCAGTGCAGCGCAGTGCAGATCAAAAAATGGAATTCACTCCCACTCAATCGTGCTTGGCGGTTTACTTGAAATATCGTAGCAGACGCGATTGACACCTTTGACTTCGTTGCTAATTCGAGCCGAGATACGCGCGAGCAATTCATAAGGAAGACGGACCCAATCCGCGGTCATGCCATCCTGGCTTTCGACGATACGAAGCACGACCGTGTTTTCGTAAGTGCGCTGGTCGCCCATAACCCCGACCGAGCGGACCGGCAGCAGCACCGCGAAGGATTGCCAGACGCGGTAATACCAATCTGAAGATTCCATCTCGCTGACAACGATCGTGTCCGCTTCCCGCAGGATCGACAATCGCTCCGGCGTCACTTCGCCGAGAATCCGAACCGCAAGACCCGGCCCCGGAAATGGCTGACGATAGACAATCTCTTTTGGCAAACCAAGCTGTAAACCAGCCTGGCGCACTTCGTCTTTGAATAACTGGCGTACCGGTTCGACGAGCTCAAAGTGCATTTTTTCGGGCAACCCGCCGACGTTATGATGACTCTTAATCACTTGCGCGGGGTTTCCCTCGATCGACACGCTCTCGATGACGTCTGGATAAAGAGTGCCTTGGGCGAGAAACTTGTAACCGCCGTGTCCGTCCTTGGACGAACTCGCTGCGGTGAGCTTGCGCGCGCCATTTTTGCGATCTTCCTCGAGCAACTCCTCGGTCGCGTGCTGAAATACTTTGATGAATTCGTTGCCGATGATTTTGCGTTTTGTTTCGGGATCGGTCACGCCTTTGAGCAGTGCTAGGAAACGTTCGCTCGCATCCACATATTTCAGACGCACATGAAAATTTTCGCCGAAAACACGCTGGACGATTTCTTCCTCACGCGAGCGGAGGAGACCATTGTTGACGAAAATGCAGGTGAGCTGATCCCCGATCGCCTTGTGCAAGAGCGCAGCGGTCACGGACGAATCGACCCCGCCGCTCAAACCGAGCACGACTTTTTGATCGCCGACCTGCTTCTTAACGCGCGCACACGCCTCTTCGATGAACGAACCCATCGTCCAGTCCATCGTGCAGTGGCAGATGTGATAGACGAAATTCTGCAGAATCTCCTTTCCCCGCGGCGTATGCGCGACTTCCGGATGAAATTGCAGCCCGTAAAGCTTGCGTTGTGGATCCTCCACCGCTGCGAAGTTGGAGCTCTCCGTTCTCCCGGCAGCGCGAAATCCCTTCGGCAGTGCCGTCACTTCATCGCCATGACTGTTCCAGACATCGATCTGCGGGCCGAGTCCATCTAGTAGTTGCGAGCCGTTTGCGATGTGCAACGTCCCGGCACCGTATTCGCGTCGCCCGGTGAACACGACCTGGCCGCCGAGGTGATGTGCCATCAGCATCAAGCCGTAACAAATGCCGAGCACTGGAATGCCCAGCGAAAAGATTTCCGGATCGAGACGTGGTGCACCTTTGTCGTAAACGCTTGCCGGACCTCCGGAAAGAATGAGTCCGCTGGGTTTTAGCTTCGCGATTTCAGCCGCCGGTGTGTCAAAGCGAACGATCTCAGAATAAACCTGGAGTTCACGAATGCGCCGGGCAATGACTTGGGTGTACTGCGAACCGAAATCGAGAATGAGAATTCTTGAATGCGCTGATGGGGCGGCTGTTTTCACTCGCTACGGGTGGGTTTGCGGCACGCCGTGCTCTGCCGCGGGATCGGTGGACGACCGCTCGATTGGCCCGATCGTTCCCTGGCCGGTGACGCCACGTTGAAACTGCCCTCCTACTTCCTCCGTGCTCCGTTGTTCGAGCGGGTCAGCGCAGCCGCCCACGATTAACATCCATGCGATCAGGAACAAGATCGACATGCGTCTCATCCGCTTATTTTAGAAAGCAGGCGTTCCATTGCAAGAGCGCTGGATCGTTGAACGGTTGAAGCATCAAACGTTGGAGCGTTGCAGGGTCACTATGGTGGTTGGCGTTTTAACGCTTTAACGTTTCAACTCTAACGCGCCATGATTGAGCCCGATCTTTTACTGCAAGGTTATCGGCTCGGCGTTTTTCCGATGGCGATGGAAGACGATTCCATCGGGTGGTTCTCGCCCGACCCACGCGCGATTTTGCCGTTGGAGGATTTTCACGTGCCGCACGCATTGGGGCGCGTCCTGCGAAAACAACTTTTCGAAATCAAGATCGACACTCGCTTTTCAGAGGTGATCGAGGGCTGCGCGAAACGTGAAGATACCTGGATCAACCGTGAAATTATCGAGAGCTACACACGGCTGCACCAGCTGGGTTATGCCCATTCCGTAGAAACTTGGAGAGAAGGCAAACTCGCTGGAGGACTTTATGGGATCGCGGTCGGCGGCGCTTTTTTTGGTGAATCGATGTTTCATCGCGAAAGAGACGCATCCAAGATTGCGCTCGTGGCGTTGGTGGAACGGTTGCGCTCGCGAAAATTTGTGTTGCTCGATACGCAATGGCTTACGCCGCACCTGCAACAATTTGGTGGCGTCGAGGTTTCGCGGAATCACTATCTACGACTTCTGAGGAGCGCAGTAGAATTGCCGCGAAAATTTGTTTAGCTGCGTGTCACCAGCGGGGGCCAAAATTTCGGACGGCATTGTAGACGACGGTCTGTCGGAAGCCAGACGCACCGACTGCTGCCATTGCTTCACGCAGGACGCGATCGGCCATTTCGCGGTCCACCCGTTTTTGTGGGAGCTGCTGCGCGCTGAGATCGCCCTTTCGCTTGTAAATATAATCGTGGACGACGCTCGGGTAAGAAATGTCGTAATCATCTGGCGAGAGCCACCACCAGACCGTTCGCGGGATAGATCCCAAGTCAGTCAGGAAATCCTTTGGTATCTCGATAATCCCGCCGAGAAGCGTGCTTCGATATTGTAGCGGCGTAATGAGTTCAAAATAGGGGGTGTTGGCGTTTCCGGTCGCGGCGATGGCCTCTTGGCGGCTCAGGCACCAGAGATTCAGTTCACTCAGGAATTGATCGCTCATGCAAGCGAGCGTGAGACGATTCTGCCCGCTGCACAAGACGATTAATAGAGGCAACGGAACAGAATACTTGCTTCGTTGTTGCTCAGCCGCGCGAATTTTGCATAGTGAACGCCCGGCTTTCACCTGCGATTGTCGATCTTGCGGCTGGGTAGCTCAGTTGGCAGAGCAGTGGACTGAAAATCCACGTGTCGGCGGTTCGATTCCGCCCCCAGCCATTCCCTCGTAAATCCACACTTAGTAGTGAAGGGGAGTGTAGGGCAATTACCGTGCCTCGTGACAAGGCGGTAAATTGGCTGTTTGCGGCGAAGGTGGTATCCCTCTTGGATATTATGGAACAGTTTTACGCTGATAGATTCCACACGATAGGCTGGATATTAGGATATACGGAAGGATTCGGCACCTTTTCCAAAGAGGACGCTCCTTTCGCGGACTCATCCAGAGATATATTTCTGGTTCGCATGAGGGAAGCGAAAGAGGAGTGCAGAAGGATAGGTTTACGCGTCTGTGTGGTTCATTTGGACGAGATTATTGCACAATTGGAAACCAAAAAGCCGCTATCTCGCGCAGGGCTAGTTTCCATGTCTAAGGAGCTTCACCACTCGGTGAGGAGGGAAATGAAAACCACGCTATTCTTTCGGCTCTCTCCAGACACGCAATCACATTTTGAAGTCTCTGATGGCTTCGGGAAGGAAGTCTCTGGAGCCTTTAGTAGTGCAGACTATGACATTAAAGAGGCTGGAAATTGTCTGGCGCTAGGCCGCGCGACGGCTTGCGTCTATCACGCTATGCGTGTGCTTGAACACGGCCTCTGTGCGTTAGCTGATAAATTTGGCGTATCCTTTGAGCACAAATCATGGAATGACGTAATTGAACCGATAGAGAAGGCAATTCGGGAGATTAAACGCCAGCCGGACAAGCCGCCCGACTGGAAGGATGAGGAGCAGTTTTATTCAGAAGCAGCTGCCCAATTCATGCACTTCAAAAATGCTTGGAGAAATCATACCGCACACAAGCAATTCAAGTACACGGAGGCAGAGGCAGAAGCTATCTTTCGCCACGTACCAGATTTTATGAGGCACTTGTCGAAGCGACTTAAGGAAAAGAAGCCGACGTCCTAACGATGCCTGTGATGACTCTTATGCTGCTTGCGCCCGTTTTTCCATTGCGTTTCCCGTTTCTCGATTTCTGTTTTCGGGACTGTGATTACGCGCTTCGTAAGCTGCACGGTACGTTTAGTGTAGGGCAGTGTAGTAAACACTTCGCGCAATGACAAGCATTCCCAAGCAAATTCCAGCAGCTTCACGCAGGGCGCAGGCTCGGCGGTTCGATTCCGCCCCCAGCCACACATTGCTTGCACGATTTGATTGTGAAAGCGGGATGAGCCATTCATTTTGCGTACATGGCAGAAACACAACCGCCGCCGCCGTTGCCGAAATCGCAGCCGTCATTTGGCCGACGCCACAGCACGATCATCAAGTTGCTCGGGGTCGGCGCTCTCGTCCTTGTGCTGTTGATTCCGCTGGCGATGATCACCGGCGTCTTGAGCGATCGGCTGCAGCGGCGCAATGACGCGGTCGCCGATATCACATCGTCCTGGGGCAGGGAACAAAATCTAATCGGGCCGGCGCTGGGGATTCCTTATCAATACAAATTTAAGGCCGTGAAAGAAATGCCCGCGCCTGACGGCAAGATGGAGCGACGCGAGGTGGAGGAAACTGCGACCGCAA
>WNFW01001674.1_pt1 | contig 15342 bp, 17 predicted proteins | sample 5400131 | NCBI WGS metagenome assembly WNFW01 (sample SAMN13153362, study PRJNA577476) | soil metagenome | isolation source: 20 cm soil or saprolite under grassland replicate 1 | place: USA:California | collected 2016-06-15 | reverse complement strand
CTGATTTGTGCTTCTACAGGGAACACTTCGGCGTCAGCGGCGGCCTATGCAGCGCACGCAGGAATTTCATGCGTTGTGATTTTGCCTGCGGGAAAAATTGCGACGGGAAAATTGCTTCAAGCTTTTGCTTACGGAGCTAAGATCGTCGCGATCGATGGCAATTTTGACGACGCACTGCGACTCGTGCGTGAGCTCGGCGAGGCCGGCGATCTTGCCATTGTAAATTCGATCAACCCTGATCGGATCGCCGGCCAGAAGACCGCTGCCTTCGAAATTGTCGACGTTCTCGGCGACGCGCCTGACTTTCATCTGTTGCCCGTGGGCAATGCCGGAAACATCACTGCGTACTGGGCCGGTTATCAAGAATACCACGCGCTTGGACGGTCGACGAAGTTGCCGGCGATGATTGGCTTTCAGGCCGCAGGCGCTGCTCCGATTTTTTACAATCGCATCGTCGAACAACCCGAAACGGTGGCTTCGGCGATTCGCATCGGCAATCCAGCAAGTTGGAAACAAGCCCGTGCCGCCATCAACGAATCACATGGAGCGATTGATGTTGTTAGTGACGAAGAAATTCTTGCGGCGCAGACGTGGCTGGCACAGCACGAGGGAATTTTTGTCGAACCTGCAAGTGCGGCCTCCGTTGCGGGGCTTTTTAAATGCTGCGATTCAAAAGACGCAGCATATTCATTTCAGAAGATCCAAGGACAGAGTCGAATTGTTTGCACCGTCACCGGACATGGACTGAAAGATCCCGACGTGATTATTGGGCAGATGAAAGAATTAAAGTCTGTTCCGGCGACTGTGAATGATGTGCGACGCGCAGTTGGGCTCTAGTTGCTGACCCAGGTCCTAAGCATTGTGATGCAAACCAAGTCTTAGTTTGTTTTGGAACTTCTCGTTCCTGTTCCGTAATCTATTCACGCCATGCATCTGATCGTTCAAAAATATGGCGGCACCTCCGTCGGTACACCGGAGCGAATTTGCAACGTGGCCCGCCGAATTCTTGAGACGCAGCGTAAAGGCTGTCGGGTCGTGGCAGTCATCTCAGCAATGGCAGGAGTAACCGATCAGTTGCTCAAGCTCGCAAAAGCTGTCTCGCCGCAGCCGACAGAACGCGAGCTCGCTATCTTGCTTGCCACTGGTGAAGGTGCTGCCAGCGCCTTGACTGCAATGGCCGTGAACGCGCTGGGTGGAACAGCTATCTCGGTGACCGGCGCTCAGGCAGGAATCTTAACCGACCACCATCACACCAAGGCGCGCATCGCGAACATCAGTCCGAAGCAGATTCACGAGATGCTGTCGGAGGATTACATCGTAATCGTCGCCGGTTTTCAGGGTCAAACTCCGGAAGGAGATACGACCACGCTGGGTCGAGGCGGCTCGGACTTAACCGCCATTGCACTGGCGGGGGCATTGAACGCCGACGCCTGCCAGATCTTTACGGACGTAGATGGTGTGTTCACGTGCGATCCGCGCGTTGTCCTCGATGCAAAAAAAGTTAGTGAGATTGCCTACGACGAGATGCTCGAGATGGCGGGCAGCGGCGCCAAAGTGATGCAGTCGCGTGCGGTAGAGTTTGCAAAAAAATTCGGCGTCGAATTTGAAGTGCGGTCAAGCTTTACCAAAAGGCGAGGGACAGTTGCTAAAGAAGAGACTCCCAGCATGGAGGACGTTCTAGTTCGGGGTATCAGTCTCGATCGGCACCAGGCAAAACTCAGCATCACAGGCGTACGTGATGAACCGGGAATCGCTGCCCGGATTTTTTCGAATATCGCCGCAGCGCACATCATCGTCGACATGATCGTGCAAAACGCATCGATTAGCGGAACGACTGACATCTCATTCACGATTCATGAAGACGAACTGGAAAACGCCCGTACGATCTTAATGCCGGTGATTGGCCAGATTGGTGCGAAGCGATTGAACACCATAGCTGGCGTGGCCAAGTTGAGCGTGGTTGGAATAGGAATGCGATCGCACTCAGGAGTAGCAGCGCGAATGTTCGAGTGCATGGGGAAAAGCGGGATTAACATCCAGCTGGTGTCTACTTCGGAAATCAAGATTGCTGTCATCATCGATGAAAAAGACGCGGAACGCGCGGCGCAATTGATCCATGCGGAGTTCGGTTTGGCGCGATTGTTGCCTGCATCCTTTGCGACGCGGGTGCTTGCCTAATCAGTCAGTTTCGGCCGGAAGGTGAGAGTTTCAGCCTGTGTTGAGCTTCCGACTAATCACGCGATCGCGCCACCACAACTGGAGCCCGCGCCTGCGGTGCAACCAAAGCAATGATCCCCCGTCATAATTTCGCGATCTTCAAGCGACCCGGGATCGATATCCCAAAGAAAAAGTGGTCGGCTCCCGGTATTATCGAACCTTTGCATTCCGAGCTGCTGATTGAAATCGCAATCGTAAACTTCGCCGCGCCAACCAACGCTGATCGTGTTGCGGCACATCAATCCGTCGATGGTCGCCGGATTAAAGGCATCGATCAGAAGTCGCATGTAATCGTCGAGCTTGTTATTGTGCCGCAGATAACTCGCGAAGCGGCCGATGGGAAGATTCGTAATCGTGTAGAGTTTGTTGAACACAATACCGAAATGCGCGGCGAGTTCGCGCTTGTAATCGGCTTCAAGTTTGGATTGCAACGGGGGCAAGAACGCGCCGACGGGATTATAGACCAGATGCAGCGGTAATTCGGGATCGATCCCGTACCCCAGCGAGTTAAGCAACAGCAGAGCAGCAATGCTACCGTCGAAAACGCCTTCGCCCCGTTGCGTATTGACGTTTTCTGCCGAATAGCACGGCATAGATGCAATAATCTCGACCTTCCTTGTGGCCAAGAATTGAGCGAGATCATCATAACCGCTTTCGAGCAGAATCGTAAGATTGCAGCGATCGATAACGTGCCGTGAGGGCTGCAGTTCTTTCACTCCCTCGATGAAATCGCGAAAATCGGCAATCATCTCCGGCGCGCCGCCGGTGAGATCAACGGTCGGAACATCGGTCTTGGCCAGCCAGTCAATGATCCGGTCAATGGTTTCCCGCGTCATGATTTCTTTCCGCTTCGGGCCCGCGTTCACGTGACAGTGGATGCAAGTGAGATTGCAAAGCTTGCCCACGTTCACTTGAAGGATCTCAGGACGCGCGTGGCGCAGCACCACACTTTCCTGAGCAAGTCGCGCAGCAAATCGGTTCATAAATGCAAAGACTTTGTGACCCAATAGATCGAACCACCGAGAATTGCGGCGCATGGCAGCGTGATCAGCCACGAAAGAACAATCGCGCTTATCACACGGGGATTTGCTTTGCCAGTTGTCAGGCCAATTCCAAAAAGCGAACCGACGGACACGTGGGTCGTCGAAACGGGCAGCCCGAACAGGCTGGCTGGTACGACCAAAATCGCAGTTGCGAGATTTGCAGTGAACCCCTGACCGTGATTCATGGCCGTAATTTTGTGGCTCATCGTTTCGGCGACGCGGCGCGCGCTCAGTAATCCACCGGTCGCTATTGTCATTGCAACGGCCGCGAATCCCCAGCGAATGTCGAACGCTTTCCACAAGAGCAGCAGCGCGACAATTTTGGGCGTGTCGTTCAACCCGCGTGCGAGGCTCACGGTTCCGGCGCTGAGAAAATGCGCGGCGTCGACGATTTGCTGTGAAGTGAAGCCGAGGAAATTACCACCGTAGCGTTCGCGGCAGTTCTCCAGCTCATCCACCGTCAAGTGCGAAGGATGAGAAACGGCACGGAGCGCGAGCAACGAGTTCGGCTGTGGCATCGCGACGATGCGTTGCTCCTCTCCGAGGCAAACACACCATTCTTTGGTGGTTCCGGTCGCGACTCGAAGCGCGTGAAACACCATGTAAAGAAGGCCGGCGATTACGCTCGCGAGCACCGGACTGAGCAACAGCGGCAGAACAAAACCCTTTCCCAGCGCGGCCAGATTCACCTGCGACCCAACCGCGACGAGACCGCAGCCGAAAATGGCGCCCGTCAAGGCGTGTGTGGTTGAAATTGGAAAGCCGGTGAGCGTAGCGAGAATAACAGTCAGCCCAGCACCAACAGCCACAGCAACTAGAAAATACTCCGAGCTGGCAAGATGATCGGGCACGATCCCTTTGCCGCTGAATTTCTTGAGCAGCGTCTGCGCAAGAAAGATCGACATAATCGATCCCGCGAAAGTCGTAATCGTCGCCCAAGAAATGGCAGTGCGATAATGGCAAGTCCGGCTCCCGAAGAGCGATGCGACGCCCTTGAAGTTATCATTCGCGCCGTTGGAATAGGCGAGAAAGCAGGTCGCCAGAAAAAGAAGGGCGAGTGACATCAGCTAGCGAAATCGTTCGGAGTTAACAGCCGCCGCCGTCGCAGCATTTGTTGTTTGCTTCCGTGGTCGCGTCGTAGTCCTGGCCTTTCGTTTCCGTGGGATGCCGTAGCGAAGTGCGCGAACAATCAAACGGCCTGGCTTCGGCCAGCGCTACATCGACGATCGGATCGACGAACTCGAAGGAGTCGCGATACGGCGATTTCTTGTAAAGATTGTAGGTCTTGTCGCAAACGGCGTAGCGCTTGCCGCGCTCCATCCGATGATTGTCGTCATCGAGCACTTCCTTGAACGGGCCGCGATAAATCACGGCCTGGTTTCGCTCGAAACATTCGCCCTGCTTTCCTTTGAACGCCTCTATGGTAACGGAACGAAACTCGATTCCTTGTACCGTGCGCCACGGTTGCGCGTCTCGTTTGAGAATTTGGATTCCGTAAAATCCGGCGTGTTCGAACGCTTGAAGAAAACCTTCTTCGGTCAACGCGCCAGAAATGCAGCCGCTCCAAAGCTCGGGATCGTTTTGCATTTCTTCGGGCACTTCTTCATCGGAGACGATATCGCAGATCACTGCGCGTCCGCCTTTTTTTAGGACGCGGAATATTTCGTCGAAGAGTTGTCGTTTTGATTTCGGTTCGACCAGATTGAGGACGCAACTAGAGACAACCACATCTACCGAGTCGCTGGCGATCAACGGATGCTTGACGCGCAATTCTTCGGCGAGCTCGTCGGCGGCAAGAAATGAAGCAGCATCAGTTATTGGATTGCTTTTTAATTGTCGACCCAGCAATTCGAGATCGAGTGCCAAATCCTGGATGCGGCCTTTGCGAAACTCCACGTTCGCGTAACCGATGCGCTCGGCGACGACCGGCGCATTGCGCCGCGCCACCTCCAGCATTTCGTCGGTCATATCAACACCAATCACTTTTCCGGTCGGCCCGACAATTTGCGCAGCAATGAAACAGATTTTTCCCGTGCCGCTGCCCAGATCAAGAACCGTTTCGCCTTCCCGCAGATAACGCGACGGATCGCCGCAACCGTAATCGCGCTCGATCACTTCCCGCGGAATGACGCTGAGATATGCCGATTCATAATTAACTGGGCAACAAAGTTTCTCTGCGCGTTCTTTTGCTCCTGCCGCGTAACGCTGGCGGACGATGTGTTCTTTGCTTTGGGCCTCGATCATCTTAATGCGAAGCTTTAGCAGACCGACTTATTCCTGAAAAGCTTGCAATTTGTCGAGCCACGGAGGGAGGCGTGGGGTCACGGATATTTCGCAATTCCGATCAACCAAATGTTATGGCGTTTGAGAGAAGCAGACAGATTTTGGAATCATTCAAGCGTGAGATAACCGTGTATCGCCGCGTGTTGCGCGATGAACGGACTCCGCCGCGCGCTAAGTTGTTTTTAGGCTTGGTCATTGCTTACGTGTGCATGCCGTTCGACTTGATTCCAGATTTCATCCCGGTAATCGGCCACCTTGATGACGCAATCATTGTCCCTGCTTTAGTGATTATGGCGTTGCGTTCCGTGCCAGCCGACGTGATTTCGGAGCATCGACGGTCGGTCAACTGCGAAGAAGCCGAGAGCAGGAAAAAGAACGAGAGCATCACGAGCTGAACGTGACCTAATTACACGTCTGCGGTTTTCTGAAGCGCATCGCGGGCGATCTTTGTGACCCAGACGGTCACGGTCACAGTCGCCGCGAGGCCGACGCTTACGAATGTCCAGTATTGCCAGCCGTGTTCCACGGCTTCGCCGCTGGCTGCGGCTGAAACAGCAGCTTGGCTGGCTGTTCCAATGTAAACATAAAGAAACGTGCCCGGGATCATCCCGATCCAGCTCGCCAGCACATAGGGCCAGAACTTCACCGAAGTCAGGCCGTAAAAGTAATTGCTGATATTGAATGGAACCACCGGACTAAGCCGAAGCAAAAAGATCAACTTGGCACCTTGTTTACCAATCGCTTTGTCGATTCGCCGAAACTTATCATTTCGTTTAGCGATCGCTTCGACTCTGTCGCGGGCGATGAAACGCGCGACGAGAAAGGCCAGCGCTGCGCCCAAGGTTGAGCCTGCAGAAACGGCAAGAAAGCCTTTCCATAGTCCGAACGCGAACCCAGCGCCGATGGTCAGGATCGACCCAGGTGCCAGCAACACTGTAGCTGCCGCATAAACGACGATGAAAATTAACATGCCGGCCACACCCATGTGCGTGACCCAAGCGTTGAAATTTTTTAGCCATTGCTGGACCGGTAGGAATTTCATCGCCAAGAAGAGCACGACCAGCATTGCAGCCAAGATGATGAACCGTACGATTGCGTTTTTTCTTTCGCGGGAAGCCATGGCATCAATGTCATTCCGAGCTGAGTCGAGGAATCCCGTGGTATAATCCAACGGTAAATTCACGGGATGTCTCGATTTCGCTCGACATGACAAGAATTGGAAGCGCGCTTCTGCTCATTTGCGGGCGCGCCCGTAAAGCCACGTAAAGATCTTTTTCGCGTTTGGAGTCAGGCGCGTCCTGTTGTATTTGTCGCCGGCTTTGCGCGCGAGTTCGGCGAATGTCGGATAAGCGTGAATCGTTGATGCAATCGTGGCCAGACCAATTCCCGCCTTCATCGCGAGTACGAACTCGTGCAACAAATCACCCGCGTGCGGCGCAACGATGATTGCGCCGAGAATCTTATCGCTGCCTTTTTGGGTGAGGACCTTGGCGAAACCGGCTTCTTCGCTCTCTACCACGGCGCGATCGACATCTTCCAAAGGGACGACAAACAAATCGTAGTCGATATTTTTCCGCTGCGCTTCTTTTTCACCGAGGCCAACATGAGCAATTTCGGGATCAGTATAAGTGCACCAAGGCGCAACCGAGTAGTCCATTTTCTTTCTCAGAAATTGGAAGGGCATGAGAATGTTCCGCACGACCACGCGCGCTTGCGCATCGGCCATGTGCGTGAACAAGAATGGCCCAATCACATCGCCCACGGCGTAAATGTGCCGTTGCGATGTTTGCAAATAGTCCGTAACGCGCACACTTCTCTCGGTGACGTCGACCCCGGCGGATTTCAGATCCAGGCTCTCCAAGTTTGGCCTTCGCCCGGCGGCGACAAGCAGCGCGTCGGCAAAGAAAGTCAGTTCCGCCAGCCGACCCGGCTGCTGATCTAGCAATTGCACCGCGACTTTGCCAGTGTCACTACTCGCCACTGAGTGGGCGTCGGCATTCTTGATGACGCGCACACCTTCGTCGATCAAGCGATGCTCAAGAAATTCTGCTACATCTCGGTCTTCTTTTGGCAAAAGCTGGTCGCCTCGCTCGAGGATCGTCACCTCTACACCAAGACGCTGGAACGTTTGCGCAAGTTCGCATCCGATCGGGCCGCCACCGAGCACGATCATGTTTTCAGGCTTCTCCTTTACCTCTTCGAAAATGGTTTCATTGGTGAAATAGGGAACGCTCTCGACGCCTTTGATCTTGGGAACCACGGCACGGCTGCCGGTAGCGATCACAAAATTTCTTGCACGAAGTCCTTGCCCATTCACTTCGACTTGGCGCGGTGAAACAAATCGGGCTTCGCCGCGAAAGACATCCACGCCTAACGACTCAAATCGTTCCCGAGAATCGTGCGGCGCTATTTTCGCGCGGCGCGCGCGCATTCGCTCGAGGACTTTTTCGAATACAAACTGCGGCTCTAGTTGATCCAAGCCCCACTTTTCCGATTCGCGGATTTGCTGAATCAATCGCGCGGAAGAAATGAGCGCTTTGCTCGGTACGCAACCGAAGTTGAGGCAATCGCCACCCATCAAATTGCGTTCGATTAGCGCGACGCGTCCACCCAGTCCGGCTGTCCCAGCAGCGGTGACCAAGCCAGCGGTGCCGGCGCCGATCACTACGACGTTATAAACGCCTTCACCCTTTTTCACTCGACAAATTCTCCGATTGCTTTGGCGGGCACTTGATGGAGCCGTATGAGCAGAAGACGCAACAGTCGCCGGGCTTTGGCCTCAAAACTGTCTTACAACTCCTGCACTGATAGAAGAACTGGCAGGCGTCGCTTGGCATCGATTCTTCTTTGCCAAAACCGCACAGCCGGCAGGTAATGACGGACTTGGTTAGCACCGAGCGCATTGACGATTGGCGAAGTAGTTCAAAACCGAAGCCGCCACGAGGCCGAAGAGTCCGATATAAAGCAGGATCTGATTGAACCAAACATGGAGCGCAAAGAAAATCAGCACTGGACCGGCAAGACCGATGATAAGCGGATACACGCGCCGATGGCGGACGAACGAAAAGAGGTTTCCTAACATCGCGACAACCACCAGGATTTGGAACCAAGTAAAGACCCAGCCTTCGAACGGATGAAAGACTCCAAGGCCAAGCGCCGTTCCGAGAACAGCCAGCATCGGAAAGCAGGCCGGACACGCTGCAGCCGCAAGCACGGCACCAATAGTTCCAATTTTCTCAACGACTCCGCTTTTCATGATTGGTGGCCGATTGTGAAATTTGAGTCGTGAACGCGCCCGATTATTCCGTTGCGAACTGATCTAACAAGGGAATAAACATTATCGCGGCATCATCTTATTAGTTCGAATGTTCTGGATCCGAACATTTCTCAGTGAGCTACACACGTGGCAATGCCCCGGGATTCTCGTGGCGCGGGTCGCAGTCGGTCTGCTGTTCTTTCTTTCCGGACGCGGCAAACTTTTCGTGCCTGAGCGCCGGGAACAGATGCGCGAGACTTTGGTCGAGGCGCATGTTCCCTTTCCAGAGCTAAATGCTGTTTTTGTTTCGATAGTGGAGTTCTGCTTGGGCTTGCTTCTCATCTTCGGCGCACTGACGCCAGTTGCGTGCGTGATGCTCGGAGGCGTGATGATCGTAGCAATTACGACCACCGCGATTCGAACTATCAAAGCACCACCTTTGCTCGGCTGGCTATCCGAATTTTTATATCTGCCGGAGGTCCTCTCTTTAGTAATTCTTGTGTGGTTGTTTTTCTCGGGTCCCGGCTGGCTCAGCGTGGACCAGTTATTTCTGTCTCATGGCTTTTAAGGATGATTCAAACCGTGTCGGTGTAGCGCTGCTAGTTCTGCGCGTCACGATTTTTCTAGTCATGCTTGTCTGGACGATCGACAAGTTTGTGGAGCCGCAGCACGCATCAAAAATCATGGAACACTTCTACTTCATCAAGGGCGTGGGCAACTCGATAATCTACATAATTGGCGCCATTGAGCTGGCGATCCTGGGCGCTTTCGTCGTGGGGTTCGCAAAGCGATGGAGCTACGGACTCGTGTTGCTCTTCCACGCGGTTTCGACGCTCTCCAGTTACAAACAATATCTGCATCCGTTTGTCGCGCCGAACATCTTGTTCTTCGCCGCTTGGCCGATGCTCGGCGCGTGTTTCGCACTCTATTACCTGCGCGATCTCGATACGCTCTGGACCGTTTACAGAAGGCGCGTCTGAACCCACCCGAGCGCACCTGACAACGAATGTCTTTTTTAAAGTCCCTGCCGCCAGAAGCGGGTTTGTTGCAAATTTTTCAGGCGTTTCCCGAGACCGCGCGGCCGTTGCTAGAGTATCACGAAGTCTTGTTGCGAGGTGAGTCGCCATTCAGCGCGGCGGAGCGCGAGCTGATCGCGGCGTATGTTTCGGGTCTAAACAACTGCAATTATTGCCGCGCCGTTCATTCGCAAACTGCGGTCGCGCTCGGGATTGACGCGGATGCAATTTCGGAAATTCTCTCCGGCTCTGGGTTGGAACATGTTGATCAAAGAATGCGGCCCGTCTTGGCTTTCGTGCGCAAGCTTACGCTTTCTCCCGGCGCAGTGACGGCGGCGGATGTCGATGCAATTTTTGCCGCGGGCTGGGATGATTGCACCCTGCACGACGCCGTCGCCATCTGCGCGCTTTTCAATTTGATGAACCGACTCGTGAACGGTCTTGGCGTTGAAGCGTCAGATGCGTACATCAAAATGGCCGCGCGGCGCCTCGCGCAAAACGGATACGCGCGATTACAGGATCTCCTTCCCAAGTCGAGATAGAAGTCTGGAATATCGGCACGGCATGCGACTCTTACAGCAGTGATCGCTACTGTTATAGAGGCACCCCCCGGATCGCGATCCTTGGTTCATTCGCTGCGGGACGCTTGCCTTGTGGTCATTCCTGCTTTGAACGAGGAAGCGACTGTTGCGGATGTAGTTTGGAATTTGCAGTGGCGTGGTTTGTCTCGAATTCGTGTCATAGACAACGGGAGCGTTGATGGCACCGCAAAGCGTGCTCGTGCCGCCGGCGCGGAAGTGCTCGGGAGCCGCACTGCGGATACGGACAGGCGTGCCGGCGCGGACTGACACGCATTCCGCGAGGTATCGCCTGGATTCTGTTTTGCGATGCCGATGGCAGCGATAACTTGGATGATGTCGATCTTATGATTGCAGCGGCGGATGATGCAGACTTTGTGCTTGGCAATCGATTCGCCACAAAGAGTGGGCGTGAAGCGATGACGAGCGTTCAGCGTTTCGGAAATCGGCTCATCAGCAAACTGATCGAATACGGATGGGGATTTCGCTTTGCTGATTTCGGACCGCTGCGGCTCATTCGCCATCGGGCGCTCGATGATATTGATATGCGTGAGCGCGGTTTAGGATGGAATGTGGTCATGCAAATTCGCGCGATCGAGGCAGGATTGAAAATCAGGGAAGTGCCGGTGCGATATCGGCCGCGCCAGGGCGGGAGATCAAAAATTTCTGGCAATATTGTGGGCGCGATGTGTGCCGGCTTCGGCATTTTGCAAGCCGTGATAAGACTTTATTTTGGTCCGAAACGGCAAAGCGCCTCACAGAGGCAGGGCTACAGCCCTACGCTACCGGAAGCGATGTGAGTGCCATCGATTTTCAGCAACTCGTGGACGGGCAATACGCGCCGCTGTATCGGTTCGCGCTCAGCCTGTCTAAATCGGAGGCCGACGCGGCGGATCTGACGCAGCAGACATTTTTTCTTTGGGCTGCGAAAGGCCATCAACTTCGCGACCGATCCAAGGCGAAGTCATGGCTGTTTACGACGTTGTATCGGGAATTTCTAAATCGCCGCCGACATGAAGTCCGTTTTCTAAACATCGAATTGGATGAGGTGTGTGAAGAGGAGATGTCAATCTCCCCGAATGCACACGCATTCGATAGGGCGACCCTGCTGGGGGCTCTGCACGAAGTGGAAGAGCCGTTTCGCACGCCTCTGACGCTTTTTTATCTCGAACAGTTCTCGTATCAGGAAATCGCGAACGTGCTCGACGTGCCGATCGGCACGGTGATGTCGCGATTGTCACGCGGTAAAGCGCTGTTGCGTCGACGGCTGCTCTCAAAAGAGGAACTTCGCGGGAATAAAGTCGTTGTCTTCCAATCAGACAGAAGAAAGGAGTCAGATGGATAATCGCGAAGCGAAATTTATTTTGAATGCGTATCGGCCAGGCGGTCAGGACGCCGACGATCCGCGCTTTGCCGAAGCACTCGAACAAGCCCGGCGCGATCCGGTTCTGGAACGCTGGTTCAGTGAGTCAATCGCATTCGATTCAACTATAACCAAGGAATTGTGTGCGATCGAAGTGCCGGTGGACTTGCGAGAAAGCATTCTTGCCGGCGTAAAGGTGAGCCGTCCGCTCCGCTCGCCACTCGTCAGGTGGTCGATTGCCGCCGCACTGATTTCAATGGCGATTCTCGGTTCTTTGATCTGGCATAACACGCGGTCGGCGCATCTGGCGGGATGGCAGAGCCAGGCGCTTGATGTCGTTTCGTCGCTCGTTAGGAATGAGTCGAGTTTCGACGTCCAATCGCACAATGCGGATGAGCTGCTCGCATGGTTGCGTGCAAACCATGCGCCGGCCGCACAAACACTGCCGCAAAATCTAGACAAACTGGCGAGTGTCGGTTGCAAAACGTTTTCTTGGAACGGAAAGCCGGTTTCAGTGATCTGCTTTATGCGGCCTGACGGCGGACTGATCCATCTGGTCACAATACGTACGTCAGCTGAATCCGATCGGGAGCTCAAGCGCCAGCCAAGAATCATGCAACAAGATCATTGGGCAATGGCGACATGGCGCGAGGGCGATAATGTTTACATGCTGGCGCTGCAAGGTCCGCGCGATCAGCTCCGGGCATATCTGTTGTAGTTGTTCATGAAACGTCCTCTGAAATGCCGGCGAAGAATCGCGTCTTGCATCCTAGTCCTGTTGTTTGCCGCGGTGGCGTCGGCTCAGGAACCCCGAAAGCTTTCGGGGCCACCGAAAATCGATCACATTCTGCTGGAAGTGGGTGACCTGGAAAAGTCGATTGCCTTCTACCACGACTTTCTCGGGTTAGAGATCAAATCGCAGAGCAGGATTTTTGCGATGCTGCAATCGGGAAACGTGGGCGTTTTTCTTTCCAGCACTCATTGGGACTGGGATGAAAAGCGTCCCACCAACGCGCGGCCAGGGTGGGGGATGTATCCACACTTCGAAGTTGCTGACGTGGCTGCTACGGTGGAACGCGCGCGCAAAGCGGGATACAGAATCGCTCAGGAACCACGAAAGTATGGTTGGGGGACGGAAGCGTTTGTGGCTGATCCCGACGGCTACGTTTGGGCACTCGTGAGCGCACCGAAATAGTGCGTCGATGACTAAGTTCTGGATTCTTCTCATCCTCTTCACGCTCATCGGCACGGGCGTAGTCGCGCGTGCCAGGGCGCAGAGCGGTGAGAATGTCGATGTGCGCTCGGGCATTAATCATGATCTGTTCGATGGGCTGCTGAAAAAACATGTTAACGAGCAGGGCTTGGTAAACTACGCCGCGTGGAAACAAAATGCGGCGGACATCGCCGCGCTGGATGAATATTTGGAACAGTATGCGGAGAAGCTCGAGAATCCTGCGCAAGGCAATGAGAAAGCGGCCACGCTCGTAAACGGTTACAACGCATTCGTCCTTCGTTGGATTTTGTCCAGCTATCCAACTGAAAGTATCTGGCAATTAAGGGACTCTTTTTCCGGAAAGCGCAACGAGATCGGTGGCCGCAAAGTTTCTCTGGATGATATCGAACATGGAACGCTGCGACCGTTCATTGGTTATCGAGCGCACTCAGTGCTGGTCTGCGCGGCGCGCAGTTGCCCACCGCTCCAGCGCTTTGCTTATACCGCCGACAAATTCGAGGAACAGAACGATCGCACATACCAAGCATGGCTGGCGCGCGAAGACCTCAATAAATTTTTGCCTAACGAAAGGAACGTGGAAATCTCCAGTATCTTCAAATGGTTCAAACAGGATTTCGACAACGCCGGCGGCCTCCCGAAAATTCTGGGCCGTTATGCGCCGCAATCAGCCCGAGAATTTGCAGCGAGCGGGAAGTACAACACGAAATATCTTCCGTACAACTGGGGATTGAACGATCAGGGGTCCCATGGCCGCCATTACAGTCGCGCGCAACTGCTCTTCGACAATGTCTTTAAGTAAAAGGAATCATTCAAAGAACGCCTCTTTATTGGGCCGCAGATCGATTTCCAGACTCCAGGCACTGCGATCTTGCTGGATAAGATCCCAATACGAATCCGCGATCGCCTCTGGCTTGAGCAATGGCTCGTTAGCGGAAAGCTTGTACGTCTTGCGGACCTTCGGTGTGTCGATGATACCATCGATGACGATGTGCGCGACGTGAACGCCTTTGGGCCAAAGCTCGACCGCGAGCGATTGCGCCAAGCCGCGCACGGCGAACTTTGCAGCACTGAATGCAACAGCACCGCCGCGGCCACGCACTGATGAAGTCGCGCCGGTAAAAATGATCGTGCCCTTGCCCCGCTTAATCATGTCGGGCGCGGCTTCACGCGCGCAGAGGAATGCTCCCAAGACTCCGATTCGCCACGATCCTTCGAATTGATCCGGCGTTGTTTTCATCAAGCCTTCGCCGAGCGAACCGCTTGCATGCGCGATGAGAATCTCAACCGGGCCAAACTGACGACGCGCCTTGTCAAAGCCTACGCTGACTTGCTTCGCATCAGAGACGTCTGTCGGGACGGCCAGGGCATGTGAACCAAGTTCTGCAGCGAGTTTGCCGATAAATTCCGGCGAACGAGCGAACATTCCGACGCGACAGCCTTCTCCTACGAGCTTGCGTACCAGCGCTGCTCCGAGACCGGGGCCGACGCCAGCGACAATCGCCACGCGTTCGTCCCCCTTGTCAGTCATGCTGTTTCCTTTTCGCATTCACATCGAGATTCAGGCGAGCCGGCCGTTCATGGAGCAGGCGCATTCGCCCACCAAAATCTACTCTGCCAGCTTTCCCGCCGATTGTGGCTCGCGCTTGGGAATATCGCCATTGGGCAATCGCCATTCGCGTTGTTGACGAAATGGTAATGCCAGGAGTTTCCCGAGTGTGAGTTCGTTTTCTTCACGATCGATGAAACTTGTCCCACCAACAAAAAATCGTGCCCCAATTTGAATTGGTCTCACGCTGCACGATGGAATGATGAATCCCATGCATGCGCGGCGTGACGATGATTAAGTTCAAAATCCGTTCGACCTGAATTGGTAGTCGCCAGTTGGAATGATGAAAGAGTGTCGCGGCCTCAAGGGTGATGAAGAACATCACCAGCATCACAGGCGCGATGCCAAAGATCATTACTGCAAGCGAAAGAAATCCGATGGAAAAAAACATCTCGCCAAAATGAAATCGCGCGGCGGTGGTCACGTCGAGATCGAGATCGGTATGATGCACATTATGAAACCGCCAGAATAGCGGCACCATGTGGTTGGCCCAATGCCACCACCAGTAAGCGTAATCCATCAGCAGAAACGTCGCGATGCCAGCAGCCCAACCAGGAAGGGAAAGCCAGTTCAGCAGACCGATACGTCGATGTTCTGCCCAGATCGCCACCGCGATCGGAATTGGTAGCATGGCGAAGCGTACAATGGCAAAACCTGGGAGCGAGAGCACAAAATTGCGCACCAGTCGGTGCACCACGCTAAAATGCTGGCGACGCAGCGGGAAACGCCATTGCAGCAAGAGCAGC
>WNFW01001579.1_pt1 | contig 15344 bp, 11 predicted proteins | sample 5400131 | NCBI WGS metagenome assembly WNFW01 (sample SAMN13153362, study PRJNA577476) | soil metagenome | isolation source: 20 cm soil or saprolite under grassland replicate 1 | place: USA:California | collected 2016-06-15 | reverse complement strand
CCTCGCCCAAGGCAACCAGGTGATCGGCGTAAGCCGGGGTGCCGGGGCCATTCAACACGAACGGTACGCTCACTTCGAAGCGGACGTAGCCGACGAGGCCGCTGTACTGCAATTGTTCAAGGTGATTCGAAGTACTTGGGGCAGCCTGGATCATCTTATCAACAATGCAGGCATCGCTTCGATGAACCACGCGGTTCTCACGCCAATGTCCGCTGTGAGACGCATCCTGGCTACGAATGTAGAAGGCCTCTTTCTATTTAGCCGGGAAGCAGCAAAGCTGATGAGGGCGCGGGGCGGCAGGATCGTCAACCTGACCAGCGTTGCAGTGCCCCTCAAGTTGGAGGGCGAAGCGATCTACGCCGCCAGCAAAGCGGCCGTTATCAGCCTGACCGAGGTCCTTGCTCGCGAGCTCGCCCCGTTGCGGATCACCGTCAATGCCTTGGGACCGGGGCCGATAGCAACGGACTTGGTGCGCGGCGTACCGGAAAAGAAGCTCAATGAGATTCTCGCCCGGCAAGCTGTCAAGCGAATGACAGAGCCGAAGGACGTCATGCATGCCGTGGATTTTTTCTTGAGCGCAGACAGCGAGATGATCACCGGGCAAACGCTCTTTCTGGGGGGCGTGTGAATCACGTCGGCTTTCTCGTGAAGCTCTTCGGCCAGAGCACGAATGAAACCGCCTTGGTCTGGAAAGGCCGCGCAACCAGCTACGGAGAACTCGCCGCCCGTGTGAATTCGGCCCGCGAGCAGCTGACGCAGTCCGGAATCGAGCCGGGCGCGGTGGTTGCGTTGGAAGCTGATTTCTCCCCGAATGCCGTTGGCTGGCTGCTTGCCCTGATCGATCTCGGCGTCGTCGTCGTACCTCTGACCTCGGCAGTCGAGATGCAGAAACCCGGGCTACGTGGGATCGTCTCGACGGAATTCAGGGTTGTCGTCGACGCCGACGACCGCGCCAGCGTCCATCAGACTGGGGTGCGCTGCGATCATCCGCTGGTCCGGGAATTGCGCCACCGGGCTCACCCAGGGCTGGTCCTATTCTCCAGCGGTTCCACAGGCAAGTCCAAGGCCGCGCTGCATGACCTGGTGCCGTTCCTGGAAAAGTACAAGGTGCCGCGCCGCGCGTTCCGCACCATCGGCTTCCTGCTGTTCGACCACATCGGCGGCATTAACACCCTGCTCTATGCGCTGGCCAATGGCGGCACGGTGGTGGTCATCGAGAAGCGAACGCCCGACACGATTTGTCAGGCGGTCGAGCAGCACAAGGTCAATCTTCTTCCGACATCGCCGACGTTCCTGAACCTGCTGATGCTGAGCGATGCTCTTCACCGCTACGACCTTTCGAGCCTCGAGGTGATTACGTACGGCACCGAGCCGATGCCCGAGTCGCTTCTGAAGCGCCTGCATGCCGCCTTTCCCAGGGCCAGGCTGCAGCAAACCTACGGTCTTTCGGAGGTCGGCATCCTGCGCTCCAAATCGCGCTCCGACGATTCCTTGTGGATGAAGATCGGCGGAGAAGGTTTTCAGACCCGTGTTGTCGACGGCATGCTGGAAATCAAGGCTCAATCGGCGATGATGGGCTATTTCAACCACCCCAGCCCGTTTACCAATGACGGCTGGTTCAAGACCGGCGACCTGGTGGAGCAGGATGGCGAGTACTTTCGGATACTGGGACGCGCGTCCGAGATGATCAATGTCGGCGGAGAAAAGCTGTTCCCCGCGGAAGTCGAAAGCGTATTGGGAGAAATTCCTGGTGTATTGGAAGTTACCGTAAGCGGTGAGATAAGCAGGCTGACGGGCCAGCTAGTCTGCGCGCGCGTGCGCCTGTCAGGGGACGAGTCAGTGCCTGAATTCCGCATCCGGATGCGAACATTCTGTCAAGGAAGGCTCGCGCCATTCAAGATTCCGCAGAAGGTCGTGCTGGCCGACCGGCCCTTGCACAGCGAGCGATTCAAGAAGAACCGGAGCAGTTGAGCGGCAGAATGCGCAACTCGGAAAAAGAAAAGCAGGAGAGCCTGACGTGGGACCGAGGCACCCACTATGCAACCTACAACCAGATCCTTGGCTACTATCAAGTCAGGTCGTGCCTGGAGAACGCGCGCGGCACCAGTCTTCTGGACCTGCCATGCGGCGATGGCACCTTGACCGCGGTGTTTGCCGAGCATTTCCGCCGGGTCGTCGGCGTGGATGCCTCCGGTGCCCACCTGGCCAAGGCCAGGCAGAAGCTTCCCGAGGTCGAGTTTCATGAATCGCTGATCGAAGAACTGTCGCTGAAGGAGAAATTCGGTACCGTCGTGATGCTCAATATCCTCGAGCACGTCGTCGATCCCCTCGTTACTCTGCGCAAGGCGGCGAGCTTCCTGGAGAAGAACGGCGTGTTGATAGTCCAAGTGCCCAACGCGCACGCCGTAAACCGGAAAATCGCCGTTCTGATGGGGACTCTTTCGAGTTGCGAGGAACTCTCGCCATTTGACTTGCACGTCGCGGGGCATCGACGCTCTTATACAATCGCCGCCCTCATCGATGACGCCCAACGCGCCGGTCTGCGCGTCGAGAAGACCGGTGGCGTGTTCTACAAGAGCCTGTCTACGCCGCAGATCGACTGGTTTTTGGCACAGGGACCATGGGAGAAGGGAGAGTTCGGCTGGGGGCGCGTGGGCGCAGAGCCCCGCGACTGGCGCAGCGAGTTCTGCCGCGCTTGTTACGAATACGGCAAGGACCACCCGGAAGACTGCAACGTGATTTTCGCTTGCTTGACAAATTAGGGTCGCCCAGTGCCAGAGTCCGCTGGAAGCAAGACGCCGGCAAACGTAATCATCGCAAATGACGCGGCGACGATCGCTGCCATGCAGGCAGACCCGCAGCTCCGCGAACTGCGCACGAAACTTCTCGCCGCGTTCGTAAAGTATCGCTACACGTACAACTTCACCTGGTATGGGCGGCCTATCATCCAGCTGCCCGAGGATATCGTCGCCATCCAGGAGATCATTCTCAGCACGCGTCCGGATCTGATCATAGAAACCGGCGTGGCCCATGGCGGCTCGATCGCACTTTCCGCGTCCATGCTGGAGCTGCTGGGAAGCGGGCAAGTGGTTGGTATCGACGTAGATCTGCGGCGACAGAACCGGCAGGCGCTGGAGAGCCACCCGCTGCATAAGCGAATTCACCTGATCGAGGGCTCGTCCATCGAGGAACGCGTGATTCGCGAGGTGCGCGGCCGTGCTGCAAAAAGCGAGCGCGTCATGGTAATGCTGGACTCCAACCATACCTATGAGCATGTAGCGAAGGAGCTCCAACTTTACTCGCCGCTCGTAAGCAAGGGCTGCTACCTGGTGGTCTTCGACACAGTTATCGAGGATTTGCCCGAAGGGCTTTTCCCCGATCGGCCGTGGGGCAAAGGCAATAATCCGAAAACGGCAGTTCGGGAATTCCTGAAGTCGACAGCTCGCTTCGAGATCGACCAGGGCATCCAGAGCCGCTTATTCAGCACTGTCGCGCCGGACGGCTATTTGCGGTGTACCAAGGACTGAGCATGCACAAGTTGGACCGGATCCCGGTCTTCAAGCCGCATATAGGCGGCGACACCCTCAAGCACCTTACGGATGCACTCGACGTCGGCTGGCTCGGAATGGGGGCGACAACCAAGGAGTTCGAAGACCGCATCACACAATTCCTGGGACTTAAGAGCCGCCATGTAGTGGCCGCCAATACTGGAACCTCGGCTTTCCATATTGCGCTAAGGGCAGCGCGCATCGGTCCAGGCGACGAAGTGATCACGCCGTCCTTCAACTACGTCGCCGATCATCAGGCAATCCGTATGACAGGCGCGGATGTTGTGATGTGCGACATTCGCGACGACAACCTCGGAATCGATACAGAAAAAGCCGAGGAGTTGATTACACGACGCACGAAAGCGATTGACCCTCTGCATTTCGCCGGTATCCCTTGCGACCTGGACGGCGTTTACCGGCTGGCGGAGAAACACGGTCTTAGAGTCCTCGAGGACGCAAGCCACGCATTTGGCACCGAGTACAGAGGTCGCAAGATCGGGAGCTTTGGTGATATCACCTGGTTCAGCTTCGATCCGGTGAAAGTCGTAACCTCGATCGACGGCGGCTGCGTAGTCGTCGGCAACGACGACGAACTACAGCGACTTCAGCGGATGCGGTTGCTGGGCGTCGACAAGGACACTACCGAGCGCTACAAGAACCGCCGCGCGTGGGAATATGACGTGTTGAGCGAGGGATATCGGTACCATCTGACCAACATCCTCGCCAGCGTCGGCGTCTCGCAGATCAAGCGCGCGAGCGAATTCATCGCAAGCCGTCAACGGGTCTGCCAGGCTTACAGCAATGCATTCCGGGGCATCAGCGGCCTGCGAGTTCCGCACACCGACTTCAAAGGCGTATCGCCTTTCATCTATAGCCTGCGCGTGCTGAACGGAAAGCGCGACGCGCTGATCGCTCATCTCGACCAGCGAGCGATCGAGATTGGCATCCACTTCGTCCCCGTCCATGAACACACCTACTTCAAGTCATGCCGCAGCGGCGACATGAGCGTAACCGACCGTGTAGTCAAAGAGGTTCTAACGCTGCCACTCCATTCGAACATGCATCAGGAACACGTAGAGCGCGTCATCGAAGGAGTCACGTCGTTCTATTCACGATGAATACGCCGTCCATCTCAAGCAATGTGGTAAGCAACCTCGCTTCCAATGGGGTGGTTGCGCTCATGTCGCTGCTGTTTGTGCCGGTCTACATCCACGTCCTTGGAATCGAGGCTTATGGCCTGATTGGCTTTTTCGCAAGCATCCAGGTGGTGTTCGCGCTTCTGGACCTGGGGCTCGGAGCAGCCGCGAACCGCGAACTCGCAAGGCTGTCTGTCGATCCTCAGGAAAAAGGTACGGCACGACAGTTCACGCGGACACTGGAGGTGCTCTACTGGCTGACCGCGGTAATCCTCGGTCTTGCGATGGCCATGCTGGCGCCTTTCCTGGCCGGCAAATGGGTAAACCTGCAGAACTTGTCTCTTCGGGAAGCCGAACATGCGCTGATTCTCATGGCACTTGCATTCGCTGCACGCTGGCCTTTCGCGCTTTACGCAGGGGCTCTGACCGGCCTCGAGCGCCAGCCCGTCCTCAATCGGCTGAAAGTCAGCGCGGAGATACTGCGCAGCGGCGGCGCAGCCATCGTTCTCCTATTCGTGTCCCCGACGCTTTCCGCCTTCCTGACGTGGCAGATTGGAATCAGCCTCTTGGCATCGATGGCAGCGGCGTGGACGACCTGGAAAGTGCTTCCTTCCTCCACGATCCCGGCAAGGTTCGACTGGACGCAGCTGCGTCGCGTTCAGCGGTACATGATCGGGATCAGCGGAATCGCTGTAACCGTCGCCGTGTTGACGCAGATGGACAAGCTGATACTCAGCAAGCTGCTTAGCCTCGAGAATTTCGGTTATTACACGCTTGCATGGACTGTTGCCAACGCGCTATCGATCCTCATCGGGCCGGTGTTTTCCGCATACTTCCCAAGCCTGTCCCGAGCCGTGGCCATGAGCGACGAAGAGGCCCTGCGTTCTCTCTACCACCGCGCCAGCCAGCTGATGGCCGGCCTCATCCTTCCCATAGGAATCACCCTCGCCTTCTTTTCCCGGGACGTGCTGCAGCTCTGGACCCAGGATCCGCCCCTGGCTGAGAAGACTCACGCGGTGCTCAGCATCCTGCTGTTGGGAACCATCATCAACGGCTTGATGAACATTCCTTACGGCTTGCTGCTCGCCTACGGCTGGACCAGCCTGCCCTTCTACGCAAACCTGGCTGCAATCGCCGTGTTGTTCCCGCTGGTGGTGGTCCTGACCAACCTTTTTGGCCCTGTAGGGGCAGCGACTGCTTGGCTGGCATTGAACGCCGGGCACATGCTGATCACCCAGCAGATTCTGCATCGGCGCATTCTCCCGGCGGAAAAGGGGCACTGGTACCTGGGCGATACGCTGAAGCCGCTTCTGATTGTGCTTGCGATCACCGGTGTATCAAAGCTTTTGCTCGATGGGATGTCGTCTTTGCAGTTCGCAATCGGAGGAACTGCGGTACTTTTTGTTTCTGCCGCAGCCTGCATAGCCTCATTAAGCCATCTGCGCGCTGGATCTTTGGCGATCGCGCGCCGACTCTTTGCCTAAGTACGCGCAGCCTTCGATGAACGCATGACTAACCGTTTGACGCCTCGAATCTCTGTCGTCATTCCTACGCGTGAGCGCTGCGATACGCTCGGCTCAACATTGCAAACTTGTGTCGATCAGGATTACGAGAACTGCGAAATAATCGTCAGCGACAATTTCAGCCAGGACCAAACTCGACCCGTCGTAGATGCGGTTCGTGATCCTCGAGTGCGGTACATCAACACGGGACGCCGACTAAGCATGTCGCATAACTGGGAGTTCGCCCTGTCCCATGTGCGCGGTGACTATGTGACGTACGTCGGCGATGACGACGGCCTTCTACCAGGGGCCTTGTCCGCGTTGGCCGCCATTATTGGCAATACAGGCGCAACGGCGATCTCGTGGAGTTGGGCCTCATATTTCTGGCCAGACAGCATTCACACGCGTTCCAGAAACCTCCTGTTCGTACCTTGCAGAGATGAATTGCAGCGACGGTCTGCACCGGAGATGCTTCGCAAGGTGCTCGAGTTCAAGCAAGGCTACGAGCAATTGCCGTTCTTTTATAAAGGCCTCATAAGCACTGCTCTAATTAATAGAGTGAGAGAAGCCTCTGGAGGCGCCTTCTTCCACTCCATGATTCCAGACGTATATTCGGCTATCGCGTTGTCGGTATTTGCCGAAGAGTATTACTACTCATTTCGTCCCTACTCGCTCAATGGAACATCGGCAGCGAGTGCAGGAGCTGCTCATTTCACGCCGAGTCTAAACGCCTCCCCGGCCCAGGTATTCCTCAGTGAGAACAATATTCCCTTTCATAGTGATCTCGCGTTTGCCCCATCCGTATCGATCGGGGTAGCAGAGAGTTTTTTCCAAGCACGCGACCGAATCGCGGAGGCGCGGCACTATTCGCTCGACATTGAACATCTCCTGGAAGCAGCCCTGCGTGAAAGCGAGAGGGCGGAGACGGAGCGGTATTCGAGTGTCGTCAATGCTCTCCGCGCGATAGCTGCGAAGTTCGAGCGCTCTGAGCGGCTAGACCTTTTACTTCGCGCTCATCCCAGTCGTCCCAAGACAGCAATTATCGGTCTCGAGGAAGGCTACAACGTATTAAGCAGGGTCCAAATCATCAACTGCGCGAATTTCGGGATCCGTAACATCCATCAAGCCGCGTATCTGTGCGCGGCAGTTATGCACGCCGCGGAATTGGGATTTATACGCAATCCTGCTTCGGTTGCGACAACAACAGCCGCTTTAGCAAAAGGTGCAATATCGCGCGCCCTTCGCAACCGCGTTGGGCGGGGCTAGGGCGCTGGACGTCTTGCCACTCGTAAATCGGATAAAAAGCTGAGGCGCGCGACAAGAATGATGGTCCAATATAGTATCGAAAATGCCACTGCGGCTTGAATGGCGTCGCCGATCCCGCTTCGATATTTAAGGAATAGCACAGCGATCAGCGACAACAGGTATATCGATTTCGCGTTACCGGGCATACCACGTTGCATTGCAATCACCAAATACTCGTGAGCTTTCCTGCAAAGCACACCGAGTGCGATCCCTAGCAGCGGCACCCCTAACCAGCTGAATCCGATTATTGCGTCTGCGACCATGGATAGCGCTCCCCAAGGAGCTACATTGCTATAGATGGTATAAATCTGCTGCGAATACGCTGGGAAAAGAAGATCGCCAAGTTTGAAGAATGGAAATGCATTGAGTAGATGGAACACCCAATGCAAACCCCACGTTGGCGAAGTTCCTTCAAGAACAAACATATTCCAGGAGTAAAAGCTTATCGCGCCCACTCCCAGGAATTCATTCATTTGAGGAATCAATATGGCCCATACAAATGGTGCGGTTCCAAATTCCGAATCGGCTTGCTGAATCTGTTCTCTCAGCGAATACTGAAGTGCGAAAAAGGCGGTGACCACAAAAATGGATGCAGCGGCAAGCGCGAGCTTGTAGCGCACCCGGGAGTAAAGTATCAGCATCAAAAGGATAAAGGCGGCGGGCGCAAACCATTGACGCTTTCCGGCAGCGAATAGCTCGATGGTCAGCGGCAACAAGCACAGGGCTGTTACAACAAAAGCTGACCACTTTTTCCAGAATAGTTGATGCCAGAGTATCGCTCCACAGACCACGAACAAGAGCGCACCGTAAGAAAAGTATCGGGTCGTCGGATTCAGCTCCCCGGCGTAATCTTCCAGGCGCGCTTGGCCAGCACCCGTCACCATGCTTATTACCCCGAACACCAAAATTACTGGGATAAACACCCGGAGTTCATTGCCACTGCCTGCGTTCGCTTTCACGGATGAAGCAACGCTTGTCTTCCCGGGCCTAGCAACAGCGTACGCGCCAACAAAGAAAGCGAAGAATGCCAAGAGGGCTGGAGTAAATGTTTCCACGGCCTCGGTACTCGCCTGCTCTTGAAAAATCGCTAGTGCAGGGACCAAGGTTGCGTCGTCAAGAAAGGCGAATAACAGCGGCGCGGACAACTCATAAGCGCCAACCATTGCAAGCGCTATGGCAAAAAGAAAGTGATGGCGCCTGATCGCTAGGCCTACTGCGAGGGTGATGAGAGCTGCCGCGACTATCACTTCAATCACAGGCCACTGGTTCCCCCAAGGCGATCAATTACAAATGTAGCACGCTAGGTAGAACGAGTCCCTTGAACTGAACGGATCGCTACAATGGTTTCCGCGAGAATTGACAGGTGAGGTAGCTCCCAGTGTGTGGTATCGCTGGAATCTTTAGCTATAAGAAAGACGCCGGACCTATTGATGTCGCTGAACTAGTCGACATCCGCGAAGCGATGGCCACACGTGGCCCCGACGGCCACGGCCTCTGGGCGGACAACGACCAACGCATCGGATTGGCGCACCAGCGTCTGGCAATCATCGATCTTTCGGACGCCGGCGCGCAGCCGATGAAGTCAGCGGATGGAAAGCTCGTTATCACATACAACGGAGAGCTCTATAACTACCGCGAATTGCGGAAAGAGCTGATCGCTCGCGGTCACTATTTCACTACCGAAAGCGATACTGAAGTACTCCTTGCTCTATATAAGGAAGCCGGGGAGGAGATGGTCCAGCGTCTGCGCGGGATGTATGCATTTGCGATCTGGGATGCCGACGCCCGCAGTCTCTTTGCCGCCAGGGATCCGTTTGGCATAAAACCGTTCTATTACTCGGACAACGGGCGGATTCTGCGCTTCGCATCTCAGGTGAAAGCCTTGGTTCGAGGCGAAGGAATTCGGCTATCGCAAGATCCTGCTGGCCACGCCGGGTTCTTCATTTTCGGATATGTGCCGGAGCCTTATACGCTGTACCGCCAAATCAGGGCTCTGCCGGCTGGAGCATCGCTTCGCGCAAGGACCGGGGCGGAACCCGTGATCACGCGGTTCTATGATCTATCCGCGAAGATCGCCGAAACGGCAGCGACGCTGCAACGCCCAGTCGATCCACGGGAGCAGGGGGAGATTGTTGCGACAGCCCTGCGCGACTCAGTGAAGCACCATTTGGTAGCGGACGTTCCCGTAGGAGTATTTCTCTCTTCCGGCATCGACTCTAATGTAATCGCGGCTACCGCACGCTCGCTTTCTGGCAACCGCATCACCGGGGTCACGATGGGTTTCGATGAATACAAGAGGACACGGGAAGATGAGGTACCGCTCGCCACGGTTCAAGCCGCCCGGCTTGGCATGGAGCACTCCGTGCGATTTATCCAGCGCGAAGATTTCTACGCAAATCTCCGAGATATTTGGTCCGCGATGGACCAGCCATCGATCGACGGCATTAATTCCTGGTTGGTGGCCAAGATAGCGGCGCAGTCGGGCTTGAAAGTGTGTCTCTCTGGCCTCGGGGGAGACGAGCTGTTCGGTGGCTATCCGAGCTTTCGCCAGATTCCTCGATTGGTTCAGTTTCTGTCGCGTGTACGCATGCCACGACGTGCCGCGAGCGCTTGGCGAGCTATTCTGCAAACGCTACCAGAGAGGCTTGTCTCGCCCAAGTATTCCGAAGTATTTGCCTTAGGCAGGACGATAAATGGGGCGTATCTGCTTAGGCGCGCGCTGTTTCTGCCCGACGAACTACGCGCGTTCCTCGATCCCGACATCATTCAGGAAGGCGTTCGACAACTTGATCTGGACGCATCGATCGCCCGGTCGACGATGAACATCCATAGCCCTCATGCCGCAATTGCCGCCTTGGAGCTCTCCTGGTACATGCGAAGTCAGCTTCTCCGGGATACTGACTGGGCGAGCATGGCTCACGGGCTCGAAGTCCGGACTCCTTTTGTGGATGTGCCGTTTTTCGAGGCGCTTATCCCGAGTCTCTTGTCGTCCGGGCCGCCGAGCAAGCGTGTTCTCGCAAAGAGCGTCGAGCCCTTCTTGGACGCGCGGATTCTCAATCGTCCCAAGACCGGGTTCCAGACGCCCGTGAGGGACTGGCTCCGGTCGCGCTATCGCCATAGCGGTAGATATCGAGGGCTGCGTGCCTGGTCGCGAATCATTTATTCGGAGTTCGTGTCTGAAATTTCGCTCCTTCCATCCGATCCGATTCCGCCGCGCCTCGCGGGCAGCCGCCCGATCTTGATCTATCGGATCGGACAATTGGGAGACACGCTGGTGAGCCTGCCTGCCATCGAGGCGGTAAGGAAGCGAAATCCAACTACACAGCTCATCTTACTGACCAACCGCCATCCCGAGCGCAAAGATTATATGTCAGCGTGGGATGTCGTTGGGCCAAGCGGGCTCTGTGACGGCGTCGTGTTCTACGATGTTTTCGAAGAGTCCCTCGAAAAATGGCCGACTTATTTCAGACTGATGCGAAAAATTCGTTCCATTGCGCCCAGCGAGGTGATAAATCTAAGCCCTAGGGTCCGTCCCTCGAATCTGTGGCGAGATAGATATTTCTTCCGTGCTCTATGTGGCGTTCCTGCATATAAAAATCTTCCTCCCGAAGAGCTTCCAACCATTGGTGCTGTGGATTCACTGCGCGCCATGCCTGAATGGCTTCGCCTGCTGTTCGCGGCTGATGGCAAGAGAGAACCCGCACCGTTCAGGCTTCGGATTCCGCGCTGGGCAAGCCAAGAGGCTCAAGCCGCACTGTCCGGGCTTCCTGGCGGTACCGAGCGACTTATCGCGTTTTCCCCGGGCTCAAAGATGCCGGCAAAACGCTGGCCGGCAGCACGCTTCGCCGAAGTGGGCAGACGGATCCTGGAAAAGGAACGTGATGCAGGAATCGTTATTTTGGGCGGTGCAGAGGATCGGGAATTGGGCTACATACTGCAACGCGGCTGGGGACCACGCTCCGTCAATTTAGCCGGCCACGTATCGATATTCGGCTCGGCCGCTGCACTGACTCGATGCGCTGCCTATATCGGCAACGATTCTGGCGCAATGCATCTCGCGGGACTGGTTGGTGTCCCTTGTGTTGCCTTGTTCAGCGCACGAGATACGCCGGGTAAATGGGATCCAATGGGAAGTCGAAACTGGGTTATCCGCAAGCACGTGGATTGCGCCGGTTGCATGCTCGAAATTTGCGACAAGCAAAACTTATGTCTGACCAAGATCGGTGTTGACGAAGTCATCACCGGTTGGAACGCTGTCTCGGCAGCGCGAGCACACTAACGCTCATTCACGCAATTTGAGCGTACGTACCTCCTTGGTGTCGATAAACGTGACTTGGCGGTCGCGCGTCGCAAGGTCACTGTGGCAATTAGTGTGGGGGCTATTATTTAGACCGTCTCCAATCCCTTTCCATGGCTGGCGAAGGTTTCTCCTGCGGTGTTTTGGCGCACGCATCGGACGAGGTGCGCATCCCTACCCAAGCGTCAAGATCTGGGCCCCCTGGAACTTGACTATGGGGGAGCATAGCGGCATGGGCCCCCACGTCGATTGCTACTGCGTCGATAAGATCGAGCTTGGCGACTATTCGGCTGTCAGTCAGTATTCCTTTCTATGTACGGCCACACACGATTATCTGCATGCGGACTTTCCCCTTGTCGCCGGTCCAATTCGCATTGGTGCCCGCGCTTGGGTAGCAGCAGACGTGTTTGTTGGGCCGGGGGTGACACTCGGGGAAGGAGCCGTCGCGCTTGCCCGCGGAACGGTCCTTGATGACGTACCTGAATGGACGGTTGTAGCAGGGTGTCCGGCGCGCTTCGTCAAGCACCGGCCGAAGCACGTTCGAAGCCAAAGTTAGCGGCGTCTTGAATATGGCGTAAGCCATGCCTGAAACATGCAGCGTGTGCAATTCACAAATTCAGCCCGCCGTCGTAGCGCAACTCGAGGCGCTCGCTGTACATGAATGTCCAGAGTGTCGCGCCGAAAGCGTCCACCCGTTGCCTACGGATGCTGAATCCTCGCGTGCATATGATGACTTCGACGCCGGACGCCTGGCCAGACAGGACTTCGACCAGTACGTCACTTGTGCGAGGCAGGTGCTCCGCCAAGCAATAGCTTCCGCTGCCGAAGACGCCATTGCATCTCCGCACAGCGCTAGAGACTTTTTGGACTACGGGTGTGGCGGCGGGCACTTCGTCAGAGCTGCCCAAGAACTTGGCCTCAACGCGGTGGGGATCGAGCTCGATCCGGTCTCAGTGCAGCTGGCTCGCGAGCGGGGCTTGGACGTCAGATTGGGGCGCCTTCCCGGCCACGATGTACTCCATGGAAAGCTGTTTCATTACGTGCTGTCGTTCCACGTCTTGGAACATGTCGCTCGGCCATACGAAACATTTCATGCTTTGGTGAACCACGTTCAGCCAAATGGCCGCATTTTCATAGGGGTCCCCGATCAGACAGCATTTCCTTCTCGTGTAAAGAAACTGCTTCGCCTATTCGGACTCAAGCGGAACGAATGGGGATATGTCCAGCCGCCCATTCATCTTCACGGCTTCACGCCCAAGACCCTCGAAGTGCTTGGAAGAAAACTTCGCCTCAAGCTCCGAGCGCTTCGCCGTGTGAGTCCTCTCGACGCGGGGTCCTTTCCATCTACTCCGGAATACTGGCGGCGCTTGCCGGCACATCGGCTTGTCTATTCATTTGCCAAGCTTGTAGGCTCACCGGGATATCTTTTCGCGATCTATCAAAAATGAGCGCGTCGGCTCAGACTGGCAATCCCCGCTTGCGCCGCGCCGCTTCGGTCATCTTCAGCGTGATCATGTACTCGTATATTCCCTGAAGAACGCAGTAATCGAACCCCGCACGCCCATCCAGGAAGCCACGCTGGATGAAGTACATGTATAGGAACTTAAGAAGAGGCCTGGCCGGAAGGCGAAACGAAAGCCTTTTCAACGCGCGTCGCCGATGCGCCGGGTCACGAGACGAAAGCGATGGCTGGGTGCCAGGCGCGTCGCCTGGCTCTTTCATTCCTTCCAGCGCCTCGAGCGTCGAATACTTGTTGTGCTTTTCGATCCACTCGGCAATGCCCTTGCTGAAGTTGTAATGCAAGATGTACTGATGCAGATACCCGTGCTCGCCTTGCATTATCGGAACTGGGTTCACCAGGCGTTCGAATCGAATTGAGGCGGGAACGAAGAACCTCATGATGTATCCGGGCGGCATGGCGTGCTTGATCCACCGCCCCATGAAGAAATTCTTTCGTCCTACGTAGAAAGCCACCCGCCTCTCGGACGTATCGCGTGCGATTGACTCGATCTCTGCGCGCAGCTCGGGCGTCATTCTTTCATCGGCATCCAGGTAGAACACCCAGCGGTTTGCAAATCGCAGGTTCTCAATTGCCCAGTTCTGGTGGGCAGCCCAGTTGTCGAACGGGCGCTGTACGACTCTGGCGCCGGACCGTTGTGCTATGGCGACTGTCTGATCCGTGCTGTGCGAGTCGAGCACGACGACATCCTTGGCCCAGGCCACCGACCGCAAGCAGTCGGGAAGATTTTGTTCTTCGTTCAAAGTCAATATGAGGATGGAAATCGACATGCGGGCATCGACTACTTACGCGTAAACGAAGCTCGGCGCACCCCGCCTCTCCAGAACCCACTCATAGGTCTCGAGCATTTTGGCAGCGATTCCGTCCCAATCGTATTTGCCTCCCGCCAAAGCCTTCCCGCGACTCCCCATTTCGCGCAGCTCGTTTGGGCTCGTGCTAGTAGCCAATCTCAGCGCCTGCTCAAGGGGAGCCGCACCCACGTCCACCCACCAGCCACAGCGGTGAGTCTCCAGCTCGGCCCACGGAGCGGCTTTTGTAGTAATGACCGGAAGGCCGTGAGACAACGCCTCCAAAACGACCACCCCAAAATTTTCACTGTGTGTAGGCAAGACCAACAGGCTTGCCGTCCGGAAAAGGCCGTGCTTCGCCTCGCCGAAGACCGGACCAATGAATCTGATTTCTTCCTGGAGCCCAGCAGTCGCCACTGCGCGCTCGACCTCTGCCCGATGACCCTGTTCGTCAGGTCCGGCAATGACAACCGTCCATCCCGCGGGCCGCAAGCGGCGCCACGCCTCTACCAGATTTAGAAGCCCCTTCTTTGGATGGATGCGCGACAGGAACAGGATCGTTCGCGGTGCTTCAAGGAACGATGGGCCTTGTCCCCGAGGCATGTCAATTCCGTTCGGAATGACGGCCAACGGTACGCGCAAGCCGAGCGAATGCAGATTCCGGCCTTCCTGCTCCGAGGTGACGCACAGCAGGGCCGCGCTCCGCAGAATCCTCTTCTCGAAGGCGATCCAAGCAAGACGCTTTCTGAACATGGATTGACTCAACGCCCACGGTTCGAGCGTCCCTCGAGGACTTACGACGAGCGGAAGATGCAGGCTGCGCGCCACGGACGAGGCTGCGAGATTGGTTGGTAACCAGGCTCCATGGTCGTGGATGATCGTCAGCGCGTCCGAGCAGCACCGTGTCAGGGTGCGGCGGAAACTTCTGCTATACGCGAACTGCTGTCTAGCGAACAACATATCTCCCGTCACATGAACCTCGACAGCCGACGCTGCAGGCAAGATATCTCCGCCGCCATCAGCCCGGGATCGCTGAGTCACCAGCTTTACGGAGGCGCCAAGCCCTGCTAGCCCGTCGCACAGTCGCGTGACCGAATAAGTCGGCCCGCCCGCCGAGCGGGCCAGCGAAGCAATAGTGTGAACCGCGTTTATTTCCATTCCAAAATTTGAGGGACTCAAGACTGCCATGATAATCGTGAGATGAAATCTGGTCGGACGCTCTTGGTGCTCACTCTTATCGCCATCATGG
>WNFW01001801.1_pt1 | contig 15362 bp, 16 predicted proteins | sample 5400131 | NCBI WGS metagenome assembly WNFW01 (sample SAMN13153362, study PRJNA577476) | soil metagenome | isolation source: 20 cm soil or saprolite under grassland replicate 1 | place: USA:California | collected 2016-06-15 | reverse complement strand
TGAAATTGAGCATCTCGATCAGGATGAGAGACCCCTTCGATGTTCTTTTTATTGGCACGTAAGGAGAAGCCCAGATCGTGAAGCAATTCTGCCAAGGCTGATTTCTTGATTTGGTGCCCCAGAGCTTCCAATGCCTTGACCAACTGTGCCAGGGACTTGGTCGTCCATCGCACCAGACTCATCGGATCACCTTTGGGATCGAGCAGGCTTTCCAGATCTGCTTGCAACGTCGCATCTTGCTCCACGGCTTTCTTTCTTCCTCCACCAGTTTGACGAAGGCGCTCTCCAGGCCGGTAGCACTCTCCTGTTTCCAACTCGTGCAGCCCTCGCTTTACCGTATTTCTTGACGCTCCTGCTTCCATGGCAACCTCTGCCACGCTTCCTCTCTGTTGTGCTTCCATGGCAAGATATTGCCTCCACTGCTTTTCGTTGAGTAAGGCTCGCATCTCTTGATAGATGTGTTGTTTCGATCCCGTCTCCATGCCATCAGCATACGCTTGGTGTGAGTTAGAAATCAAGTAAGTCGGCAAAAGCCAGTGGCGGGCGTCCCAGCAGAAGATTGAGCCAACAACAAAAGTTGTGAAGGCCCACTTTGGCAGCAAGGCGAGCGCGAAAGCCGGGCACCGTATGAAGTCGATCGGTTGCCAGGCGAAAAGCCAAGTGCAACTTGCCGGAAACACTTTCGATCACCTGGCGAACGCCGTGCATCCAGCGCCGCCAGCGGGGAGAGGGCTCAGTGACTGGCTTGCGATTGTGCGATTGAGTCAGTACAGCCGCATGAGCGTCGTGAAGCCAATGCAGTTGCAGCGGCTCGCTGGCGAAGCCGCGATCAGCGACGTAGGTTGGAAAGGCTTGCCCAGGGCTTAGAGGGATGAGCCCGCAGACCGAGAAAGGTCTCGGCCAAGCGAGTGTCATGCACGCTCGCCGGGGAGAAGCCAAAGCCGGTCAAAAAGCCTGTGGGGGTAATAGCCATCAGGACGTGGAAACCCATGTACGAGCTGATGCGGCTGCACCAGCCTTTGTCAGCAACGCCGGCCAACCAGCCTCCTCCTCGCCGTTTGATGCAACGAACCGGGACACCGGTGGCATCCAGGATCTGATATAGCTCTTCGGATTGGCCCAGTCGGAGCGAGGCGAGCAGGCAAGCGATCTGTTCGATCAACTGCGCACAAGCATGCTCACCTCGCACAAATTGGCTGTGGTCGGGAAGCATCGGAAAGGCGGCTTTCAAATGACGCTGCGCAAAGCGATAAAAGGCCTGTTCGCTGGAAAATCGCGCCCATTGTCCAAACAACGCCAGGGTGAGGAGTTCACTCAAGCCCAGCTTAGGGGCTGGCCCAGGGTGCCTGGGCATCGACAAACTATGCTGCTTGCACAGGTCATCGACCATGACGTAGAGTACAGTTAGAAAGGTATCCAGGTGTTCCATTGTAAGCTCCTTGAAGGTTCTTGATTTCAGCTTACTTTAGAGCCTGGATACCTTTTTTTCAAGCGTTTTCTAACTCACACCAAGCGTTCATATATGCCGCGTCTGCCTTCTGCTACTTTGCCGAGCGATCCGGTTCGTAGCGCAGGGCCACAACTCCACTCTGAAAGGTCTTTGAGGCCAGCAGTTTGAGCGGGAATGAACGGGTGACGCCGGCAAAGAGGGCCTTGCCCTCGCCAAGGATCGTTGGATTGATATTGATGCGATATTCGTCAATCAGATCCAGTTCCATAAACGTGCGCGCCAGCATGGGACTGCCGAGGAACCAGATATCCTTGCCTGGCTGCTGTTTGATGGCATTAATTTCTTCGGCGATGTGATCCTTGATCAGCACGGTATTCTGTGCATTGTTCCATGCAACGCGCTCCAATGTGCGCGAGACCACAATCTTGGTGGCAGCGTCCAGAAAGCGCGCGTGTTCGAGTTCGGCTGGAGTGCTGGCGGGATTGCCCGGCACCGTGAGCCAGTAGCTGGCCATGCCTTCATACGTTCTGCGCCCCCAGATCACGGCGTCTGTGAGCACGTGCAAGGAATGGGCATCCTGCTCCAATTCGTGATCATACGCAATCCAATCCAGTTCGTCGTTGGGACCCGAGGTAAAGCCATTCAGCGAAAGATGGATCAGAGAAATGATTTTTCTCATAGCATGCTCCTTTTATCGTTCAACTCTGATTTAACCAGTGTAGCCGCTTTCTTCACATGAAGAGTCAGCAACACGAGTATACTCTAACAGAGGGGGAGCGTCTTGAAGAAAATGGCCATCCAATAAGGTTTTATCAACAAGCGGGAGCCCATGTTGAGTCCGAGCAATAAGGGCGGGAGTGTAGCCAATGAAATGCTTCAGCGCCCGGGTCAGATGGGACTGGTCCGCGTACCCGGTCTGATATGCCGCGTCGATCAGCGAAACGCCCTGCCCCAGAAGCGCGGTGGCCTGTTTGGCGCGCTCGATCTGCTCAATTGTCTTGTAGGGGAGCCCGGTCGCCAGGACAAAGCGGCGCCTGATGGTGCGCAACGACATCTCTACCGGGTGATGAGCCAGGACCGCCTGCACCACGGGATCAGAGACCAGCACATGCTGGCGAACCAGGTGCTCAATAAAGGTCTCAACATTCTCATAGTCAGGGATCGGCCAGCTGGAGTCAGCCAGATGAAAGGATGTTTGCGAGGCCAGGGGCAGGAACGCCTGCTCATCCAGCAAGCGTTGAATGGAGAGTGCGGGCAGAAAAGTGCCGAGAGGAAACGTGACCCCGAACCACTCGGTCCCTTCGGGTTGAGCCACAGGGGTCGCTCTGGTCAACGGTCCCTGTACAGAAATATGCAGCCTGTCGTACCGCTTGAGAAAGAGTAAATGCCATTGTCCGGAGGCCGGGCAGACAGGGGTATACCCTTGCCCGGCTCCGCCACGCCAGACTACCTCAATAGAAGGAGAGTCCGAACCTCTCCCCTCAAAATACGTCTCCAAATGGTTTCCTCCCTGCAAAGCGCAATGCCTTCTTTTTGCTTTAAGCTGGCATTCTCACAGAGGCCCAGAAAAACGGAAACAGTGTATGAACGCCTGGTGTGAGATGGTGTGAGGCGCAGCCCGCCGCGTGGGCTGCGCCTCACACCAGGCGTGGCATATCATCTCGGCCTCTCTTTGTCTACTTATTCTCGGAAGTCCCCTTAGTAACTCCATGCTGGCCAGGTCAAAAATTTAACACTAAACCCCAGCCAACTTCGCCGCGTACTCAATCAACATTTGAACGCGATCGCCGAAAGCGCCAAAACGCTCATCCTGGGTTTGTCCCCGTTTCCAGCGCACGTAAATCTGCTGGATGATGACTGCAAGTTTGAAATAGGCGAATGTCATGTAAAAGTCCATGGAGGAGAGATCGCGGGAACTTTTTTGTGCATAGATTTCCATGAAGGTTTCTCTACTGGCAAAACCGGGTAGCCAGGTCACTGTTGGAAGGATTGTTTTCAGTTCTTCTGGATCGTCAGCAGTTGCCCAGTAGCTCAGAGAGCAGGAGAGGTCGAAGAGTGGATCACCAATGGTTGCCATCTCCCAATCAAATACCGCAACGGCACGTGTAAGATCGCTCTCATCAAGCATCATGTTGTTCAGCTTGAAGTCGTTGTGTATCAGCGTTGGCGCGGGACTTTGTGGAATGTGTGACATAAACCAGTTAGTGAGAGCTTCGACATGAGGAATTTCGTCTGTTTTGGCGCGATGGTAGCGTTCAATCCAGCCTTTCACCTGGCGTTCAAGAAAGCCGGGAGGATAGCCGAATGTGTCAAGCCCCGCTACTTGCCAGTCGATAGCATGAATTTGTGTGAGAGTATTGATCACGGTGTTGGAGATGCGTTTGCAGAGATCGGGTGTTGGTGTTATGCCAGGCGGGAAGGATTCATCTATAACGAGGCCTTTGCGGCGTTCCATTACATAGAAAGGCGCTCCAATGATGTCGGGGTCGTCGCAATACATATAGGGTTTTGGAGCAAGCGGAAAGGCCGGGTTGATGTGTTGTAGGAGGCCACACTCACGTTTCATGTCGTGTGCCTTTGGTGGCACCGGCCCAAGTGGAGGCCGGCGTAATACGCCTTCCCAATTGCCGATCTGTAGCAGGTAGGTCAGGTTGGAGGCGCCTGAGGGAAACTGGCGCACCTGCAGGGTGCCTTCACCTATGTTCTCTATGTGGTCGCGCAAGTAACGCTCTACCTTCGCGAGATCAAAGTTTTCACCAACGCGAACGGCAATGGTATCTTCCTGGCTGTCCATCAAGCTCTCTCCTTGAAACGGGTTGTGTTACTACTGTGTTTTTTTATTATAAAGTAGTGTACAACATCAGGAGGGATATCTAAATGGCTCTTTATTGATGTATTCTTACTTTTCCAGTAGTGGTGGTTGTTCCTGTTGTTTGTCCTTTCCTTTAACTGGCCTGGTCTTCAGATAATTTTCTTGACTGATTACGGATCTGCCCATGTTTTCCTCCAAAGCTCTGCGAGCTTCACCTGTCGCTTTTCCTGCATCGGTTGTGTCTCGCTTCAATTCCGGGAAACCCTGGCTATCTCTCTCACGATGGAGTGTGACGGCAGTGGCTTCACTTAACGAAGTTAATGCAAGCTCAATGGGTGTCATATGATCGCGCAAATTAACTCTGGAGGGTAGCAACTTGTAATCCTTGTACAGTGAGACGGTCATTCCGACAGTTCCATTGCTGAGTTCATTGGTCAGAATGGCGAACTCCATTCCCTCTTTTGCTCCGCGATCCTTCCACTCATCGGTAAGTTCATTACGGATAAGATCATTCTTAATACGAGCATCAATCCAGGCATCATCATACCCTTTCGCCTTGTAGGTGGCTTTCACTCGCTCGATGGCAGCTTCTGGGTGCTCAATCTCCTCGAATCTCTCCTCACCCACTCGTGCTAACCAAAGGCGGAATGGTTCTGCTCGGGGCGATGGATTGATTGAATAATGCGGAGGAGAGTCTCCCTGTTGGCGGTATCAGTCATGCGGAATCTACCATCAGATGATTTCAGCTTCAGTTGCTCGATCTTGGCCAGGGCTTCGTCGAAACCCTCGGATTTTGCTCGTTCTTTCAGTTTTCCCCAGTACACACGGGGATTTGCTGAGTCGGTGAGAATAACTATAACGTCGATAATGCTGTAATACCACTCATCTTTATGCCACACCCTACGTATCTGTTTTTGTTCGAACAATGTAAGCTCACGGTTCTCTACTTCTGACATCTTATGCTCCTCGTCGATTTCTATGTTCAACCGTTGACATTTTGTCAACGGTTGAAATGGCTTGGGCAATCACCTCGTCTTTCGCTATACCTGCTTTTGTTTGAAAATCGTTAGGGAGTACTGTTACGATCTCTGGGTTTGGGCATCTTCGTTTTCTACCTAGGGCAGGTTCAAACAAGCTCTTGTGTAATGAGGTGAAAAGCTGATAGAATGAAGGTATGAAAGCCCCCATCTATATCAGAGCCTTGAAGCCAGAGGAGCAGGAAGGGGTCGAAGGGGGATTGCGTTCCACAGATGCCTTTACCTTGCGTCGTAGCCAGATTTTGCTGGCCTCCAGTCGAAAACAACACCCGAAAGAAATCGCCCGGAATCTGGGCTGTGCCACACAAACCGTGCGCAACGCGATCCATGCATTTGAGGAGAAAGGCGTCGCATGCCTCGTGCAAGAATCATCGCGGCCAAAAACGGTGCAGGCGCAATTTGATCAGGCCACATGTGAAGCGTTGCGAGCCCTGTTACACCAAAGTCCGCGTACCTTTGGCAAGCCAACCAGCTGCTGGATGCTGGAGTTGGCCGCAGTGGTCTGCTTTGAGCAGGGCTTGACCGCAGGCCAAGTCAGTATCGAGACCATCCGACTCGCCCTCAAGCGGCTTGGAGTCGGATGGCAGCGAGCCAAACACTGGATTACCAGCCCCGATCCAGAATACCTCAGGAAAAAAAACGGCGTGACGCCGTCATTGCGTTAGCCCAACGAAACGGATGGGAGGTCGGCTACCTGGATGAGGTGTGGTGGAGCAGGGTAAGCCAACGATGGCCCTGCACAGTTGGAGTGAACAGGATGAGCCGTTGCGTTTGCAAGAATTGGCAGTGGACAAGAATGATCCTGACCCCAAAGCGCTGGCGTGTTACGGGATGCTTGAAGCCGAGAGTGGTCGCATGCACCTGCGCTTCGTGTCGGGCCGCCCCGTCAGCCAGGTGACGATCGATTTTCTAGAGGGGTTGTGCGAGCAGGTTCAGGCGCAGGGGAAAAGGGTGCTGGTGCTCATTTGGGATAACGCCTCCTGGCACGTGAGTAAGCAAGTCAAAACCTGGCTGCGTGAGCACAATCAAACCGTGCTGCAGAAAGTTCGAACCGGCAAGCGTGGTATGCGCATCATTCCGTGCTGGCTGCCTACCAAGAGCCCCTGGCTCAACCGCATTGAGCCGAAGTGGGTCCATGGCAAACGCGCCGTTGTCGAGCCTGCTCGCCTTCTGAGCGCTCAGGAGGTGAAGCAGCGCGTTTGTGACTACTTTGGCTGCGAAGTGGTTGAGCCTCTCACGCAGCAGGTTTCTTGAACCTGCGCTAGGAAATGACATGATCGGCCTGGTCATCACCGAAGCTGACAACAGCATCTGCATCATATACCAGGCGCAGTACGGCGAACGCCTGACGTTTGTACGGCCGCTGGCCAGCTGGCTGGAGACGGTTGAATGGCAGGGGCAACGCAAGCAGCGCTTCACCCCTCAGGACAACCCTCAAGGTTGACTTGTTGCCTCCCTTTCCGCCAGCGCAATCGCATACGTTGTGATCGCTTTGATGGGCGCATTGTTCGTTGAGGCACGGAACTGGTAGACGTCACAGAAAGCGACCATCTTCCCGTCTTTGAACTTCAGGAATCCATCGGCAGCACCATGGTATCCGTGCGTGACGATCGTCTTGATGATCAGTTCCGCAACCTCATCACTTCTCGACCGTTGAAGTTCTGGAAGAACGTCCTGCTTTCCGCTGATGCACCGGCCGCCAACCAGGTTCCAGCGGATATCGTCGGTCGTGTTGCGGGCAACAAAAGCACTGTCGTTGCTGACGGCCGCAACGAGAAAATCTTTCAAGAATAATTTCTTCGGCGCATTGCCGCAATCTTCATGAACAGTAATCGTCACCATGGTCATTCGTGTACCTGATTTTCTGTGAGCTGATATGGTACGCCCGGCAAGATTCGAACTTGCTACCACCTGGTTCGAAACCAGATACGCTCATCTACTGAGCTACAGGCGCGCGATTATAGGGCTATTATAACAGATGTGTATCGGTGACGCACGTGGTACATAGCGTAATACTTCATTACTCCTTTTCTCTTTTCATTTTGGCAGGTTGGTAGGAGAAGATCAGACTCCTCGTCACCTTCTCGTGACTTGATCATCATAGCATGGAAAACGGGGAAAACTTCTTCCATCTTGCTCTCAAACACGCGTTTTTCTTCTCCTCTTTGCACAAGAGCTTGTTTGAATCTGCACTAGCAGGCTGACCTTAAATAATTGATTTGTTACCAAGTGTATCCAAATTGGATACACTTGATTCCGGACTTGAGGATTTTTGTTTCCAGGCATCTCCCATTTTGTATTAGAGATACAGTCTGCCCTCTCGAATCAGGAAAAACGTAGTCTTCTCATTGATACCCTTTTCGCTCAAAATGATTGTTTCAAGATCCTTTCGACCCCCTGTATCGCTTGATGAGCGTGTTGGTTGAGCTGTCGTGCGATAGCTCTGGCTCATCGGCGCTTTCGAGTTCGGGAATGATACGATTAGCCAGCACTTTGCCGAGTTCGACGCCCCACTGGTCGAATGAGTTGATATTCCAGATAGTGCCCTGGACAAAGACCTTATGCTCGTAGAGCGCGATGAGCTTGCCAAGGGTCTCTGGAGTCAGTCGTTCAGCAAGGATGGTGTTCGTTGGACGATTGCCTTCGAAGGTGCGGTGTGGCACTTGAAATGACTGGACTCCGTCTGCGGCAACTTCTTCGGCGGTTTTGCCGAACGCAAGCGCTTCGGTCTGAGCAAAGAAGTTTGCCATCAAGAGATCATGATGACGCCCCAACGGGTTCAGGGCCTGGTTAAAGCCGATGAAGTCGCAAGGGATGAGTTTTGTGCCCTGATGGATGAGCTGGTAGAATGCATGCTGCCCATTTGTGCCGGGCTGTCCCCAGATGATGGGCCCGGTCTGGTAGTCCACCTGCCTGCCCTGCAAATCAACATGCTTTCCGTTACTCTCCATATCTAGCTGCTGAAAGTAGGCACTGAGACGGTCGAGATAATGGTCATAGGGCAAGATCGCAACCGTCTGAGCGCCGAAAAAGTTGTTGTACCAGATGCCGATTAGCCCCAGGAGTACCGGTAGGTTGCGTTCAAAAGGAGCGGTGCGGAAGTGCTCATCCATCTCATGGAAGCCGGCCAGCATTTCGCGGAAATGTTCAGGGCCAATGGCGAGCATCAAGGACAGCCCGATGGCTGAGTCGTAGGAGTAGCGTCCACCGACCCAGTCCCAGAATTCGAACATGTTAGCAGTATCGATACCAAACTTCCCTACTTCAGCAGTGTTAGTCGAAACTGCAACGAAATGTTTGGCAACGGCCTGATCGCTGCCGAGGGAGTTGACGCACCACGCGCGTGCTGAGTGCGCATTGGTCAAGGTTTCCAGAGTCGTGAACGTTTTGGAGGAGACTATGAAGAGAGTCTCAGCCGGGTCCAGGTCACGTGTAGCTTCCACGAACTCGTTGCCATCGATGTTGGAAACGAAGCGCATAGTCAAGTTGCGATCGCTATAGTATTGCAAGGCGTCGTAAGCCATTGAGGGGCCGAGGTCTGAGCCGCCAATACCGATATTGATGATGTTGCGTATGCGCTTGCCTGTATATCCCGTCCATGCGCCACTACGAATCCTGTTAGAGAAATTCGCCATTTTGTCAAGCACTGCATGGACCTCTGGCACAACATTTTGACCATCCACGATGATGGACTGATCCCTTGGAGCGCGTAAAGCCACATGAAGCACTGCGCGCCTCTCAGTGACATTGATTTTATCACCATTGAACATGGCGTCGATACGCTCGCTCAGACCAGAAGATCCTGCAAGTTCCATGAGCAGTTGTATCGTTTCGTTAGTCACACGGTTCTTAGAATAGTCCAGGTAGATACCGACAGCTTCGAGCGCGAAACGCTCACCTCGATGAGGATCTTCTGCAAAGAGCATTCGCAAATGCAGGTTGCGTGCCGTGTGGTAATGTTCCTCGAGCTTTTGCCATGATGGGCGGTGCGTCAAAGGTGATGGGTAGGTAGACATGGGATAATACTCCTTCAAGCTTGCTCATGAATCGGCTGAGGCCCAGCAGACCCGGAAGATGGACTCGGCTGCGGATTATGCCAGTCCCCGTCCTTCTTAATGAGCTCGTCAGCCTGGGGTGGACCCCAGGTATTGGGTGCATATTCATTGACAGGAGTGACGTTGTCCAGAATCGGGTCTACTACCTTCCAGGCTACCTCTACGGTATCTTCTCGCACGAAGAGTGTTTCTTCACCCCGCATGGCATCCGACAGGAGTCGCTCATATGGCGGCATTTCGTCGGGGGACTGGTGCACCGCGTCAAGTTCGACCTCTTCACCGCGCATGGCCTCTCCAGGAAGCTTGGCGCGAGCACCAAACGAAATCCTTACGATTGGACTGATGCGAAAGATGACATGATTTGAGTGGTAAGGCTCAGCCTCTCCAAACACATACTTTGGTGGTCGCTTAAGCTCGACTATTATCTCCGTGGCAGTTACCGGTAGGCATTTGCCAGCCCGAATGTAAAACGGCACATTAGCCCAACGCCAGTTATCGATATGCACTTTGACTGCGGCAAACGTCTCCACTTGAGAGTCGGGAGAGACCCCATCTTCCTGGCGATAACCGCGATATTGACCACGCACAACATGTGAGGGGTCGAGAGGCCGCATCGACTTGAGCAGCACTGCCTTCTGATCGCGGATTGCATCACTAGCCGCACTAGAAGGCGGTTCCATAGTAAGGAGCGCGACCAACTGGAGCATATGGTTCTGAATGACATCGCGGATCGCACCTGCCTCTTCATAAAACTTCCCCCGTCCCGTTACATCAAATTTCTCCGCCATGGTAATTTGAACGCTATCGACATAGTTCCGATTCCAGAGGGGTTCGAGAAATGAGTTTGCGAAACGGAAGTAGAGCAGGTTCTGGGCCGGTTCTTTTCCAAGGTAATGGTCAATGCGGAAAATGGACGACTCGGGAAACACGGTGTGTAAGACCTGGTTAAGCTGTTGGGCGGAGGCCAGATTGCGCCCAAAGGGTTTCTCGATAACTACGCGTGCATTGTTGGCGCAGCCAGATTTCCCTAATCCTTCAACAACGGGATCAAACATGCTGGGTGGGATTGCCAGGTAATACAGTGGCCTTTGAACGGGGCCAAGTGCCTGACGAAGTTTTGTGTACGTTGCCTCTTCGTTATAGTTGCCTGAGACATACTGGAGTTGTGAGCATAACTTATCAAACGCATCTTTATCCACTCCACCATGTTCCTCGAGACTTTTATGAACATGCTCTCGCAACTGTTCGATTTTCCAGGGTCTTCCTGCAACCCCAATGACAGGCACATTGAAGTGATTATGCCTGATCATCGACTGCAAGGCAGGAAAGATTTGCTTATAGGCCAGATCACCGGTGACGCCGAAAAAAACGAGTGCATCCGAATGGCTTGTTGTGTTTGTCACGAGGCTTTTCCTCCTGTTATTTCAGCTTGTTCCACGTGGCCACCGAATTCGAAGCGCATGGCGGACATCAACCTATCAGCGTAATCGGCCTCACCACGAGAGCTGAAGCGTTCAAAGAGCGCCGAGCTGAGTACTGGTACTGGAACTGACTCGTCGATGGCAGCACTGATCGTCCAGCGTCCCTCTCCGGAATCCGATACTCGACCCTCGAATTTATCAAGATCAGGACTTTGGAGAAGTGCGTGAGCAGTGAGATCAAGCAACCACGAACCAATAACACTACCACGGCGCCAGAGCTCTGCTACATCAGGCAGGTTCAGATCATAGTGATAGTACTCGGGGTTTTGCAGCGGTGATGTCTCGGCATTTATCTCTTGTTGATGTTTCCCGACATTTGCGTGTTTAAGGATATTCAGGCCTTCAGCGTAGGCAGCCATGATACCGTATTCGATTCCATTGTGGACCATCTTCACGAAATGGCCGGCACCGTTTGGTCCGCAGTGAAGATACCCCTGCTCAGCAGTTCCTCCTCTATTTTCTCGTCCGGGGGTGCGAGTTGCTGCATCAAGGCCAGGAGCCAGCGTAGAGAAGATCGGATCGAGATGCTTGACGACGTCCTCTTCACCACCAATCATGAGGCAATAGCCACGTTCCAGACCCCAGACTCCGCCACTTGTACCGCAGTCCACGTAGTGGATACCCTTCGGTTTAAGTTCGGCGGCACGTCTGATATCATCATGATAGTAAGAATTACCTCCATCAATGACAATATCGCCGGGATCGAGATGTGGAACGATGGTTTCCAGGGTCGCATCCACTGAGGCAGCAGGAACCATCAGCCAGATAGCACGAGGTTTGGAAAGTTTACTGACCATGTCTTCAAGCGATGAAGCTCCTTCTGTAATCGATCCTTCTTTCAGAAGTTCCTGAATTCTTTCGGCATGTCGTACAAAGCCTGTAACCGTATGTCCTGAGCGAATCAATCGCTGTGCCATGAATGCGCCCATGCGGCCTAATCCTACTATTCCGAGTTGCATAATGTGTTCCTTTCTTTGTGAGTAAAATGTGTTGTACATTACTGTATGGTTATCTTTAGTAGACGTACGTTATATAGTATATAACTTGGAACGTGCAGTAACCATCTTTGATAGTACCTTAAAAGGTTATCCGATGGCGAAAGAAACAGCCTCTCTATTAGGTAACACGTTTGGAGGGATAAAGTAGCATTTGTTACATAGTAGGTGAAAGAATTATTTTGGCTTTAGCGTAAAATACCAGCCGGGAATCCATGCCTGACCTGCATAGAGTCTTGTGCCCGGAAGGCCATGGAGAAATTGATCGCGTGTTACGATTGTTAGATGTAAGCCTCCTGAGTCGGTAAGCATTACGTGCTCGCTATCGCCTCCTGTGAGTACCATCACATGTGTAGGTATACCTATAATAGAAGGAGTACCGGAATTTGCAAGGTTAATCAAATCGTCAAGCGATACATTTTTGCTATAATCGGAAGCAAAACCAAATTGCGCTGCTGTTTTGGCCAAATTTTGTTGTCCCGGTGGGAGCAACCCCCGGTTTTTCGTTGGACTCGTGCCAGGATCATACACTCCTAAGTTATATTCAACCTCTAACACATCTCCACAATTGAGCGGTTTACCGTTTTTCTGCGCACCATATGCATCCAGGAGTGCAGCCATCGCGCATCCAGAGCATGCCGAATAGGCCCATAGTTGCCACTCGGGATTATCATTGTTATATTCCGCTTTGTTTGATTGGCGATGGACTGAAATTCTTTCGCTCGCGTTTAACGTTGGTGACTGTTTCGTCGACTGCGCTTGATTAAGTTGTTGCATGAGTACAATCGATGCCAGCGATTGATGTGAAACGATTTCCGAGGCAAAATTGAGTAATATGGCAAACGCTACTACCATGCACAAAAAAGTTACCCATGTTGGCACATGTCTTTTTTTAAGAGGCGCACGAGGAGAGGGTATTGGTTGTACCCTTTTTCTATGAGGTGCGTGAGGAGAGGGTGATAGCTGTACTCTTTTTCTCACAACTATTCTTCTTGTGTGAAGAGGAATTGTACTTGCCTGAAGAGGAGCTGTATTTTGTGATGCAAGCAGAGAAGCACGTCGAATTATTGGGATGGGTCTTCCATTCTCATCCATTCCTTCGTACATAATTTTTCTTCCTCTTCACTAACGCTTTACCTGATGCGCTTTATGTATATTAACATGTAGCATTTACATGAAAGCATCTACCGCAGGCCGATGATGAATTTTAATAAGCAAGATCGGTCATGTTGTAGGTGCCGATTTATCGCGCATATCGCCGATTTATCGGCGGTGCGCCAATAAATTGTGCGCCTACGGGTATTAATCACAATAAGCTTACGACAGCAAAGGATGCTGAGTGAGCTTAGTTTATGAGTTTGGCAAAATGTTGTCAATTAATGACCAGACGTCTCCTGGTTCCCAGGTAGCGCGATACCAGACAGCAATCTGCAAATTGCTCTGTCCAAATTGTGGAACTTGCTTGAGTATTTTCTCAAAGTTCGAGATAACGTAATAGAGGTTTTTGGCAGTATGAAACCAGAGCGAATGTTTTACTCCTTTCGAATCTGTATAGACCAGGTGAGCGCAAGTGGGGTCATTTAAATCGCTCGCTGCTGTATCTATTTGTGACTGGGCTATCTGCGAGACAAGCACCTCTCCATCGGAGTAATTAACCCCGTCATCAAAGACCCATTTCCCGCCCTGCATACGCCAGGTAGCGCCATACAAAGGTAACTCCCAGATAATGTGTGGCAGCATTTGAGGCATTGTTTTCAATGTGTATGTCAGGAGTTGTTGGAGCCAGGGGATACTGACAGTTGGTCCCGGGGAGAAATATGACTGGTCTACTGCCATGATGACCATAAAATCTGCGGCGTGAGCAAGCATCGACCAGTTCTCGAAGCCATTTAAAGAATAATATTCATCATGGTCGCTGAGTTTATGGATAAGCGCTATGCCATACAGTTTATGCAATGGCTTCAGAGCAGACCATGCATGCTGGTTGTATGTTGTGAAGAGTTGTTGGATGCCAGGATAGTTCGAATCGCCAGCTTCCATATCCATAATCACCCCGTCGTAGTTGGCGCGTTTCACTTCCTGAATAATAGGATCGATAAAACTCTGGTTAGTTGAAGCTTTCGCGATGTAGTCAGATTGCTGTTGAGAAGTCCATGAGCCCGGCTCACCATCGGTTTCCATCGTAACGGTTAAATAAGCCATACCACCTTTGCTATGGACAAGTTGCACGACATTGTCCATGCTCAGGCTGCCAGACATGCAATTATTATTTTGCCCATTGATCAGGTGACCGTTCGTGGGATCGACCCATCCAGTTCCTACAAAAGCAGCATCAGGATTAGTATTGGCTGTGCGCAGGTATGCCTGAATACCACGCTGGCAATCTCGTCCAACGATCCAACCCAACGAAGCGACTTTCCCGCGCATGAGGGTTTGAGAAGAAGAGGTATTCTGCTGGAACTGCATTGGGCCCATGTCCAGGAAAAGCAGCGTGGGACTCTGAGGAGCGTTCACTCGAACAAGGCCGATGAGCAGTAGCGAGAAGACGGTGATCGCTATCAGTACAAGAATTCTATATCTGACAAAAAATTTCTGAAATCTGCCTGACTGCCTGTGCTCCTCACGTTCCAGCAACACTGGAGGGCCAGGGTTCCTACGTATGTAGGGGTTGGAACGATATGGATATGATTGGGGACGCATATTGGTTCGTCTAGGCTGGCTTCTGGGATAGTTGGGCTGTTTTGGTAAGACAGGTTGTTGCCTGCGTCGCCCTCCTGGTGGAGTTTCCACTTTACCTCCGTTTATTGGTAGAAACCTTCTTCAGGAAACATGGTCGGGTTTTCTCACCGATACATCTTAACATAATTTTATACAAGATGAAATACGATGACCCAAAAAGGTAGAGTAAGAACCCTTCTGAAATAGAGAACTTTCATTTGTCATGCTGAGCATCAGCGAAGCATCTTATTGCCAGTTGCGTTAGATCCTTCGCTTCGCTCAGGATGACAAAGAAAAGCTCAGGATTGCTTTTCAAAAATATGGAACATATATTCCAATTGCTATTATAGCACACATTGTTTCTATAAGATACAAAGATTAGACATATGTTGGCAAGCTTGAATTGGCTAAAATTGTGAGAATATTGTGCTGAAGAGATTGCCTGGCGTGATAGCTTTGTGATGCCAGTAATAGACACTTACATTGGGTAAGGTAATTTTGACATATCCTGAAAGGAGCAGCACCATGGCAGCTTCATTCACTATCGGTATCGAAGAAGAGTATCAGATGGTGGACCGTCAAACGGGTCAACTGAGTTCAAGCATCCATACCATATTAGAAAAAGGACACTCTATCTTTGGAGAGCAGATCAAAGCAGAGATGCTGCAATCCATGGTGGAGATTAATTCAGATATCATGCCGGATATATCCACTGCTCGTGAAGAAATGCGCACAATGAGAGCAAAGTTGGCACGACTGGTTGCAGAGGAAGGTCTGGCATTGATTAGCGCGGGTACTCATCCTGCTGCTTTAT
>WNFW01001575.1_pt1 | contig 15362 bp, 11 predicted proteins | sample 5400131 | NCBI WGS metagenome assembly WNFW01 (sample SAMN13153362, study PRJNA577476) | soil metagenome | isolation source: 20 cm soil or saprolite under grassland replicate 1 | place: USA:California | collected 2016-06-15 | reverse complement strand
CACAGCTCTAACGCCAGCATCGCGACGCTGACGATCACCAACAGCACGCTTAGCAGCAACTCAGCCGGCTACCACGGCGGCGGCATCTTGAACTACGCCCTCAAAGCCGGCTTCGCCGAAGTCGAAACGGGAAATACAATCTTCGACGCGGGCAGTTCTGGCGAAAACATTTTCAATTACAACGGCACAGTCACCTCGCTCGGCTACAACCTGAGCAGTGATAACGGCGGTGGTTATTTGACTGGCCCGGGCGATCAGATCAATACCGATCCGGTGCTTGGTCCTTTACAAGACAACGGTGGACCAACCTTCACGGATGCGCTGTTGCCCACCAGTCCTGCTATCGATACAGGCGAGCCGAACTTCACTCCCCCGCCATTCTACGATCAGCGCGGCCCTGGTTTTGATCGCATCGCCAACGGCCGCATCGATGTCGGTTCGTTTGAGGTGCAGGGCCCTAGACCGACTCCTACACCAAGGCCCTCACCCACACCGAGGCATCGACCTACACCGTTCCCGCGCCAGTAATCGTAGAGCTAATTGGAACCGTTGGGGCGAGGAACTGGCGAGTTCCTCGCCCTGTGCTAGCGCGAGTGACTCTGGGTAGCTCACTGCCTGCCCTGAGCGCAGCGGATGGGCGTCTGGTGTGCTGTGTCCTCGGTGTGGGTTCGCGGAGCACCCATGGGGTTCAATCGTCTTTGAACACATTCGTGACATCCGTGTGATCCGTGATTTGCAAGTCTTCTGCACTTTCCGCGTAACGCCCCGCCAAATCTTACGGAGTACCTCAGTGAACGGCCAGAAATGATTCCTCACGATGAGAACTCAAGAAGGCCAAAACAACAAAAGGAAATCACACTTATGAAAACAAGATTAGTTAAGAGCATAATGGCTCCCTTGGTAGTCGCCTTTGCGTTACTCCCCATGGTTGCCGCACCGGCAACCACGCCGAGCATGGAAGGCGGAAAACTTCAAGGAACTTGGGAGATGCAGATAACTCTGACCGATTGCTCCGGTCACGTGATAAGGAGCTTCCCGTCACTAATAGAATTCGCGGCGGGAGGCACGGTCGTGGAGTCGAACGCAGGGACACCTCAGGCTCTGAAGACGCCTGGGGAAGGTGCGTGGCGCCATACCACTGACAGTAACTATGCGTTTCGCTTCAAATTCTTCACGTTTAATCCTCAGAACGTCTTTACGGGCTGGACGATTATTGCGGGCGAAACAAGCGTGGATGAGACGGGAAACGCCAATACGGGGTCCGCAACCGTCAAGGTCTATGACCCAAACGGCGTGTTACTTGTAAGTCTATGTGCTGAGACTGCTGGCACGAGATTCGAGCTCTGATCAACTATGGGCTTTGGCGCGTTCCATCCACGTCAAATCCTATTTACTCGCGTTGGAGTGCGCTGAGGACAGCGCACGCTACAGCCGAATGCCCGCTTTGTTCCCTTATTTTTCCATTCCGGCAACATGCTCGGCATGCTCATGCCCAGCATGAGCGTGTAAAGAGGGGCGGATACGAAGGAAAAACTGAAAGGCGTAAGCAAGATCGTCGCCGTAATAGCGATCAAGAGAGTCGGGTCGATCGTTGATCGTGAATTGGGTGCCGAGCCCAATGTCCACGCCGTTTCCATGCGACAGATCGCGCACGTAACCGATCGTGTATCCGCCGATGGGGAAAATGCGGGATTCATCTGGCGGATCGAGAACCAACTCATGACCGGATTTTTCCACTCGCTCCCAGCGAAAATAAACCGTGTTTCGTCGACGCTGGAAATTTGATTCGATCAGGAAGGATTGCGTTTTGCCCTCGCCGGTGGTGTTGTTTTGGCCCCAAACAAAGCTGTTCGACCAATTGCTGTCGGGACCCAGCGGCAGATTGTAAATGGCTGACGCAGTGGTGCGATGGACGTTGGTCTTGGGATCGAGCGCTTCTGGGCTTTTGATGTAGCCGAACGAACCTTGCAGCGCGAGATTTTGAGTAGGATTCCAGGAAATCCGGCCGCTGTAAGAATCAAAACGCGGCCGATCGAAGTCGTAACGATTTTCATCCGGTTCGCGCCCGGTGAAAATGCTGCCTTCCACTTTGATATTTCGCCAAACGAGACCGGCCGTGGCCACGCCGAACGTGATGTGTGTTGAATCCTGCCAGTGATGGCCGATTGGCGCGTCGGGATCGTCCATTGCCGACGGGCGATGCATAAACGTGGGCGGGCCTAGCGCTGGCTCGCCGGGATAGCCGAAATAGAGATACGCGCTAAAATCGTGATCGAACTTTTGTGACAAGCTCAGTGAGAGTTCGTCGAACAGATCATGCGGATGCTGGCGATCGTGCAACGGCTGATCGTTCCAGGATTCGCCGGTTTGAAACAGGAGCGGATAACCGCGGCCGCCTTCGGTCAGAGGATCCAGGCTCATCATCAGGCGCCCGCCGATCTGCGTGCTGTCGCCGAGCGGATGCGAATACATTCCCATGATCCAGTTGGGCGCATCGATGCGGTCATCGCCGCGTCTTGTGCTCACGTTTGTGTAACGCGGAAAAATCGCGCCATGTAACATCAGCATGTCTTCACCGAACATGAACATTTTGCCGTACATTGGGGATGAATCTGGCAACCAACTGGTGCCGGAACCTTCGCGGCTCATCGGATCGGCAAGGTCGATGGACGAATGCATTTCCATCTGCATCTCGTGACCTTCGTGCGAAGGCGGCTGGATATCGTGGGCGCCATGATCGTAGTGGGGGATCATCATTCCGCTTGCATCGTGCATTTGATGCGACTGATGCTGCGCGTGTTGCGAACGATTGGGCCTTAAGTGTTGGACGTTGGGCGTTTGGCGTATTTTCTTTTCTTCCATCGGCACCAGTTTCATCCCGCATTTTGGACAGTTGCCGGGATGATCCATGACAACGTCGGGATGCATCGGGCAGGTGTATTTTTGTTTCTTCTCATGATCGTGCTCGCTGGGCGGGCGATTCGGGTCAATCGCCCCTACCTGTGCGCTGGCGCTAAGCGCGACTGTCATCGCGCTGATGAGAATAAGAATCTGTTTCTGCATATTGGGTTGTACGTCTTCTGTGGTGGCGGCCGTGCCGGCTGCGGGAGTCTGCGTAAGTACAGGCGGCACGCCTGCCGCTACAGCGGAAGATTGGCGAACCCGAAAGCTTTACGGGCTTAGGCTAGCGACGGCGGAGCGTGAGCGAGAAGGCTCTGCTGCAAAATCAATTCAGCGAACGAATGGGCATCGGGCGGCCCCGTGTCGAGAAACAGAGGCGCCAGCGTTGTGTGTGAATACGCACTGATGAGAGCGCGCTCATCATAGTAACCATGGGCGTCGGAGAATTTCGCATCGTCGCGAGTCCAGTTCTTTGTCGCGACTGAGGCAACCGCGCGCAGAATTCTGCAGCACTGGGCTTGAGTCGACTGCTTTTCTTGTTTGGCAGGCTTGGAATGAAACGGGCACCCGATTTGTACCAAGTCTGTCTTTGTTGCCAATGCGGCGAACGCACAATGATTCGAGATCGCGATCCAGGAACAGATCGTAATCGCAATGATCGGGCAACGCGCAATCCCTTTCACACCAACTCAATCGCCGACGCGACTCAAAGGCTCAAATGTTTTCTTTCGCTTCGTTAATCGGCGCAGCGCCGGTCGCGGTGACTTCCGGTGGCGTTAATGGCACGTTCTGCGGCATGGCCATTTCTGACTCGACTGGTTCTTGCTTGATGCGTGTCGACATCAACATCGCGGTAAAAAGAAGAGCGCCCGCGAGGTAATACGGTGCGCCAGGAAGGTGAATTCTATTTTTCGGATCGATGAACCATCCAAAAATCCGAAGAAACAACCATGGGCCAATAATGAACGTGATCGAACGCATGCTCTGGATCGCGCCTTGCAATTCGCCTTGTTCGCGCTCGCTGACGCGATGAGTCATCATGCTTTGCGCGGCTGGCATGGAAATATTCCAAAGTGAAATGATTGGGATCGAAGCCAGCAGCCACGCTCCTGTTTTGGCCAGGCCGGCGACAAACATTCCGCTCGATCCAAAAAACTGGCCGATGTAAAGAGTCCGTTTTTCGCCGAAACGTTTCACCATTATGCCGGTCAGTCCGCCGGAAATCGCCGCGGTAACGATTCCGACAACCATCAGCGACAGTCCGATCATTCCCTGACTCCAGCTGTAGCGATAAATAGCGTAAAGGGCCCATACGCTAAACACATTGTGCGCGAGATAGGCCAGAAATTGGATCGTTGTCAGCCTCCAAAGTTCGTGATGAGAGCGTAACAGCGTAAGCGAGCCGACCGGATTCGCTCGCCGAAGCTCGAATTTTTTTCGCTGATTTTGCGGCAACGATTCCGGAACGAAGAAGTAACCCCAAAGCCAATTCGTTAGGCTGAGAACGGCTGCAATCCAAAACGCGAGACGCGGACTGAAGTCGCCTGCCAATCCACCAATTGCTGGCCCGAACGTGAATCCGATCCCAAATGCCACGCCGATCATGCCAAATGCGCCGGCTCGCTTTTCTTTCGGGGTGACGTCGGCGATGTAAGCCATCGCGGTTGGAATGCTTGAAGTCGTGATTCCGGAAATAATTCGACCAAGAAAAAGCCAGTTCAACGTGGGCGCCATCGCCATCACGATGTAATCCAGTCCGAGACCGAGATTCGAGAGTAGGATGATTGGGCGCCTTCCAAATCGATCTGACAAGACTCCGAGCCAGGGTGAACAGAAAAACTGCATCAGCGCGAAGACCACTGCGAACCGGGCAGTCCATTTCGCCGCATCGGTCATTTCGCCGCCAAGAAAATCAAGAATCAGCTTGGGCAAAACGGGGATGATCAAACCCATCGCCAAGATGTCGAGGGTTACTGTGACGAGAATGAAAATGATGGCGGCTGGGCGTGCTTTCATCGGAAGCGGAGCCTGAACGCAACGTTGTAGCGGCGGGTGTGTCAACCGCCGAACCAAATGGAGGCGCTTGGCACAAGCGGCTCGACAACTAATCTGTCGCTAGTGATGCGAATTTCCTACCTTTCGCCGAAAACCGAAGTCCGCGGGAGTAAAATCCACGGACTTGGTTTGTTTGCGATTACCGATATCACCAAGGACGAAATCGTGGCGGTAAAAGGGGGCCGAATTGTCGATCGAAAAACTTTGCGCGAAAAGATCACGCCACGACTTGGACCGGTGGAGATTCAAATCGACGACGATTTATTCATCGCGCCGGTAACCGATGAGGAACGCGACGTGTCGATGTTGTATTTGAATCACTCATGTGATCCTAATCTCGGGGTGCGCGGCGAAATCACCTTCGTGGCGATGCGGGAGATCCGCGCGGGTGAAGAACTCACGCATGATTGGGCAACGACGGACGACGATGATTACTCTCTTGAATGTAAATGCGGCGCGCCCAATTGCCGGAAAATTGTGACTGGGAAAGAGTGGCAGCGCCCGGAATTGCAAAGACGTTATGCAGGATATTTCTCGGCTTACCTGGCGCGAAAAATCGCAGTGCTCAGTACGAAGCGCTTAGGATGAAAAAGTTCTTATTAGGTGGTCTCGTTGCAGCGGCCGTGCTGAGCGGAATGGCAGGTTGCGCCCAGATAAAGAAGCCGACGCCACAGGTCAAGGCAGCTGCGGTCGGTTTGCGTTTCGATCAAGTCGGGCGGGTTTCGCTGTATGCCGGTGAACCGTGCACACCCCAAATCATGTTCAATTTTCACGGCAGCCGAGCAACAGTCTGGCTGGCAGCACCGAGACGTGAAACGGAAATCCTTACCGACGCTGCAAACAAAAACCAACGCCTTCACATTTTGGGAAAATGGCAACGTGGCACACAATCACAGTGCAGCTACGTTGAAGTTACGGGCGCGGAATTAACGAGATGAACTCTCACGGACTTTGAGAAGGCCCGCGCAATTCGTGCACTTGCCCAAATCGCCCAAGACGCCGAATCAATAGCGATAATTCTCTGATTTGAACGGGCCGTCGACTGGAACGCCGAGGTAGTCGGCCTGCCTTTCAGAAAGCCTGGTGAGCTTCACACCAATTTTTTGCAAGTGAAGGCGCGCGACTTCTTCGTCGAGTTTCTTCGGCAGCACATACACGCCGACCTTGTAGGTGTCGCGATTTTTCCAGAGATCCAGCTGGGCCAGAACTTGATTGGAAAATGAATTCGACATGACGAAGCTTGGGTGACCGGTCGCGCATCCGAGGTTTACGAGTCGACCTTCAGCGAGAAGGAAAATCTCGTGGCCATCCGGGAACGTGTACTTGTCCACCTGCGGCTTGATGTTGGTCTTCTTCACGCCCTTGGCTGCGTTGAGTGCATCGACCTGAATCTCATTATCGAAATGGCCGATGTTGGCGACAATCGCCTGATCTTTCATCCGCTGCATGTGATCGAGTGTGATTACGTCAATATTGCCGCTCGCAGTGATATAAACCTCACCGGGACCGAACGTATCTTCGATCGTCGTCACTTCATAGCCTTCCATCGCCGCTTGCAGTGCATTGATTGGATCAACCTCAGTGATGACAACACGCGCGCCCTGGCCGCGCAACGATTGCGCGCACCCTTTGCCGACATCGCCATAACCGCAAACCACGGCGACCTTCCCGGCGAGCATCACATCCATCGCGCGATTCAATCCATCGACCAACGAGTGCCGGCAGCCATAGAGATTATCGAACTTCGATTTGGTGACGGAATCGTTCACGTTGATAGCAGGAACCAGAAGTCGGTTTTCCTGATGCATCTTGTACAGCCGGTGCACACCGGTCGTGGTCTCTTCGGAAACGCCACGCCAATCCTTGACGATTTCGTGCCATCGATAGGGATTCTCACGATGAATCTCGAGCAGCAAATCCTTGATGACCTGTTCTTCCTTGTTTTCCGATTTTGTCTTTGCCCAATCGCTTCCTTCTTCGAGCTCGTAGCCTTTGTGAATGAGCAGGGTAGCGTCCCCGCCATCGTCGACCACCAGTTGTGGGCCTTTATCTTCCAGATGTGAAATCGCTCGATAGGTGCATCGCCAGTAATCTTCCAGCGATTCACCTTTCCACGCGAACACGGAGATACCGTCCTTGGCGATCGCCGCTGCAGCGTGATCTTGGGTTGAGAAAATATTGCAGCTCGCCCAGCGCACGCTTGCGCCAAGATCGGTCAGTGTTTCAATCAAAACCGCGGTCTGGATCGTCATGTGTAATGATCCAGTGATGCGCACGCCCGCGAGCGGTTTCTGCGGGGCATATTTTTCGCGGATTGCCATTAGACCCGGCATTTCCTTCTCTGCGATGGAAATTTCTTTCCTTCCGAAATCGGCCAATGAAATGTCTGCGACCTTGTAGTCGGCTTTCGTACGTTCGAGTATCGATTGTTCCATAATTTATTTTGCGGCTTTCTTTAATTCGTTGGTTTTGTCCGGCTTCTCCCACGTGATGTCTGGATCATCGACTTTGCCGAAGTGGCCATAGTTCGTTGTTTTTGAGTAAATCGGGCGAAGCAGGTCGAGTTGCCGAATGATGTCGGCCGGCGTGAAGCTGAATGTGGCCAACACCGCGCGCTCGATCGCTTCTTCGTCGACGGTGTTCGTGCTGAACGTGTCGATGTGGACGCTAAGCGGTTTGGGATGACCGATGGCGTAGGCGAATTGCACTTCACACTTTTTCGCCAGGCCGGCTGCGACTACGTTCTTGGCCACCCATCGTCCCATGTAAGCCGCGCTGCGATCGACTTTGCTGGGGTCCTTTCCGGAAAAAGCGCCGCCGCCGTGGCGTCCCATCCCGCCATAGGAATCGACGATGATCTTGCGTCCTGTCAGGCCAGTGTCGCCCTGCGGTCCGCCAATCTTGAAATTGCCGGTCGGATTGACCAGAAACTTTGTGTCGGCTCTCAACATGTCCGCGGGCAAAACCTTCTTGATTATTTCTTCAATCACGAAGCTGCGGATCTCTGAATGTTTCACATCGCCGGTATGCTGCGTGGAAACGACGACGCAAGAAATCCCGATAGGTTTGCGATCCTCGTAAATCACCGACACTTGCGACTTCGCGTCCGGCCTGAGCCAGCGCACTTTGCCATTCTTTCGAATCCGAGTGAGTTCGCGCCCGAGTCGGTGCGCAAACATGATTGGTGCCGGCATCAACTCCGGCGTTTCATCGCACGCGTAGCCGAACATCAACCCCTGATCCCCTGCACCCTGCTCGGCGGTTTCCTTGCCTTCGGCGGCACGGGCATCCACGCCTTGAGCAATGTCAGGCGATTGCTCGGTAATCATACTGCTCACAAAAATTTTGTCGGCGTGAAAAATATCGTCGTCATGGACGTAACCGATCTCGCGCACGGTATCGCGCACGATCTGGAGATAATCGAGTTTCGCTTTCGTGGTGATCTCGCCGCCGACGATCACGATGTTGCTCTTGGCGTAAGTCTCGCACGCGACTCGGCTGTGAGGATCTTGCGCCAGGCACGCATCGAGCACCGCGTCGGAGATTGTGTCGCAAACTTTGTCGGGGTGACCTTCAGCAACGGATTCGGATGAAAAGATGTAACTGCGAGACATGGTTGAAGAACGTTAAAGCGTTGAAAGGTTGAAACGTTAAAACGGTCAGTCGCCGGACACGTTCCCTATGTTGTAGCAATTTAGCGCTTCAACGATGTAACGAAGTCCAAAGACATATTGACCAATCATGATGCGTAGATATATCGTTGGCTACTCTTATGGCGTCAACCATTAATTTGTTGCGTCTGCTGGCAGACCCGACCCGGGTCCGGCTATTGCTTCTTTTGGAGCTGGAAGAACTTTCGGTAGCCGAGTTGCAACAAATATTGGGAATGGGCCAATCGCGCATTTCCAGTCATCTCGCCCAATTAAAGCGAGCCGGTGTTGTTGCCGATCGCAGGGTAGGGAAAAACGTGTACTACGGCGCAAACCATCACGGACGTAATTCCCAGCGAGAGCGCGTTGAAGAGATGACCCGGCTGCTCTCCCGCGAACTGCCGGAAACATCACGCGATCGAACGAGTCTGAAGCTTGTTCTGCACAAACGTCAGGATAAGGCTCGTAAATATTTCGACGAGCTGGCGGGCAAGTTTGGCCGCAGTTATGTGCCGGGTCGCTCCTGGAAAGCGCTGGCGCACACGCTGATTACTTTGCTGCCGCCACTGAACGTCGCTGACCTTGGCGCGGGCGAGGGGACACTTTCGCAATTGCTCGCCAAAAACGCACGCAAAGTCATCGCCGTCGATAATTCGCCAAAGATGGTCGAGTTTGGCACGCAGTTGGCAAAGAAACATGGAATCAAAAACCTGGAGTACCGCCTTGGCGACATTGAAGATCCGCCGATTGCCAAAAACAGTGTCGATCTGGCGATTTTGAGTCAGGCATTGCATCATGCCATTCATCCCGAGGAAGCTGTCACTGCTGCCCACCGGATTTTGAAACGCGGCGGCAGGCTGGCGATTCTCGATCTTTTGAGCCATCGATTCGACCGTGCCCGGGAATTATATGCAGACCATTGGCTGGGATTCAGCGAAGTGCAGTTACATCAACTCCTTGAAAAAAGCGGCTTCCGGCAAATTGAAGTAAGCGTTGTATCGCGGGAAAAGCAGGGACCGCATTTTCAAACTGTACTGGCCACCGGCATTAAGTGAACGCCAGAGCCACTTCGCGTGTCAATATAGTGGCCGTTGGTTTATGGTCTCCACAGACAAACCTCTAGCCATGACCGGCTTCTTCGAAGAAGTAAGACGGCGCAAGGTGTACCGCGTGGCAGCAGCCTACATCATCGCTGCCGGGGGGATTATCCAACTGGCCTCTGCCGCGTTTCCGGCATGGGAATTGCCAAACTGGATGCTGCGTCTGGTGATCGTGCTGCTGCTGATGGGTTTCCCAATCGCGCTGATTCTTGCCTGGGCGTACGACATCACGGCGCAGGGCGTTCGCGCGACACCGGCGCCGGCGCTGCCCGGGTCGCATCGTCGTCGGAATATCGTCATGCTTGTAGCGACTGGCGTGGTCATTTCCGCTGCCGCAGGGTTCTTCCTCCTGCCACGCGTCTCAGCTCACAAGTGCGACAAGTCGATTGCAGTGTTGCCGTTTGAAAATCTGAGCGACGAAAAAGAGAACGCGTATTTCGCGGACGGTGTTCAGGACGACGTGCTCACCAATTTGTCGAAGATCGGTGATCTGAAAGTGATCTCGCGCACCTCCGTTATGCCGTATCGCGGGAAGGCATCCAATGTTCGCGAAATCGGGAAGGCTCTTGGGGTTGGTGCCATTCTGGAAGGCAGCGTTCGTCGGATCGGCAATCGCGTCCGCGTAAATGTGCAATTGATTAATGCCGACACGGACGAGCACATGTGGGCGGAAGACTACGATCGCGATCTCACCGATGTGTTTGCCATTCAAACGGACCTGGCCCAACAAATCGTGCGCGAATTGCAGGCGAAACTGTCGCCAATGGAGAAGGCGCAAATCGAGCGCAGACCGACCGAAAACAGCGAAGCCTATCTGGCGTTTATGCAGGGCCACGAGATGTTTTATCGGGCCGATAAATTTCGCAGCAATACGGAAAAGGCTGAGCAGCTCTTTGAGAAAGCAACGCAACTCGATCCAAACTTTGCCCGCGCGTTTGCTGCGTTGGCATGGGTCCACGATTGGAATTACCACGACTTCGATCCAACGCCCGCGCGGAAGGAAAAAGCGTGGACCGCAGCAGTGGAAGCGCTCCGTCTGCAGCCGAATCTGCCTGAGGCGCATCTCGCGATGGGTTTTTATTACTACTACTGCGAGCGTGACTATCAGGCAGCGCTCAATGAATTCGCCATTGCGAAGCTGAGTTTACCCAATTCGCCGGAAGTTTATATGGCTATTGGCGCCATTCAGCGCCGCCAGGGGAAATGGAAAGAATCCACTGCGAATCTGGAGAAGGCCGCGTCCCTCAGTCCAAAGGATGCGTGGGTGCTGCAAAATCTTGCTGACAATTATTACGCCACCAGAAATTTTGAAGCCGCAGACAAGATTTTCGACCGTGCGATTGAAGCTGCGCCCAAGTCACTCGGACCTCGCGTGGAGAAGGCAAAGCTTGCGGTGGATTGGAAGGGAGATCTCAGTGTGATGGAGAAAGAGCTGGCCGAAATGTCGACAGGCGTCGATCCAGACGGGCTCGTCACATTCGCGCGTATGCAGCTTTTGCTGCTGCAACAAAGATTCTCCGAAGCGCTCGCGGTTGTAAACCAGTTGCCGCAAGATGCCTCTCACTTTGACAAGCCAAGAGAACTTTTCGAGGGCGCGATCTATACTTTTTTGAACGATCAAGAAAAGGCGCTTTCTGCCTTTGGACACGCACGACCCATTGCCGAAAAAGCTGTCCGGGAAGGCCCGGATGACGCCTCCCGGCATGTAACTCTTGGCTTAATTCTGGCCGGGCTTGGTCAGAAGGAGATGGCCATCGCTGAAGGACGACATGCCGTCGAACTGTTGCCTGAATCTCGAGACGCCTTCGACGGGCCAAAGATGACCGTGGCGCTCGCTCAGATCTACACCTGGACGGGCGAAAGCGACGAAGCCTTTCAGCTTCTTGACCACTCGTTAAGTACGCCAAATGGAATCACAGTTTCCTTCCTACGGCTCGACCCGATTTGGGAACCACTGCGAAGCGATCCGCGCTTTCAGGCTTTGATCGATAGACACGAAGGCGAAAGCTTGGCGCGGCTTTAATTTTCGCTATCCGCGACAGCATCGTTGGGAACCGAACGGCGCCGTTCATTTTCGTGTCTATTTCTTCGTCGTTGAATATAATGCCGCGCAATCCAAATCTCCTGTCATGAACAGCGACTTCTTTGAGGAAGTGAAACGGCGCAAAGTTTATCGCGTCGCTGCGGCTTACATTATCGCGGCTGGGGGAGTCATACAGCTGGCCTCCGCTACGTTTCCGGCGTGGGAACTGCCCAACTGGGCGCTGCGTTTGGTGATCGCCCTGTTGCTCCTGGGCTTTCCGATTGCGCTGGTCCTTGCCTGGGCGTACGACATCACTTCGCAGGGCGTCCGCGCAACACCCACGCCGGCAGTACCAGGGTCGCATCGTCGCCGGAACATCATCATGCTTGTGGCAACAGGCGTAATCATTTCTGCCGCCGCAGGCTTCTTTCTCCTGCCCCGCGTTTCAGCGCACAAGGTCGACAAGTCGATTGCGGTTTTGCCGTTCGAGAATTTTAGCGACGACAAGGATAACGCCTATTTTGGAGACGGCATTCAGGACGATCTGCTCACGAATTTGGCGAAAATTAGGGATTTGAAAGTGATTTCACGCACGTCGGTGATGTCATATCGAGGGAAAGCATCAAACCTTCGTGAAATTGGAAAAGCGCTGGGTGTAGGTACGATTCTTGAAGGTAGTGTCCGCCGCATTGGCAATCGTGTCCGCGTCAATGTGCAATTGATCAACGCAGAGAACGATGAGCACATCTGGGCTGAGGATTACGATCGTGAACTGACAGACGTATTCGCAATTCAAACTGATCTCGCTCAAAAAATTGCAAGCGAGCTTCAAGCCAAATTGTCGCCAGGCGAAAAGACACAGATGCAGCGTAAGCCCACAGAAAACGGCGAAGCCTATCTGGCCTTTGTCCAGGCGCACAATCTTTCCTGCGCGGTCGAAGATCTGGGTAAACTGAAACAGAGCGAGCAGCTTTACGAGCGCGCCATTGAACTTGACCCAAACTTTGCTCTCGCTATTGCGCGCTACTCACAGTTGCAAAGCTGGATCGTGCACACGTTTGAACGGACGCCGGAACGTCGCGAAAAAGCGCAAAGCCTGGCCGAGCGAGCCCTGCAATTGCAGCCTGACCTGCCGGAAGCGCACTTGGCTCGCGGATACTCTTATTACTGGGGCGACAACAATTATGACGCGGCACTGAAAGAATTCGAAATCGCGCAAACCGGTTTGCCTAACGAATCGGAAGTTTACCTCGCCTTGGGCGCCATCCAGCGCCGTCAGGGGAAATGGACCGAATCAACTGCCAATCTCGAAAAGGCAGTGAGTCTCAATCCCAAAGACATCTGGGCGCTGCAAAATCTCGCCATCAACTACCAAATGCTCCGCGATTTTGACAAGGCCGACAAGACCATTGATCGCGCGCTGGCATTGGATCCGACCGCAGCAGGCCCTTTGGAGGTGAAATCGAAGTTGGCGATTCTCGGGAAAGGTGACTTCGGAGTCGCTGAGAAGGCGTTTGAGGCATTGAAATCCGTTCCACTAACCGACGACCTACAGCTCAAGATTAACGGCTCGCGAACTGAGGTATTTCTCCTCGAACGCAAATACCAAGAAGGATTGCAAGAAGCTGAGAGCTTGCAGGACGACCAAGTCGCCGCATTTCCAGGAGGTTTGTGGGCGAAGTATTATTATATCGGCTTTGCTCGGAAGGCGCTGCACGACGAGCCAGGAGCGAAAGCCGCCTTCGAAAAAGCGAAAAGCGCTGCCGAGGAATGGGCAAGACGGAGTCCCGACTCCGAGGATGCCCACATTCAGCTGGCCAAGGTGCTTGCGTACCTTGGGGAAAAAGACGCCGCACTGGCCGAGGCGCAACGCGCGACGGAATTGCGTCCCGCGAGCAAGGACGCGTTTGGAGGGCCTGAAATTACCGAGGGCGTGGCCCAAGTTCACGCAATTCTGGGAGACAAAGATCAGTCGATCGAAATCTTGCAGGGATTGTTAAGCCAGCCGGGTGCAGTTACCGCGCAGAGCCTGAAAATAAATCCGGTTTGGGATTCATTGCGTAGCGATCCGCGTTTTCAGGCGCTGGTGCAGAAATACGTTGATAAAAGTTAGCTCGGAACAGGATTCATAATTCCGCATAGAGCGTCCAGTACATGCGCCTCACGCGACTCCTGCGTTTTAGAAATGCGTTTTTTTGTCTCGTCCTCACGGCGACCGCGCAGGCTGACTGGACGATTGTCTCGAACGAATCGGAGCCGGGACGCAGCGGCCTAGTGCACAAACACGTCGTCCTCGAAAACAGCGCTAGCAGAGAACGCGTCGCTGCAGATCTGGCAATTTTTTCTACAAAATCCTGCACGTTGCGCGTTCTTCAAAATGAGAGCGGTACAGACAGTCTTGCCGAAATGATGAGAGGTGAAAAATGCCTGGCCGGAGTAAATGGTGGCTATTTCAATGAAAAGTTTGCTCCAATCGGTTTGCGAATGGCGAACGGGCAAATGATCGCGCCGCTACAGCGGGCGCGGCTAATTACGGGCGTGCTTCTGGCTTCGCCGCACGGAGTGCAAATCCTGCGCTCTCGTGAATTTTCTCGCCGCGCAGAGGTAACCGCAGCAATTCAATGTGGCCCGTTTCTTGTTGATCGAAGCCAGCCCATTGGCGGTTTGAACGATTCGCGTCCGGCCCGGCGGACTTTTGCGGCGACCACAACCGGTAATCGCGCGTTGGCCGGCGTTTGCTCAGACGTCTCGCTCGCAGAATTATCGAGCATCCTTGGGACAACATCGTTCGCCGAGGATTTGAAAATTGACCGCGCCCTAAATCTCGATGGCGGCTCGTCGACCGGCTTTTGGTTCGCTCGAGAAAACGACGGCGCATTTTCAATTCCGGAGCAGAAACCCGTGCGCGATTTTGTGGGCGTTGTTCCGAAGTAGTTTACGCCGTCATTCCGAGCGCAGTCGAGGAATCCCGTTGCGTTACCTTTAAGCTTCCAAGACGGGATCCTTCGACTCCGCTTCGCTCTGCTCAGGATGACGGATATCGCAAACCGCGTAATCTAAGTTCACATGCGTACGTTCGGCGGCTTTAGATCCGATGATAGGTTCTTTTACGGCGAGATTCGCGGCGACGAAGTCCAGGTCCTGAGAAATCCGTTCTGGAGCGACATTGAACCGACCGGTGAGTTTGTCCGCCTAACGAATGTCGTGATCGACCTTCCCGTGGCGCCATCGAAATTGATCGCAGTCGGTTTGAATTACGCAGACCACATTGCGGAAATGAAGCGGACCACTTTGGGTACGCCCTTGATCTGGTTCAAGTCACCAGCGTCATTATTGCCACACGATGGCATGATTGAAATTGCGTTTCCCGATCATCAAACTGATTTCGAAGTGGAATTGGCTGTCGTCATTGGCAAGACCGCAAAAAATGTTCCGGCAGAGCGATCACTGGATTTTGTGTTCGGCTACACAATTGGTCTCGATATTAGCGATCGGGATTTACAAAAAACCGAGAAGCAATTTGGTCGTTGCAAATCATTTGATACCTACACGCCGATCGGGCCGTTCGTTTATGCCGATGTCGATGTGAACGACCTATCGCTCGAGCTGCGGCAGAATGGGGAACTGCGCCAG
>WNFW01001572.1_pt1 | contig 15375 bp, 9 predicted proteins | sample 5400131 | NCBI WGS metagenome assembly WNFW01 (sample SAMN13153362, study PRJNA577476) | soil metagenome | isolation source: 20 cm soil or saprolite under grassland replicate 1 | place: USA:California | collected 2016-06-15 | reverse complement strand
AAACGCTGTTTGGAAGACGCTGGCGTTTGCGGCAGATGCGGGCTAGTGGCTATGGGAATTCAATCTTTTCGCCCATCTGTAAGCTATTGGTTTCGCGGTACTTAGAAAACGAGCATGTGAGAGAACCGCAATGGGATGCGCTGCGCTGGGCATGACGTGCGGAGCATAGCACGCGCGGCGTCCGCCGCGCCAGCGGCTTCGTCCAAACGCGCATCTCGTCAGTGGATTATTTCTTTACGAGATGTCGACTTGGACGAAGCCGCCCGTATCTTAATCGCGAGCGGCAGGCTGAAATGGGATACACGAAGTGCAATCCGGTGGTCCTGCACCACCAATGTCCACATCCGATAAAAGCTACGTGATTGGGCGGTTGGGCGAGTTGGGCAATTCACGGCCGTCTCAAAAAGCTAACTGATTGTGGCGACGCGTCTTAGCTTTAGTGATTCCCCGTTCGCAATGAGGAGGCCGGGGGTTCGAATCCCCTCTCGTCCACCATCTTTCAAAACGACCTCGAGCGTGCCAAACAGTTCCTGCCGCGGCACGCTCGGACTAAGTTCACTACCGGATAGCTTCCGGCACCTCGTCATCCACCCGGAACGACATTGCCTAAGCGCCGCCTCATCGGTAAACGCTAGCTGACTTTGAGGGACCAATCTCCATTCGGCGAGGCAACTGTTCACTTTTCGGCAAGGTGTGCCTAGTTACTTCAGCTTCGCGTATTCAGCTTTGGCGGCGATGAGGGCGGGAATGTCTGGGTCGGCATCTTTCCAGAGGGCGAAGAAATCTCGGTAGGCTTTACGAGCTTTTTCAGGTTCGCCGGTTAAAGTGTAGGCCTGTGCAAGGCCCAAATGCGCGAGCGTGTGTATTGGCTGTGCCGCGAAAAGTGTTGCGTGATCCACAATGCTCTTGAATTCAGTCGCCGCACTTTTTCCGTCGCCGAGGCTTAAATAAGCTTGCCCCCTGACGTATGCTGCATCAATGGCAGGTATGCTTACGGGCACCGTGCCCCACTGATAGGATCGAGCGGGTTCCAATAACTGAATCGCGTGCGAACCGTTGCGCATGCGGGTTTGCACGGCAGCGTGAACAAGCGGCAAGTCGAGTGCGTTCAATAGCGTGTCATCTGGAAACCGGATATTGAAGTCACGAACGAGTCTCTCAGCTGTCTGTGTGTCATTGCACCATGCGACAGCCAGGGCCGCGAGAGGAGCTATGCTCGGGCTTTTGCTCATGGCCACGGCGGCTGACGCGAGAGAACGCGCCTCTCGGCAGTTGCCTAGCTCAGCCTCGTTCAGCGCCTCGCTCGCTCGGAAGCGCGCGGTAGGCTCTGGAGAGTTCTCCTTTCGCGCCAGTTGAAAGGCTTGTTCCCACAGCGTTCGGGCCCTAGTGAGCTTCCCATGTGAGGTGTTCGCCTGAGCGTCTTGGGAAAGCAAACGAGACTCAGAGGGCCCGCCACGCGCCCAGGCAACTTGCGCATTCATGCCAGCTTCATCGTTTTGAACGAATGCAACGCCAAAAAGAACTAAGTGCAACCCGGTAGAGTCCAATCCCCTGTCAAAAGTCTGCTTCACAATTGCCCTTGACTCGTCAATGCGATTGAGCTGCATGTATGCTCGCGCCAGATTCATGTAAGCGAAAACCTGATGAGGATCGATCCGGATTGCCTCCTGCTCCTCGCCCAAGGCTTTCTCCGGCTCACCGAGTTCCAAGTAATGTAGACCCAGATTGTTGTGGCCCGTGTAATCTCTCGGATATTCCTGGACAGCAAGCTGAAATGCTTCCGTAGTCTTCTGGAAGTCTCCCAAGAACCAGTAGTAGTGGCTAGTAATGTATAGCTTCTCCGGCTCGCTCGCACGCTCCCGCCGTTCGAACGCTTTCTTGATGTAGTCGCGGGAGAGTTCCTCCTCACCAAGGTTGCTATACACGGTAGCCAGCGTGGCATAAGCCATGGCGAAATTCGGGTCGAGCTCAACGGCTCTTTTGAAAAATGCGACTGACTCGGATTCGCGGCCCTTGGCTCGTTCAGCGTTGCCCAAGCTAAAGGCCTTGAGCGCTTCGAGAGAAGAGGTAGTCGCTTCGTCAATCGGAGTATCAAATTTCTCGACGGACTTAATCGATTCGCCCAATTCTCCCCGCAATTGCGAAGCGGCCCTCCCCAGCGCAACCAGGACGTTCTCGCGCCTGTCCGCCTGCACTTGCTCGCGGGCCAGGGTATCGCCCGTTTGCGCATTGATGGCATCGAGAGCGATCACGTATTGGCTTCCCAGCCCGGAAACGGAACCAGAGATCAGAGCTTTAATTCCTTCACGCTGGCAAATCTCGCGCGCGAGCTGGTTCGTGAGCCGCTCATCGGGAGATCGCCCCATGAATTGAAGCGCCTTTCGAATGCGTTCTTCCGGAGTGATGTAAAGAAACGGCGATTGCTGCAGTTGTATGGCCAACGCTTGCTTGAGCGTTCCATCAAAAACCGCATCACCGGTGGTATTGACGAAATCGGCGAGAAGTATGGTGTCCTTTTCCGTGAGGGCATGGACTTTCGTGGAGCGCCAGTAGAAAGCGCCAGCGACAAGGGCCGCCAAAAGGACCGTCGTGGGGACCAGGAATTTCCACCCGCGCGCAAAGGGCTTCGTGACTTGCGCGGATGCTGTCGAATAAGGCTTTGCCGGTTGGTTTATGGAGGTTCTTGACGGCGCGGGCACCGGCGCCGCCCCGGACAACGCGACAGCCTCCATTGGCACACTTTGCTGGGCGGTGCGGCCGGAATCCGTGTCGCGTTTCAGGCGCTGCAAGTCCGCGCGCATATCGGCGGCGTGCTGGTAGCGTAGGTTGGAGTCCTTCTCCAGCGCCTTGTTGATGATTTCTTCCAACCGCGAAGGCAGGTCGGGGTTAAGCCGCACAGGCGCGACCGGCGCCCTGTGAAGAATTGAATCGAACATTGCCGCGGAGGTTTCGCCGCGAAAGGGGAGCCTGCCCGTGGCCATCTCGTAGAGCACCGTCCCGAAGGAAAAGAGATCGGTGCGGGAATCCAGTTGCTTGCCGAGAGCCTGCTCGGGCGACATATAGGCAACCGTGCCGAGCGCTGTGCCCGGACTGGTGAGGTGCTCCTGACTCGCTTCGATAGTGGCCTGCGATGCGGCGAGCTGCGGAGTTATAAACTTGTCCGCAGTGAGCTTGGCCAGTCCGAAATCAAGAATTTTGGCGTGCTCTCGTTTGGTCACGAAAATATTGGCCGGCTTGATGTCGCGGTGGATGATTCCTTGTGCGTGGGCTGCATCCAAGGCATCAGCGATCTCGATGCTGACCGCCAGCAGCGTGTCAAGTTCCACGGGACGCCCCGCGATGCAGTGCTTCAGTGTTGCTCCGTCTAGAAACTCCATGGCGATGAACGCTTGCCCGTGCTGATCATCGATTTCATAGATCGTGCAGATGTTGGGATGATTCAGCGCGGATGCGGCTTTGGCTTCGCGCTGAAAGCGGCTGAGGGCTTGGGGATCTTTCGCTACCTCCTCGGGCAGGAATTTGAGGGCCACAAATCGCCCGAGCTTAACATCCTCGGCCCTGTAAACCACACCCATCCCCCCGCCGCCGAGCTTCTCAACGACGCGGTAATGCGAGATGGTCTGGCCGATCATTGCTTGGAGACCGCTCTTGCCGAGGCATGTTAGGCCGCGCTCAAAGGCAAGTCAACGTCGGCGTATTAGATGAATTTTCGCTTCGCAGTTAAACCCGATTAATAATGAATAAACGCCCATCTCGTCAGTGATTATTTCCTGACAGCTTAGAAGGCAGGGCCGCGGGTTCGAATCTCGTCGCTCCCGTCAATTCCCTTCTGCCCTGGGCATTTTGAAGCGGCAGAGCAAAAATTCGGCAACCCACAACGCAGGTAAGATGAAAAAGAAGGCAAATAGCCTGGCTTGCCAGGCTTGCCAATTCAGGGCCCCGTTGAAATAGCTAAGTGATTGTGGCGCCTTGCCTTAGCTTATTTTCCCCACTGTTCGCAACGAGGAGGCCGGGGGTTCGAATCCCCTCTCGTCCACCAAACTACTTTCCTGCTTTCAATAGCTTACAACACATTTACGCGATCCTTGGAACAACGCGGAGTAGCCCAGGTAGCCCAACTGAGCCCGGAATTTGGAATCCCGTGCCCAGCTGTTCAGCCCAATCCAACCGATACTGCCGATCGTTCATGAGCTTTATATATCGCTCCGAGACGTGTCGCGGAGCGTGCCCGGACCAGAAGTGTATCACCACGCTTGGCTTTTTGGATGATGTGCAGTGTTCGGTAGTCCGGAAAGATATGCCTGTCGATTTCGAGGCCTAGCCTGAGTTTCCGAGTTACAGCTCGTCTGGCACCGCGGAAAGCGCGAAAAGGGCCAATGGGGGCGGGTTTTGAGGCGTCGGAGCAGCAAGGATAGGCGTATATACTAACTGGCGAGAAAACGGTCCAGCTTCAGCGCGCGGAAATAAGCATTGCCGAGGTCCACGAGGGCTTCTACGTAGTCCGGCTTCAGCTGAATTGCTTTCTGATACTCAGGGATTGCGGCCTTATGGTCTTCAAGGCCCTGCAGCGCATAGCCCGCAACACAATGAGCGTCCGGATAGTTGGGATTGAGCCGCATGGCGTCCCGGGCTGCTCTCAGCGCATTTTCGTAGTCGCCGAGCCGATTCAGAAAAACGCCAATGTTTCCGTAGGATTCGGCTGCATTCGGTGCGAGTCGTAAGACTTTGTTGGCGTCATCGAGGGCTTCCTTATAGCGCCCTAGGCGCTCGTAGTCCAACATCCGACTCGTTAATGTTTGCACGCTGTCGGGTTGCAGCTGAATTACTCGGCCCCAGGTTTTCAATCGCCAATTCGTGCTTCTTGCAACTGGAATAGGCCAAAGCAAGATTGACCCAGATTGTGAAATCCTGCGGGTTCAGTTCGGCCGCCTTCGTGTATGCCTGAATCTCTTCATCATGACGTCCGAGTTCTCTGTTAGCCACGCCGAGATTAAAGTACGCATCCGCATTTTCAGGGCGAAGCTGAACGACTTGTTTGTAAGCATCGGCTGCTTCGTCGAACTGGCCCATCTCGGCCAAACTTACGCCGAGCCCGAAAAATGAATCCGGCTCGTTCGGACAAGTCCTGAGAGCCTTCTGAAATTCCGTGATGGCCTCCGCATGGCGCTTGAGTTGACTGTAGGCTATGCCCAACCAATAGTGAGTGGAAGCTTCATGCGACTTAAGTTCAATCGCGTTACACAGCGGCTTAACAGCCTCTTCCCAGCGATCGAGTTGTATGAGCCAGGTACCCAAGTTGTGTTCCCAGAACGCACGGTCCTTTATCTTTGGATTGATACGTAATCCGCGGCGAACCTCCTCCACCTCTTCCTGCGGTCGCTGGACCTCGGCCAAGGCGAGACAAGCGTGTGCCGATGCATAGTCCGGTCGCTGCTGTAGTGCGCGTTCGTATTTGTCGATGGCGGCTCGATAGTCCTTCAACTTATAGAGACACCAACCAATCTCAATTGCGGTGTGCAAATTATCAGGCTCCAGCTCAGCGACCTTTCGAAAATTCTCAAGGGCTAAGCTCACTTGATGCGAACGCAATCTCTGGCGTCCGAGGAAGCTAAACCATCTTGCCTTAAGCCAGCGTGTCAAGAGTGCTCCTGACCCACAAGACTACCAAGCAAACACAAGGGAACAGAATAGGACAAGGTCAATCAACTGACGAGGCCAAGTTTGCACACCGTCCCTTTGTCCCGGCCCGGCGCAGCTACCAATGCACCCTCTGTCGGCCAACTTGGAATAAAAGTCGCACCGCGCTCGTGGCTTTTTCGATTGCCTTCGGCTTGGAAGTCGGATATCCCTTAACAAATGCAGATAGCCCTTGAGTCCCTCACAAAACGCTTCGGATCGCTGCGCGCCTTAGAAAACATTTCCCTGACAATCCAGCCCGGTCAGATTGTGGGAATTCTGGGTCCTAACGGGGCGGGTAAGACGACGTTGCTTCGATGTCTTTCCGCCATCGCAGCGCCGGACAGTGGACGCATTTTCTATGATGGCGAACAATTCAACCGCGGTCGCATTGACTTGCGCCAGCGGCTTGGTTTTCTGCCTGAATTCCCGGTCATATTCCCCCAATTGACCGTTGCACGCCACATAGCGATGGTTCTTGGCCTTTACAACAAGGACGGAGAGAGTACCGCGTCGATCGTGACCCAGCATCTTCATGAACTCGACCTGCTACCCGCGATTGATACACCAATCGGGCAGCTTTCTCGCGGCCAGATTTATAAAGCTGCCCTAGCCAAGCCCTAGCCACCCTTCTCAGTGCCGACCCAGAGCTTTGGCTCCTCGATGAACCCTTTGCCTCAGGCATGGACCCGGTTGGAATCGCATATTTCAAACGACAAGCTCGCTTGGCCGTCGAACGTGGCCGCACGATTCTTTATTCCACTCAAATATTGGACGTGGCAGAAAAATTCTCGGATCGCGTTTGCCTCATCCATCGAGGTAAGTTACGGGTATTCGATGCGGTCGCTAACCTTCACGTCCGGCCAGGGGGAGAGGATGGTGTTCTTGAGGACGTTTTCCGCCAACTGCGAGAGGAAGAACGGTGAGTCCCCACAAACCCCTCGCTCAAGAGATCAGAAAACTGGCGCGCGAAAAGCTCCGCACATCGAAGGCGCTCTGGAAAGAATATAAGCGGACGCGCCCTTCGGTGTTAGACCGAATTCGAAAGCGATTTGGGCGTATAGGCCTATTCTACATAGCACCGATCCTGTGGGTCTTGGCGCAGCAGCATGGTGGCTCCAAGGCGCCACTGTTGTTGCTTGCATTGTATTCTGCGGCCACTGTCGTGGGTCGTTCCAACTCCCTCTTCAATACACTCTATCGATCCGGTGACCTGGCGTTCTTCATGCACGTGCCCGTTACAGACAAACATTTCTTTGGCTATGTGTGGCGGAAATTTCTGAAATCATCTCTGTGGGTGTGGTTCTACTCGTGCTTGGCGTTCGGCTATCTGACAATGATTTCGAAACTTGGACCTATTGGCTGGACTGCCGCAGTTATCGCATCCACGTTGCAATGGCTATTGATTGTGAGCCTGGTTGTCACGGTAGAACTCTTACCTCCCTCGTGGCCAAAGACGAAGATTGGGCTTTTCCTCTATCTGCTTACGTTTGGTGCCATTTTCCTTCCCGAATCGTGGGTGACCTTGGCATGGAGGGCACTCCTGCCACTTCCGACCGCGTGGATTCCTCACATTTTTGAGCGTGGTGTGCTTAACCACGAGTCAGGAAGTCTGTATTTGGTAATCCCGATCCTGCTCTTCCTGGTTTCTCTGCCCCTGTCCTCACGCCGCCTGCGCGAAAGCTACCCTATCGTTGAACCCACCTACCCACTCGCATCCAATGCTGCGGTAGATGTTGAACGAGATGATGATGAAATAGGTGTAGTCAGAGAAGAAGATTGGCAGAGCACGAGCACCGAGGCAACGAGCAATCTCCGGGTCACTCCAGCACATCTGCGAGGATTAGACTGGAATTCTTCAGGATGGATTGAAGGCCTTGCTGGACACTTACTTAACGAGCGCGAAAAGAAATCGGCGGACTTTCTATGCGGAGGACACCTAGGGCTGTGGAGTGATCTCTGGCGTCTTGGGTTGAAGGTCGCCGCGATTGGCGTTGTCGCATTGCTTCTTCCACAGCTCTTTGCACCTTGGATCGGTATCGCGATCGGAGCTGTCGCCAGTTCGTTCGCTCTGCCAGTGATAGGCGGGCGGTGGGAAGGCATGCAGCTCGTTACGCTTTCGGGAACGGTGAGACCTGCCTGCGCCGGCATTCCGCTTTCCTACACAGAGATGTCGCGCGTGCTTGCAAAGATCAATTTGCTGCGGTATGCCGCACGGTTGCCAATTTTTCTTGCTTATGGAGGCATGTTGGCTTGGCGATTGCAGATGGGGCCACTTCTGGGAATTAAAGTCGCGGCAGAGATTCTGCTAGTCTTGATTTCGTTTCAACCGATCCTGATTGTGGGTCATCACTCTTACGGAACAAACGACACAAAACGCCTGAATCTCCACTCGATCGTTGCGATCTTGGTCATTGGTTCAATCGGGATCGCTTATGTGGTCTGCTTGACCATCGTGTTTATAGCTACGGAATGGGCTCCAGAAGGCTCACGCGCCGTGCCCGCTGTCGCAGCTGTTACAGGTATGTTCTTCTGCTCTGTACTGATCTGGTTTTGCTACAAGCTGTTCTATAACCGCGGACACCTAGATACGATGCGAGTCGCTGACAGCTAGATTCATCCTGCACAGTTCCGGACCGGTTCGATCGCCAGAAGTAGTGTTCCTGGAGCAAACCTGACCGGCCCGCAGATAGAGCGGTCCAGCCTAATTCGAAACCTTCACAAAGACCGAATTGCCATCTTGTAATTTATAAGTTACAATAGAAAATGTGATCGAGATTCGTCACTACGTTATCCGCGCCGGAAAAGATGTCTTCGACGATTGGTTGACGCAATTGGCGGATGCCCGCGCACAGGCGAATATTGCGACCCGAATCAACCGACTGGCCGCCGGGAATTTTGGCGACTGCAAGCCTTTGCGTCAAGGATTGAGCGAACTGCGGATCGATTGGGGACCGGGATACCGTGTCTATTACGCGATGATCGGCAGGGAATGTGTATTGCTTCTCTGCGGCGGTGACAAACGAAAGCAGTCCGCAGACATTGAGCGGGCGTTGGAATATCTCAAAGATTACAAAGAAAGGACCGGAACCTCATGAAACGCAAAGCCAGCATCTCGCACGAGGAGGCCATCATTCGACGGCTCCGGAAGGACCCGGATTTTGCCGCCGAGTACCTCAAAGCTGCACTGGAAGATGAAGACGAGCCCCGCGTTCTGCTCATTGCCTTGCGTCACCTCGCCCAAGCTCAGGGCATCGCTAAAGTCGCCAAAGCTGCCGGCATCGAACGTGAAAGCCTTTACCGGGCATTGTCGGTCCACGGCAACCCTCGCCTGTCCACGCTTGTAGCTGTTACCAAGGCGATCGGGTTGAGACTCACGGTCGAAGCCGCGCAATGAGTGGAAAAGAAGGCTGGCGAGGCAGTGGGGATCGAAGTCTAACCTATCACCCTAAAGTCCTGTAAACAGTGGTATTGCGACCGCTCTTACCGAGACACCCACTACAAATCACTACAAAACACGAACGGTCATGACTGAGTAGCGTGATCCTACGTTCCCGACACGCTGGTTTTGCCATCGCGTTCCTCCGGGGAATCGGGCACTTCGGCGGGCTCTCCCTTCAAATCGTGTAACTTGGGTGGCGCAGGGTATCCCAATGCTTTCACCGCCAGGTCGCGGCAGCGCGCATATAACTCCTGCGCAGCGATTGCAGTGTTTACAAAGAATGGCGGCTCAGCGTATGTCGGCAGTCGGTGCCATCGGTGCAACGGCTCCGCGCAACGAACAAGATTCGAGGACTTGAGACTGACCCACGACCCGTGAAGGTCATTACTCGCCGGAGTAAAAACGAGCCGGTAGAGGTCCTCAAGCCCTGCTTCTTGCGCAAGTCTCCTTGCGTCCTTTTTGGACCAGTTCCCCTAATTCGATCTCAACCATCTCGGGCCAGACTTCGATTTCCTCGGCTAGTTGGTCGGACGATAGGCCGTCAAGAGATGTTTGATTGGGGTAATTGTCCTGCAGATGCAGCATCAACAATTTCTGTTGCCCCTCACCATATTCTATAAACCGCTTGAAGTCTTCGGCACTGCCAACTTTGACCAAGTACGAAAACGTGATCGCGGTCTCGGCCAATGGCCGCAACATGATTCCGCTCACATCGCGACCCCACAGGAACGGATCCTCGGCCATCAGGACGTAGAGACGAGTGAGTCTCGCGAACAAGCCGAAAAGCACCTCGTCGCGACGGGGATCGTAAAGGTCGATCCGCAACTTGGCGCGCACTTGCTCTAGGTATTGTCGGGCGGCCGCCCCATTTTCCTGGAGGCGGTCGGTGAGTTTTTTCCCGTCCGAGGCGCTCACGGGCTCACCACCGACTACCTTGCGCTCAGTGGGTTGGCACGGAAGCAGGTCGTAATTATGGTTCCAGAAGTACCTAGCCCATGCCAGGGGATCCGCCGGCACGGCCCGCTGCTGAATAACCATATTGAGCGTCGATCGCGCGACTGATTCGACATGGTGCTGTTCCTCTTCCGTCAGATCCCCTGGGTACCTTGGCAAAAGGTCGACCACCGAGAGGCCCTTGGCGAGGAAGAGTTTCTTGTGCTTGAACAGACGGTTCAGCGGTACGGCTCTGATACGACCGGCAAACCTATCTTTCCCAGGGGCGAGCTTCACTACGAGCCTACGGAGACGCGCTAGCTCAACGAATGGGTCTACAGGTCCCTCAGACTCTAACAGCTCACGGTTGATAAGCCACGTTGCAGGCCCACCGGGGTACAAAGACATGACCCGGCCAATGGGGCCATGAAAGCATTCGTCGACCAGTTGACGATTCTTTTCCAGGAAGGAGGCACGCTCTGCATCCGGTACCAGCCCAAAGTCCGAGACCAAACCTAAGGCTACGAAGTTATGAGACCAGTGCGCGTCCAGAGCGTCCATGAAACCGTTGTACACGCGGGCCACGCCGCCCAGTCCAAACTTATCCGCTAATGCGGCGAGCCAAAGGTGCTCGGGAAGAAGGTCCCTCAACCAATCGATTGGCTCAAATTTTGGCGAGAGTGCTGCGAGTGGTCCCTTTAGTTTTGACCCTTCTTTCCTTTGCGAACTCAGCGGCGTGAAGAGCCGAACTTGACCGTTAACAATACCCAGCATATGGTAGTGTGCAAAAAATAGTGTCCAATGGGAAATTTCAAGTAATTGCGATTGCGAAGCGCCAATGGAGATAATCTCATGCGCAAGACTTCCTTTGCGCTGTTGCTCGCATTTGGGGCGTTCGTAGCCGCTTTCAATTTCCGGAGTAAGCCGACGGTGCTGGCTGCCCTTGCGAAGGCTGCCCGCCACTGAATCGCCTTCAGCCGCATCGGGCCCATTCGAATGGGCTTATTTAGGGCCGATGCGGACGGACGGAATGAAAGGCAACACGGACCGCATTGCCTATGTGACGAAGTGGGGCCCGGGTCCGGGCATTGAGTTCATCTCGAACGGGAAAAGGCGCGCGCGGCGAGTTCCGCATTCCAGCATGATCCCCGGACGGCAAGCGCCGTATCGACGAGCTGGAGACAAGTTCTATGCTCAATTTCGCACGAGGACATTGCTGGATGTCTCGCGACGGGGCGTAGCAAGGGGTGTGCCATGGAGATTTTCAAAGAACGGACAGCAATCGGTAACTCCATTTTCTTTGCGGCGCTGGTTTTGCTGTGCGTCTTTTCGCATGCCTATCCGGCAACGGCGCAAACGCTGACGACCGGGCAAGTGCTAGGGCAAGTCATCGATCCCTCTGGTGCGGGGGTCCCGGGCGCAAACGTCGAGTTGCGCGACGCCGGCACCGGGGCCAAGCGCACCGCCACAACCGGCAGTGAAGGTCAATACGTCTTTCCACAAGTAACGCCGGGAGTTTACTCCGTCGCGGTCACGGCCGTTGGGTTCGCGAAAGCGGTAGTGCCTTCGGTGACCGTTCAAGTGGACAAGACGGCAAGCATCAATGTCAGTCTGAAGCTGGGAAATACCAGCGAGGTGGTCGAGGTACGTTCGACAGGTGGTGCCGATTTGCAAACCCTGGACTCCACGGTGGGCAACACCATCGGCGGCGAGGAGATCCTGGCATTGCCGACACTGGGCCGGAGCGCGACCAGCTTGCTGCTTTTGCAGCCGATGGCCATGCCGCAACAGTCCACGTCCACTTTGCAATCGAGCCGTTTGGGCGGGCAAGTCGCCGGAGCGCGGAGCGACCAGAATTCGTTTTTGCTCGATGGAGGAGAGATCACCAACCCGATTTCAGGGAATTCCGACTATTTCAGGGCCTTCAGCGGAGGACCGGACGGAGCGATTCCCACGCCCGTGGAGAGCATCCAGGAATTCAAGGTGGAAACCAACAATCCAAGCGGCAGCATCAGTGTAGGAGGCGGAGCCCAAGTGGTAATGGTCACCAAGAGGGGCAGCGACCAATTCCATGGGAGTCTATATGAGTACTACCGCGGCTCAGCGCTGAAAGCCAATCGCTGGGACGCCAACCGCCTCGGGCAGAAAAAGCCGAATATTGTTGACAACCGCTTTGGCGGCAGTTTGGCCGGACACTTCTTGCCCGATATATGGAAAACCTACTTTTACGCCAATTTCGAGGAACGGCGACGCAGCGACGCGAATTTCATTACCAGGATCGTGCCCACCGCTAGCTTGCGACAGGGCTTTCTTTACGGCATTTCACTGCAGCCAGGCAACATTGACCAAAAGTGTGGTCCGTCAGGCACTGGTTCATGCGACCCTCGCAATCTGGGCATGAATCCAGCGATCCGCCAACTATGGCAACTCGAACCGCCGGGCAACGACACTTCCCTGGGAGACGGCGTGAACACGATTGGCTTCTCCGGCTTTGCCAGGTTCCCTGTCAACGATTACTTGGGCGTGCTCCGCGTAGATCATTCTTTCGGTTCGCGTCTTCATTGGACAGCCAACTATCGGCACTATCGAGAGGATGCAGGTTTCCTGCGGCAGGTTGATATCGGCGGGGTTCTTCCGGGTGACGTCAATGGCGCTCCCAAGGTGCTTTCATCGATACCGCGGCAGCCGCGGTATTTCGTGACGGGGCTGACCGCGAATATGACCCCGTATCTGACGAATGATTTTCATGTGAGCTGGTTGCGCGATTGGTGGGAGTGGGTCTCTATGCCCCCGTTCCCGCAGGTCGCCGGCGTACCTGCTGCATTGGTTCCCGGCGGCGACACCGTCAATGCTTTGGTTCCGCTGAATATTGATACGCAGAACGCGCGTACGCGGCTGTGGAACTCACACGGCATGGACTTCCGCGATGATGCCAGCTGGGTTCGTGGAAACCACCTGTTCCAGTTCGGCGGCTCTTTCAAGCATACGTGGGTATTCTTCCGGCGCGATGACGGGCAGCAGAACTCGCAGAAGACGCTTCAGTATTTTATGGGAAACACCATCGGAGGCATCAGTTTCCCCAGTTCAATCCGGCCGCCTGGTCTGCCCTCCAGCCAAATTTCCAACTGGAATAACCTCTACGCTCAGGTTTTGGGCATGACGGACGCGGCCAGCATCTTGCGGGCGCGCGATGCGAGTCTACAGCTATTGCCGGAAGGAACCGATCTGAAAAACACGGTGAGGTACGACCAGGCTACTTTTTACGCCCAAGACGCTTGGCATCTGCGGCCCAGTCTGACGGTGAGCTACGGCCTGGCCTGGGCGGCGACGGTGCCGCCGGTCGAGGAGCAGGGCAAACTGATGATCACGGTTTTCCCGGGAACGGGCGAGGTTGTTGACCCTCGAACCTATCTCCAAAAACGGCAGCAGGCCGCGATGGCTGGGCAAGTGTACAATCCCGCTGTCGGTTTCACGCCCATCAACAATTCCGGACGCAAATACCCGTTCGATTTTGTGCGCCACAATTTCGAGCCTCGCGCCGCGGCCGCGTGGACGCCGAATTTCAGCCGTGGACCACTGAAGAAGCTCTTCGGCAACGGCAGGACGGTATTGCGGGGTGGATACTGGCATTTCTATGACCGCTTGAATGGCGTGCAGACGGCCGTCAATACCTTGCAATCGGTTGGATTTGGACAAAGTGTACTCTGCCTCGCGCCTATCGCCCCTACGCTGAACCCGGGCGGCGGGCCGCTCTGCAAGGGGAATAGCGGAACGAGCCCGGCCAACGCTTTCCGCATCGGGGCTGACGGCAATACGGTAGCGATGCCCCCCATTTCGGCCAGTGTCACGGCACCAGTCGTTCCCGGCAATGCTCTCGTGCCGGGCGCCAACATAACCTTCGTTCCCAATTCGCAGGTGCAGGATCCCGCGTGGAAGCCCGGCTCTCACAACCAGTGGGACTTCACGATTCAGCGCGAGCTGCCGGCGAACAGCCGTCTGGAGATCGGCTACGTGGGCCACACCGCCAGGAAAATCTACGAAGGTATTGACGTGAACCAGGTGCCTTTTTTCATGGTGGCTGGAGGGCAGAGCTTTGCCCAGGCTTTCGATGCGCTGGCCCGGGGCGTGACAGCGCCGCAGGCGTTCTTCGAAACGGCCTTGGCGGGAAGCAGCTTCTGCACGTCGGGCAGTTGTACCGCCGGCGTGGCAAGCAAGTTTGGAGGGGATATAGCCAATCAGCGAGTCAGGAATGTGTTCAACGGAATTCAATCCTCGTTCATATCGGGTCCGGCGACAAATGCCGCGACTCAATTTACGAACTTCTTTTACTGGTCGAGCCTTGCCCAGTCCAACTACCACGCCGCCTTCGCTTCCTACCACATCCGCGCGTATCGCGGGCTGGTGCTGGATGCGAATTTCACTTACGGCCATAGCCTTGATAACGTCGCGGTGAATCAGGACAGCGACAACTCTTTTACGAACAGCTACGATCCTCATTACGACTATGGAACATCCGCATTTGATCGCAAGTACGTGCTCACGCTGCTGGGCGTGTGGGATCTGCCTTTGCGTCCTCAAAACGCCTGGGTCAAGAGAGTCGCGGGCGGATGGCAACTTTCACCGATCGTCTCTGTGGCCAGCGGGTTGCCGTTGCGCGTGTTGAACGGCTCGGGGCAGGAATTTGGGCAAACGTCGTTTGCCTTCGGATCAGAAGCGATTCGAAGCGGTTCAGGAGACACCAGCGCCGGGGTCAACCGGGTGGCGCCGGCAACAGGGACGGGCTCCAGCGCAAGCGGCAAAGGAAGCGGCCTGAACATTTTTGCCAATCCCGACGCGGTGCTGAAGCAGTTTCGCCCGGTTCAGTTGAGCGTGGACGCGACTTCGCGGGGGGGCACCCTCAGGGGTTTCGGGAGTTGGAACCTGGACTTAAGCATCGCCAAGAAAATCTATCTTCGTGCCGAGCGCACCCGGCTGACATTTTCCGCGGAATTCTTCAACACTTTCAACCACGTCGTCTTTTTGGATCCAGCGGTAAACCTGCAAAGTCCGCAGACCTTTGGCGTGATCACCACGCAGGGGAACGACCCGCGCCAGATCCAGCTTGGCCTGCGCCTCGATTTCTGAGCAAATGGAGCAAATTCCGCGAATTCGGGAGCTCCATGCGGTTGTTGTTGGTTTCGACGTAGGCGTCGCCGCCGCGATGTGTCAGGTAGATATCATTCAAGTTAGAGCAAAATTCGGTAAACCACTTTTCTTATGTTTTTCTGGACTCTTACTTGACGAGATGGAGCACCGATGAAAATGCAGCCCCTTGAAGTTTTTTG
>WNFW01002819.1_pt1 | contig 15377 bp, 10 predicted proteins | sample 5400131 | NCBI WGS metagenome assembly WNFW01 (sample SAMN13153362, study PRJNA577476) | soil metagenome | isolation source: 20 cm soil or saprolite under grassland replicate 1 | place: USA:California | collected 2016-06-15 | reverse complement strand
CACGCTTCCTTGAACTTTGAAATGACAAAAGAGAGCAACGTATGAACAGCTCCAACGATCAAAGGAACCGGCGCATCCTCGTGATTGACGACAATCGCGGTATTCACAATAGCTTTCGCGAAATTCTGCGCGGCGCCGCTTCAGACAAAAGCACGCTAGATGAAGCGGAAGCGCGGCTTTTCGGCGAAACCCCTTCTGGCCGGCGGACGTTGGGGTTCACGATGGAGTCCGCATATCAGGGCGAGGAGGGAATCGAGTTGGTCCGAGCCGCGCTCGATAAAGGCCAGCCCTACGCAATGGCATTCGTCGATATGCGCATGCCGCCCGGGATGGATGGCCTCGAAACGATCGTAAAGCTTTGGGAACTCGACTCCGATCTCCAGGTTGTGATCTGCACGGCGCACTCGGACTACGGCTGGCACGACCTTCAAGCGAGACTCGGCAGCTCTGATCGACTGCTTATTTTAAAGAAGCCCTTCGACATCATTGAAGTACGACAAATGGCGGAAGCGCTCTGCTCCAAATGGGAATTGTTGCGGCGCAGCCGGCATCATCTGGAGGAGCTCGAGGCACGCGTGACCGAGCGCACCCAGAACCTTTCTCAGGCCAACCAGGAACTACGCGATCAGATTGCCGAGCGGAAACAGGCGGAAGCCGCACTGCGCGAAAGCGAATTACGGTTCCGTCAACTGGCGGAAAACAGCAGCGAGGTTTTTTGGGTCTTCTCACCTACTGGCGAAGAATTGTTCTATGTTAGTCCCGCCTATGAGCAGATTTGGGGATGGGCCTGCCAGAGCATCTACGAAGATCCAAAACAGTGGTTTAACAATATTTTGGAAGAGGATCGGCCCCCTGTGGCCAAAGCTCTGTCGGAATTGTCCCAAGGCACGAAGTACGACTTGGAGTATCGCATCCGGCATCACAATGGTTCCATCCGGTGGATCCGCGATCGGCGTTTCGCGATCCGCGGCGAAGACAAGCAGGTCGTGCGGACCTGCGGCGTGGCGGAAGACATCACGCAACGAAAAAATCTTGAGGTCGAGATGGCCAAGGCGCGTGATGCGGCCTTGGAGGGAGCGCGCATGAAATCTGAATTTCTGGCTAACATGAGCCACGAAATTCGCACGCCGATGAACGGTGTGATCGGCATGACTGGACTCCTTCTGGAAACCGAGCTCGATCCCAAGCAGCGCGACTATGCGGAGACGATTTGCAGCAGCGCCAAGTCGCTGCTCTCGATCTTGAACGACATTCTTGATTTTTCCAAAATCGAGGCCGGCAAATTGGAGTTTGAGAATCTGGAGTTTGATTTGGATGAAGTGGTCGAAGGCGCATTGAGTGTTCTTGTACCGCAAGCACGGGCTAAAGGGTTGGAGCTCCGTGAAATTTACCGAGCAGGGCGAAGTGGTGCTGCGGGTCCTTCCGCAAGAAGATACACCATCAGGAGTTTCTCTCACTGAGGCGGTCCCGGGCAGCAAAGCGACGCTGCGTTTCGAAATCAAAGATACCGGGATCGGTCTCAGCGCGGACGCACGTGGACGAATTTTCGACGCCTTCAGTCAGGCTGATCAGTCGACTACCCGACGTTATGGCGGTACCGGACTTGGGCTGACGATCTCACGGCAGTTGGTAAGGATGATGCACGGCGAGATCGGAGTCGAAAGCGAACCAGGTAAAGGATCGACATTTTGGTTTACCAGCAGGTTTGAAAAACGCGCTGGCGGAAAAGCGGCGCCGGCAAAGCAGAAACCTCTTCTGAGCGGGCGTGTGCTGCTGGCAGATGACAACGCCACTGACCGCCAAATTCTTCGATCACAGCTGACCGCCTTGGGAATGCAATGCACCTCAGCGGCCAGCGGGGAAGAAGCGCTTCAATTCTTGTGCGAGGCGATTGCGGAGGAAAACCCATACGCGCTCGCCCTTATCGACATGCAAATGCCGGGAATGAACGGAATGGAGCTGGCTCAGGCCCTTAAAAGCGATCCCATCACCAAAGATACGCGCGTCATCATGATCAGCTCCGTCGGGAATTCCATCGATGCGCAGACTCGCAAAAATGCGGACATCGACGCCTTTTTCGAAAAACCAGTGAAGCAATCGCAACTTCACCAGTGCTTGGCCAGCGTATTGGGATCCGCGCCATTAAAAAGGACTAAGGCAAACAACCATACCCTGAGCGAAGCGCGCCCGCGCGCAGTTCATGACACCCGCATCCTCATTGTTGAAGATAATGAAGTGAATAAAAAAGTCATGCTCTTGGTGCTGGACGGTCTCGGTTATGCCGCCGACACGGTCTCAAACGGCAAAGAGGCGATCGCAGCGCTTAGGGGTCATTCCTACGATATTATTTTGATGGATTGCCAAATGCCGGAGATGGACGGCTATGAAGCTGCGGAAACCATCCGTCGCGAATTCGACCGGCCGCCACGCATTATCGCCATGACCGCACACGCGCTGCGTGGCGATCGCGAAAAATGCCTGGCTGCGGGAATGGACGACTATCTTTCCAAGCCAATCATTGGAGAGGAATTGGAGGCAGCGTTAAAAAAATGGGCACCAACCGATAACACAAACGCGCCAGTCGATCTTCAGCGGCTCCGCGATGTTTGCGGCCACGCTCCCGACACCATGCGAAAGATCGCCGACCTCTATCTGGAACAAGGCGCGGAACTTTTACCGGCCATGGAAACGGCCATTCGCAACAACGATGCGAAAGATTTAGGCGCGATCGCGCACCGCTTTCGAGGCGCGAGCTTAAGCTGCGGAAGTAATTCAATTGTTCCCTTTCTAAACGAACTGGAGCAGATGGGTAATAGCGGCAACCTCGAGGCGGCGTCTGCGATATACGAAAAAGCCAGTTCGGAATTCGACCGCATCCGTTCGTTTTTCGAAAGCTACTTTCAAAATAGTGAACGCACGCTCGAAAAGGAAGAAATGCTCGCCCGGGCCTGCTATCGTGGGACCGTTAGGCCGAGCCACGCAGCGGTCGGCGTGCGCGAGAAGGTCGTGACCTAGAGCGGAAATCTCAACTTCAAATCATCGATTTCGCCGGGCCTTCTCCGGCTCCTTCAACCGCGCTGCTAAGTTAGAATATAACTCGAGAATGCGTAATCCCACCTGGATACGCGCCAAAAGCTCATTCTTGTCGAACGGCTTGATCAGGTAATCAGCCGCGCCCGCGTGCAATCCTTCCACTGGACGTGCGTCGAGCCTGTAGCTTCCGGCTGGTCCGGTTTTTTCAAATTAGAGATCTGCCACGGAGGCAAAAATGGGATATCCTTTGTGTTCGACATCCGGTGCGTTCCGCGCTAAGGCAAAAACTCCAACCTGTCAATCGAGGGAGCGACGCCATCAACCGCCATCGGAACTTTTGCCGCCGAATTGCGGCAGGGCGCGATCTTTTACCCTCACCCAGAAGCTGCACGATTTCCCGCTCCCGATCGGTGATCCGGCTGTTTTCGGGAGTCCCTTCGAGGGCTTGTTTTCCCTGAATACACCGCGCGAAAACGATCTCCGAGATCCGCGATGTAAAGAAATGTTTGTGCTCGGAAAGTGCTTTGATCGCGTCGATTAAATGATCAGCCGCATCTGTTTTCATGATGTAGCTACGTGCTCCGGAGTCGAAGACATCGTGAACTAGCTTTTCCGTCTCCTGCGCCGTAAAAATCAGGATTTCGGTCTCAGGGGACTTCCTTTTGATCTGCCGTGCCGCATCGAGGCCGTTCAATTCGGGCATTGTGATATCCAGAATCACGATGTCCGGTTTTAGATCCGCAGTCAGTGCAACCGCATCTCGACCGTTATCGGCCTCGCCGACAATCTCCCATTCTGGGATCGTCGACAGAAGCGCACGCGTTCCTTGACGGACCACCTTATGATCGTCTGCGAGAAGAATCCGGACCGTCTTCACGACACAACAATTATAGCTTGTGGAGGTCTTAGGCTCATTACGCTTTCTGGAACCGAGCCACGCTCTGATCTTGAACGGCAGAAATCATTTTTTTGGAAGCGGTGCCAATTGCTTTGAAACGGCGCTTTCCAGCACGGTGAGCAGCTTCCTCGTATCGTACGGTTTGCATAAAAAATTCACGACCCCGAGCCCCTGAAGTTCGACCAGGCGAGGCTCGGTGTCCTGTCCGCTAGACGCGATGAAAATCATATCCGGTTTTATCCGCTTGAGTGCGCGAATTAGGGCAACCCCATCGATATACGGCATTATCAAATCGGTAAGAACAACGCTGATCGAATCCTTGTGTTGGGCAAAGATAGCCAATGCCTCGGGGCCATCGTTCGCTTCCAGTACGCAGTAGTTGTGCGTCTCCAGAGTCATCTTCGTAACGTGGCGAACGTTCATCTCGTCATCGACCAACAGAACTAATTCGCCATTTCCCTTGGTGACAGGCGGGGCCTCTTTCCGGCACGGAGCGACATCGGCTTGGACAGCAGGAAGGAAAACCGTAAAAGTCGTACCCCTGCCTTGTTCGCTGGAGACTGAAATAAAGCCGGCGTGACTCTTCACGATTCCTAATGAAGTGGACAACCCTAAGCCGGTGCCCTTGCCGGGATCCTTGGTGGTGAAGAATGGCTCGAAGATCTTCTCCACCAGCGCACGCGGTATCCCGACGCCGGTGTCGCTCACACGCAAAGTCGCATACGAGCCAGCCTTTGCGCCTGGCATCATTGCAGCAAAATTATCGTCCACCTCCACATTTTCTGCTGCTAAAATCAGGGAGCCGCCATTGCCCATAGCGTCCCGTGCATTCATAGAAAGATTCAGCAAAACCTGGTGCAGTTGAGTTGGATCACCGCTAATCGCCCAAGGATGCTCTGGGTATTTTCCTGTGACTTCGATCGTTTTGGGAAATGTTCTTTTCGCGATCTCGACCATTTCGTCAATGAGATGGCGCGGGTTAATTAGCACCCGCTCACCTTCGACGCCGCGCGCGAAAGTGAGTACTTGCTTAACAATGCTTGAGCCGCGTCGCGCGCTCTCCTCGATGAGTGAAATCATGGCCGCGGCATGTTCGCCCGTCCGATTGCAACGCAGTGATTCCGCACCCATCAAAATCGGACCAAGGACATTATTAAGATCGTGAGCTACGCCACCCGCCAGGGTACCAATGCTTTCAAGTCGCTGCGCGCGCAGCAGCTGCATTTCAAGTTTCTTTTGCTCAGTAATGTCCGTGTTGATGAGGAGCAGCGAGCGAGGTTCGCCAGCGGGATCGCGAATGAGGGTGGCGCGGCAGTCGACAACGATATCCCGGGCACCTTTCGTGACCTGCTTAAGTTCGCCATGAAATTCGCCGGTAGAGAGCAGAACTTTTAAAGGGGCGTCACGCTCGTTGGCATCGGCGTAGAGCAATTCCCAGCTTGGCTTGCCCAGCGCTTCGTTGGCGGTCCAGCCGTATAAGTGTTCCGCTCCTTTGTTCCAAAAGGTGATGCGATCATCTTGGAAGTGCCGGATGATGATCGCGTCCCGTGCATGATTGATGATGTCAGCTTGCTCTCGCAGGCGTTCCTCCACGCGCTTGCGCTGAGTAATGTCGCTTACAGTAACGATCGCCAGCACCGGTTCGTTGCTCCCATCGTGAACGAGAGTACCGCCATAGTTAAAAATACGCTCCCAATCCGCCCGAATATTTCTTACACGCAGTTCGAGATCGCGCAGATTTTCGCCACGAAGGATGCGAAACAGCGGCCACTCTTCCAGCGGAACGCGGGTGCCGCCCAAGGTCGAGAGTTCGAAGGTGTCAACGAGGTCGCTCTGGGATCGAAGACCTTCCTCCAACTTGGTATACCCATGAATCGTCAATGCGGCACGATTCCACTGCACCAATCCGCCCTTGAGATCGGAGACAATCACACCCTCGTCGAGGTTCTCGACGACAGTTTGCAAATGAGCCTCACTTGCACGTAACGCATCCTCCGCACTTTTACGCTCTACGATTTCCTGCTCGAGTTGGTGAGTAAGCGTCTCCAATTCCTCCACCTTTTCGGAGAGCTTGTCCGTAACAAGATGGAGATGTTCACGCTCGAAATCTGGTGTCGGAACAATCGCCGCCGATTTCGACTTCTCCCCCAGCGCTTCATCAACAATCTCGAGGACGGTATCGGGGTCCGTCGGTTTGACAATGATATGATTAACCCCACACGCCTTTGCCAATCTCCGTGATTCTTCTTCGATATAGCTGGCGGTATAAAAGATTACTTTCGTTTGCGCGTTTCTGGGATCCTGCCGCAACTGTTGGACAAACTCATAGCCATCCATCCTGGGCATGAGCACATCGGCGATAATCAGGTCCGGCTCTTCTTTGCCGATCAGCTTCAACGCTTCTTCTCCGCTGGAGGCTTCGACCAGGCGATAGTCGCGGTGCTCCAACGTCGCCATGAGCAGGGCCCGGTTGTCTTCGCGGTCGTCAACAATGACAACGGTCTTCATGGTCGACTTGAAGCGCTTCCGTTTCGACTACGATCGTTCTGCGGTTCTCCCGAGATGGGCCGATCGAGAAACGGTGTTTAATCTTGGTCGTTCTTTCTTTGGTTGCATTATGTGGTCGAAGCAGGACGCATTCCAAATTCAAATACGGGGTTGATGCCAACGCGTTTCCCGCATGGTCTTTCCCGCCGGTAGCCTCGCGCCTTTACCAGCCCCCACTCACGAACTCAATCTCGGGCGAAACTTGCAGCTCTTTTTTTTGGAAGTCTCGCTTCACCCGATTCAATATTCGCGATCTCAAGCAGATCCTTGATGAGGAAAGGTGATGCAACTTGGCTGCGTCGCACAAAAATCAGCGGGCGCATCTTAGTTTCGCCATTTCACCTTCAAGGCAGTCGGGGCAAACGCCATGGCTGAATTCCGATCCGGTCTGTTGCTTAATGTAGGTTTCGAAACGCTGCCAGTAGTCCTCGGCGGTGTGTATTTTGTGACAATAGGCACAAATCGGGATCAATTGCTTGAGCTGGTGAACTTCTCCCGTAAACCAAAGAATTCGATCCGCGACGCGCAGTCGCATCCGAATAGCGATGGCGTCAAGCGGCTTCGTAAGGAAATCGTCAATGCCGGCTTCAGTGCCGAGGTCGTAGTTTTCCGCGCCGGTATTCACGGCGGTCAGAAGGATGAAATAAGTATACGGTGTGTTCGGACGCGCCCGCACTCGGTGACAAAACTCCAAGCCATCTATCCCCGGCATCATCCAATCGCTTACGACAACACGCACAGGAGCGCGATCGAACGTTTCCCACGCTTCGGTTCCAGTGCGCGTCACCACCACTTCGTGGCCCATGCGCTCGAGGGTTAACTGCAGGATTTGGGAGGCAACAGCGTCGTCTTCGGCGATGAGGATTTTCATCTCGCTGACGATCTGCGGCGCACCTTCGGCGCGCCATGACCCGCGGCGAGTTGCGATTCGTGACCACCCGCTTTGGTCGGAACGGCACTTTGCACGCTTGCGATTGGAAGTGGCTGCGGGCCTTCCTTAAACAACCAGGTGAGCGTTTTCAAGGCTAGCTCAACCAGCAGGAACGGTTTCGCGATGAAATCATTTCCTCCACTTAAAGTCGATTGCGCCCGACTTCCGAAATCAGAATGCGAAGTGACAAAAACGATCGGAGTAGTCCGATTAGGCTCCATCCCGCGGATCTTCACGCACAGCTCGAGACCGGTTTGCCCCGGCATCTCGACATCGAGAAAAATGAGGTCGAAATGTTCCCGCTCCAGGAGGCTTTGCGCGGCGAGCGGATCATCCAGGCTTTTGGCCTGAAGGGTGGCCCTTCCCAAGGCGGAGCAGATCGTTTCGCGCGAAATGACTTCGTCGTCCACTACTAGGATCTTTGACGACGTTATTACTTCGCCTTGAGAATTCGCGGCGCGATCGACTAAGGAAGCCAGTGTCTCAATAGAGTGCGCGACCGTTCGGACGACTGACGGCGTGATTTTTGCCGGCTCGGTGTACAATTCAACGAGCAAAGCCTCCAAAGCTGTACTCATCCGCGCAATCTTGGGGAAAGCAAGCGCGCTGGCGCCCCCCGCCAGCAAACGAAGCTGACGGTGCATCTGGAGAAGTGCAGTACGACGCAAATCTTCCCGCTCCGTCCTGGTGAAATTTTGATAACTGGCGCGCAGCTTCGCGAGTGTCTCGGGCCGGTTAATCGAAAGCTTCGACGCTAGCTTTTCCTGATTCGCCTCCGGTGTTCCAATCATGCCGCTAACGCCGACCCTGGAAGTCGCGCTCGCGCTCACTCCGAGCTCACGCAAAAGTTCGATCATTTGTTCCGGTGTACTGTCGATTTTTGCGACGAATTTCGTTGCCCCCTCTTCCACAGCGGCACGCGTCAAGTTGCCGAGATAAGAATTTGAAAAAACGATGATTGGTAAGGACTGCGTGGCGGATTCCGAACGAATATTCTTGATCAGCTCGACCACGTTTATTCCGGGCAGGCACAGGTCGAGGATCAGAACGTCAAAAACCTCTTTCTTCAGGATCTGCAATGTACTGTCAAAGTCGCGAGTGACCTCAACCTTGAATCCCTGCGCCTCGAGTTTTTCCCGGTAGATCTGAGTGGCAAAGGGATCGTCATCCAGGATCAGGATCGATTTCTTTTTGGAAGGCGTGAAAATTCTTTTCATCGGTTATGAATTGGAGGTCGGCAATGTTTGGACAGGTTGCGTGAAGGCGCTCCGGACGCGGGGAACTTTCTGGCGAATATCGGTAAGCAACGCGTGTGCCCCGGGAGGTCGCCTGCGTGGGCGAGTCGTTCCACTTGGCCCAACGGTCGGGTAAACGCTTCAGCTCCCCAACAGAGACCCGACTGGGAAAGCTGCGAATCACAATTTGTTACCCTCGCCATTGATTTTTGCCTAAGGCGAGCATTTACGGGGCCACCGGGAACAACTGACTGCGGCATCGACCTGCTGCCGCACCGAGAGGACGGGCTTCGCTAAAAGCCGCACCGAAATATTTCTCTCGGGCACATTCAGTTACGCAGAAGACAGCCTCTTTCCACCCAACGTCGGTTTCTCGACAAAGTGAACAAGAGGAAGTTTACCGCAACGGTACACTTTGTGCATTGTGAGTCGGCTTCCAAGGGCTCGAAATGGATATCCTCGTCGCAGATGACGACCGTACTGCCAGATTTTTGCTCAGCTCTACCCTGATCGAATTGGGACACAGCGTCACCGAAGCCACAAATGGGTGTGAAGCGTGGGAGGCTTGGAAACGCGAGCACCACCAGCTCGTTATCTCCGATTGGATGATGCCGGGTGTCGATGGGTTGGAGCTTTGCCGAAGAATTCGCGCAGAAGAAGAACCGGGCTTCGCCTATATCATCCTGATTACGGCGCGCGCGGGAAAGGCCAATTATCTGGACGCGATGGATTCAGGCGTTGACGATTTCTTGGGCAAACCATTCGAACGAGACCGGCTCCTCGCGCGCGTCCGTGTGGCAATGCGCATCCTTGATCTGCATCAACGCTTGCGCCTCGCCAACAGCGATTTGGAGCGTCGGGTTGAAGAGCGTACTGCTGAACTGGAAAAGGCGCTTCAGGTGAAGCGTGAATTTCTTTCCCGCGCCAGTCACGAGCTACGTACCCCAATGAATCACATCCTGGGGTTTGCTCAGCTTCTCTCGTTGAAGAAGGGGCTAACCGAGAAACAAGAAGCCAGTGTCCGACAAATTTTAGAAAGTGGCCGGAGGCTCTTGACGCTGATCGATCACATCCTCGGAATTTCAAAAACGGATCCAAACGAGCTAACTTTTGAGGGGAGCGGCGCCCCACGACTGGGCAATAGCTAAGCCTTTTAAGATTTTTTTGCCGAGGTGACCCGATCAGCTTGCCGCCGCAGGCGTGGGATGAGTTGGTTTGCCGCCAAACTCGTGCTCGTGAAAGTGGGCGCTGCGCAGGAAGGGCACGCGATCGAGGACGTGTTCCTGGAACCATTCTAACCAGAGATAGATTACCGGCGTGATGTAGAGCGTGAGAAGTTGCGAAACGATAAGGCCGCCGACAATAACGAGACCGAGTGGGCGCCGTGATGATCCGTCCGCGCCGACGCCAAATGCGATCGGCAATGCGCCCATGAGCGCGGCAAGCGTTGTCATAATGATCGGACGGAAACGTTCGATGCTCGCTTCGTGAATCGCTTCGCGCAATTCGTAACCTTCATCGAGACGATGGAGCGCAAAGTCCACGATCATGATCCCGTTCTTCTTCACGATACCCATCAAGAGGAACAATCCGATGACTGAGTAAAGCGACAATGTGCTGTTGAACAGCCAGAGTGTCATGAGGCCACCCACGACAGCGGGAAATAGAGTCGAAAGCACAGTAACGGGATGCACATAGCTCTCGTAGAGAATACCGAGGATCACATACATCACGAATACTGCTGCAATGACCAGAAACGGCAGCGCCCGAAAGAGTTGCTGGAGAACCAAACCTTCACCTTGTAGCTCGCCTGTGACCGTCGGCGGCAATACCTCGGCGGCAGATTTCTGGATGTAGTTAATCACATCGCCGAGCGCCACATCGGGTTTAGTATCGAAGCCGAAGGTCACGCTCGTGAATTGATTGAGGTGATTGACCGACTGCAATCCGAGGTTCTCCTGCGCTTTCGTGACAGCGCGAATCGGGATCATCGTGCTGCCGTTGTCCGGTTTCACGTAAACTTCGCTAAGATTTTGCGGGCTGGTCCGCGCCTTATCGTCGGCCTCGACGATGACCTGATATTGGTCGTCGGGCGTTTTAATAAGATAGACGTAGTTTTGCGAGTAGGCGGCGCGCAGCAGACTCTCGAGCTTGGTGGTTGAGACCCCGTAGGTGCCGGTGCGACCGCGATCGATCTGGATTTCGAGATTGGGGGTGGCGCGAAAGAGATCAGAGCGCGGGGAATTGGCAAAGCCCGGGTAATCACGCAATTTTGCTCCAAGTTTGTCGGCTGCGTCGTAAACCTCCTTAGGATCAATGCCACTGATGACATAAGAATAGCGACCGAACTGACTGCCGGCGGCACCGATATTGATCTGCAACACCGGCTGCGGATTCAGCGTCGGCAGAACGCCGGGAATGCTGCTGCACGCCTTCCGTAGTTGAGCCGCTACGGTTTCGATGTCGGCGCGCTCTTTTTTATCCTTCAAAAACAACACGGTGAAAACACCGGCGCCTAACCCGGAGCGACCCGCGACAGTGAAGTATTTATCCACAGCGGGATTTGCCTGGAGAATAGGATCGAGCTGGGTTTGGAGTTGCCGCTGCTGCGCGGGTGACGCCCCTTCCTGGACGATGAAGAAACCCCGAATGGTCCCGCTGTCACCGGTCGGCAGCAAAGTAAACGGCAGTTGCTTAAAGAAGAACCAGACACCGATCACGCACGCAATCAGGACCGGCGCGGCGATCCAACCGCGATCGAGAAACCAATGGAGGGTGCGACCGTAGGCGTCGCGAATCGGATTAAAGTAACGCTCGACGAAACGCTCCGTCCACGTCTTGCGATGACCGGCACCGCGCTCTTTGAGAATGCGCGAGCACATGAGCGGCGTGAGCGTGAGTGACACCAAACCTGAGGCGAGAATGGCCACGATAATGGTGATGGCGAATTCGCGGAAAATACGCCCAAGCAATCCCGGCATAAAGGCGAGCGGAATAAACACCGCCGCCAGCGAGAGCGTCATCGACAAAATGGTGAAGGAGATTTCGCCGGCACTGTTCATGGTGGCGCGATAAATGGATTCACCGGCTTCGGCGCGGCGGACGACGTTTTCCAAAAAGACAATCGCATCATCGACGAGAAAGCCGATGGCAAGCGTGAGCGCCATGAGCGTGAGGTTATTGATGGAATAACCGAGCACCAACATTGCCACGAAAGTGATCAAAAATGACATCGGCAGCGCGACCATGGGGATAAGAGTGTCGCTGGCGCGGCCGAGGAAAACGAAGATCACGAAAATGACGAGAGCGAATGCAAGTACGAGCGTGAATTGCACATCGTGCAATGAATTGACGATCGACTGCGAACGGTCGAATACCGGAATGAGCCGAATCGAGCCCGGCAATTCGCGCTGGAGTCCCGGCAAAAGAGCGCGCACTGATTTCGCCACCTGAACTGCGTTCGCGCCAGCCTGACGGGAAACGGCGAAAACGATGACCGATGCCGGCGGTTGAAAATTGCGAACGAAAAAGTGGCGCGACAGGCGTTCGTTCTCAACGCCATCAACGACACGGGCGACATCGCGCAAATAGACGGGCGTGCCGTTTGGCCCCCGTTTTACGATCAGATCGCGATAGCCTTCCGCCGTCTCGAGCTGCCCCTGCGGCTGCAGCGTAAAGGATTTGTTTTTGCCATCGAACTGGCCCGCGCCGGAGTAGGCAGTCCCCGCCGTAACGGCAGCGGCGAGTTCGTCGAATGTCATGTTACGCGTGGCAAGCTTGCCTGGATCCACTTTGATGCGGATCGCGCCTTTCACGCCGTAGATGTTCACCTGGGAAACGCCCGGCAGAATGTTGACGCGTTGCGCGACTTCGGTCGTGCCGTAGCGATATAGTTCGCCATCGGTGAGAGTGTCGCTGGTGAGCGCGACGTACATCACCGGCTGATCATTGGGATTTGCCTTGGTAAATGTCGGAGGGCTGGGCAAATCAGCCGGTAGCTGTCCGCTGGCGCGCTGGATTGCGGATTGCACGTCGCCCGCCGCCGCATCGATGCTCTTACTAAGATCAAATTGAATTGTGATGCTGGTGTTGCCCTGCGAACTTGCGCTTGTGATCAAACTGATCCCAGGAATCTGCGTGAACTGTTTCTCAAGCGGCGTCGCGATCGTGTTCGCCATTGTCACCGGATCAGCGCCAGGATACGATGCGGTCACGGAAATGACCGGGTAATCGACCGCGGGCAGGTCATTCACCGCGAGCTGATTGTAACTGAGGACGCCGAAGACGAGCACTGATACCGTCAGTAGCATCGTCATTACAGGGCGCTGGATAAACGGTCGGGAGAGACCGGAGGAGAATTGAGTCAGCTTTTGCGCCGCACCGCTAACTCTTTGACGTGGTAACTGAACTTCGCCGCCGTCTCGCCCGTCGGTTTTCATTATTGAGCTGTGGCGGCTTCGCGAGCACCGCCCGCGGGCGATATCTTGTCTTCCTGGGCGGCGACTTTCATTCCAGGGGCAAGTTGAAGTTGGCCGCGTGTAACGACACTTTCACCGGGTGCTACTCCCTGCGTGATAACAGTCATTTCGCCCTCCTGCCTTTGCCCTGGCTTTACCTGACGAAGATCGAGCGTGGAATCGGACTTCACTACAAAGACATAGGGTCCGTTTTGGCCGATCTGAACGGCACTGCTCGGCACCAACATCGCATTCTTCAGCGTCTCCAAGATCAGTCGCACGTGCACAAACTGCGCCGCCCACAAGGCGTGGTCGTGATTCTCAGTGGTAGCGCGGGCTCTCACCGTGCCTGCGCCAGGCTGCACCGCATTGTCGATGAACGTAAGCTCGCCAACGCGCGGTGGGAGGTTGTCGTTCTCGGCTTCGGTTAAAACTTGCAATGGCGCTCCGTTCAGGTGCTGGCGCACGAGCGGGATGTCAGGCTCGGCAACAGTGAAATCGGTATAAATCGGATCGAGTCGCTGCACGGTAACGAGCGGAGGGCTACTCGGCGCAACGAGATTCCCGACATCCACATTTCGAATGCTTGTGCGGCCATCGATCGGGGATCGGATCGTGCAGTAATCGAGATTTACCTGCGCCGATTTGACGGCGGCATCGGCTTTCATCGCGTTCGCCATGGCCACGTCATAATCCTGACCGGCAACGACCGCCTTCGACCGTAACTCCTTTTGTCGCTCAAAGGTAGCATGCGCGAGCACCGAATCAGCTTGCGCGGAAGCGAGTGCCGCGTCGAATGGACGGGGATCGATTCGGAACAACACATCGCCCTTCTTGACATCGGCGCCGTCCTCGAAATCACGCGAAATAATTTGTCCGCTTATCTGTGCCTGCACTTGTACCGTTTCTGCCGCGGTGCATGTGCCAATTTCATCCAGGTACAGCGGAACATCTTTGGTGATAACTTTTGCCACTGCCACAGACCGCGGCGCTGGTGGCGGCGCTGCTTTCTGCCGGCTTGTAATGACGCGAATGGCCGAAAGAGCAACCAGGATCACGACAATACCACTTACGAGATAAACGCGCTTGCGACCATAACGTCGTTCAAGGTGTGTGACACGCTCACGCATGGCGGTATTTACGTCAGCCAGCGAGCTCACTTGTGTCTCCCTCTGTCTCCATTGGTGCCGGGCGCGCGATCAATCCGTTCGCGCACATGATTCAGTACACGCATGCACACTGCCATGTCGCGTGTTGGAATGTCGTTAATCAACTCGTGACGGAGCTTGAGCGCGGTCGCATTAATCCGATTGATGACGCGCTCGGTCCGAGGTTGCAGATGCACGGTTTTACAACGCCGATCGCGTGCTGAATTCTTGCGCACGACCCACCCTTCTTTTTCCAGGCGGTGAAGCAAACTCACCAGGGTTGGCTCTTCGATGCCGGTGCGTTCCGCGATCTGTGATTGGGTTAGCGGTTCGGGCGCCCGGGAAAGATGAATTAAGGTGCGCCACTTTGCCTGGCTCAGGCCCATCGGCTTGAGCCGTTGGTCGAGTTTCATCCGCCAGGCCCTGGCGGTACCGCCGAGAAGGGGCCCAAAGGTCTCGGGATCAAATTTCTTCATGAGATGCGGAAGATCGTTAGCAGACTAACGATTTAACCTTTTAAGCAAGACCTTTGCCAGCCCTTGTCAACCAGGATCAGCGCGAAGATGGAACAGAAAAAAGAATCGCCTCGTGCTCGCGGTAATCGATTATGCGCAAGACCAACTGAGGCCGGCTCGGCGACCAATGCTTTGTCGTCTCTACTTCTCTTTCATTCTCGCCTTGCACCAGGAAAAATTTCGTATCGGCCGGCAGTTGCTCAATCGTGCTGACATAGCGAATGGGCGCGTGGACATAAAACAAATAGGGCTGGTACTTGGGATTGACAGCGTAGAGCGGAACGCTCGGGGGAATGATGGCATCGATTTGCCGCGCGTGTTGGCGAACCTTTTCGTGTTTGCGTAAAAACGGGACTGCAATCAGGCCATAAGCCAAAAGCGCAATGCAAGCGATTCCGACGACGATGGCGACAATCCTATTACGCAAGCGCGAAGGAAGCATTCTGCCGGAGAGCCAAGGCGGCCAATGCAAATTCTCCTGCGTCAATAATTCGCCGAACCACCATGCGGCTGGACCGAGCGCAGGCATGGCGAACCGCGGCCCTCCGCCCGGAATTAGCTCAACCAGCACAAACGGGACGGCGATGCCGAGCAAAAGCGCAAAATGGCGACG
>WNFW01001571.1_pt1 | contig 15379 bp, 15 predicted proteins | sample 5400131 | NCBI WGS metagenome assembly WNFW01 (sample SAMN13153362, study PRJNA577476) | soil metagenome | isolation source: 20 cm soil or saprolite under grassland replicate 1 | place: USA:California | collected 2016-06-15 | reverse complement strand
GCCGCGTGCGTTCTTACTTCCTGGAATCGCGGTGGATCGACGCCAAGACCGGGTCGCTGGCGCGAGAGATCGCCGATCTGGAAACCATTGTCGTGGGCAACGAGCGCGAAGCGCTGGCGCTCGAGCACAATCTGATCAAACAGTATCGGCCGAAATTCAACGTGGTGCTTCGCGACGACAAGACCTATCCGTATATCAAATTCACGGCGGCGGAGAAATATCCTCGCGTGTACTTCACGCGGCGCATCAAGAAAGACGGGTCACTCTATTTCGGCCCGTATTTTCCTTCAAGCCTGGCGCGCCGCATTTTGCATTTTGTTCACAAGCGGTTCCTCGTTCCTTCGTGCACTGTCGATCTGACGAGCAGCCATCCGCGGCCTTGCCTGCAGTACTACATCAAGCGGTGTCTTGGGCCTTGCGTGGCAGGGCTCACGACGGACGAACGCTATGCGGAAGCCGCGCGCGACGTGCGGTTGTTTCTCGAAGGGCGCCGGCACGATTTGATCAAGAGTCTCGAAGAGCGGATGGCAGTAGCGGCGGAGAAGGAGCTGTTCGAACAGGCGGCCGCTTACCGCGACTTGTTGCGGACGCTTGAAGACATCGAAGAACGGCAGCGCATCGCCGCGGCACAGGGCGATGACACCGACGTTCTCGCTTATTACGCCGAACCACCGCTCGTCGCTGCGGACCTCTTCCACTTGCGCGGCGGGCGTGTGGTGGATCGCCGCGAATTTTATTGGGAAGAACTGGAAGAGTTTGATCCGCAGGAGTTCGTGCCTTCTCTTCTGAAGCAGCTCTATCTGGAAGCGGAATACCTGCCGAAAGCGATTCACGTCTCGGCGGATTTTGAAGATCGCGAGTTGCTGGAGGCGACGCTGACGGAGCGCGCGGGGCACAAAGTGGAAATCTTCACGCCGCAGCGCGGGACCAAGCGGGCTTTCCTCGACCTGGTGGAGAGCAACGCGAAGCATTCCTTCGAACAGCGATTCCGTGTTTTGAAGCCAACGTCGAAAGCGATTGGCGAGGCGCTGCAGAATGCGCTCAATCTGGCGGAAGAGCCGCGGCGCATCGAGAGCTTTGACATTTCGCATATACAAGGAACGGACACGGTTGCGTCCATGGTGGCTTGGGAAAAGGGGCGCATGAAAAAATCGGATTATCGCAAATTCATCATTCGTGGAGAGGAAGGGCGCGGCGAGGAGGGAGCCAACGGAAATGTTCCGGGGCAGAACGACGACTTTGCCAGCATGCGCGAGGCCGTCAGCCGCCGGTATCGCCGGTTGCAGGAAGAGAAGAAAGAATTGCCCGGGCTGATCTTGATTGATGGCGGCATCGGGCAGCTTCACGCCGCGGCCCAGGCGCTCGAATCGCTGCAGATCATCAATCAGCCGGTCGCGAGTATAGCGAAAAAGGAGGAGATTCTTTACGTTCTGGGGCAGGAAGACGAGCCGATCGTGTTGGAGCGGCATTCGCCGGTGCTGCACCTGATTCAGCAGATTCGCGATGAGACCCATCGTTTTGCAGTCACGTTTCACCGGCAGCGGCGCGGGAAACGGCAAACGCAAACGGCGCTCAGCGAAATCCCTGGTGTAGGGGTAAAGACGGCGCAGAAACTATTAAAGGAATTTGGGAGCGTTGCCAATATTCAGAGGGCGGGGCTGGAAAAGTTGAGCAGCGTTATTTCACGGAAGAGTGCGGAGAAAATACTTAGTCAGCTTGGCGCTGCGAACATGCCGTAACCAGTTGCCGGTGGATATAGCGGTTAGGGTGTGTTGCGTGCTTACGACTGCTATGCTACGGTTTCTGTGGAGGATGCCATGGCGGACAATGTGGGTTCCAAGGTGACTTATTTCCTGGTAGGGCTGGGAGTTGGAGCGCTCGTCGGGATTTTATTTGCGCCGAAGTCCGGTGAAGAGACACGCGATTTTCTGTCGAAGAAGGCGGATGAGGGCAAAGATTACGCGCAGAAGAAAGCCCGCGAACTGCGTGAGCGCGCAGATGAGTTGGTCGAGCGTGGCAAGGAAGTTGCAGTGCGCAAAAAAGATTCCATCTCGGCGGCGGTGGAAGCCGGACGCGAAGCGTATCTGCGCGAATCGAAGTCCTAACGGCCCGGGAAAGTCGTAGCACGAGGTTCCGTCTCTTAGTGAGGTGGGTGGGGCAGGTATGCAATTCTGGCTCGAGTTTTTTAGCATCGTCGCGGCGATTGCCCTAGTTGTGCAAGTGGTGATCCTGACGGCGTTGTTTTTTCAGCTTCGGCGCACGACGGAAAATGTGAATCGTCTGATGGGCGATTTGCATTCGCGAGTCGGCCCTATTTTGACGCGCGTGCAGATTCTTCTGGACGATACGCAGCCGAAAATCTCCAGCATGGTGAACGACGCTTCGCACATCGTGTATTTGGCGCGCGGGCAGGCGCAGAAGATAGACCGGGTGTTCACGGATGCCGCGGATCGGGTTCGCGGACAGTTGGTGCGAGCGGATCGCATCCTGACCGGGACGCTCGAGGCGGTGGAAGATGCGGGCGCGAAGATCAAGCACAGTTTCTGGCAGCCGGTGCAGAAGGCGTCGGCGCTGGTGCAGGGAATTAAGGTCGGGCTCGATATTCTGCGGTCGCGCCGCAGGCGCCGACAGGGTGACGAACCGCGCGAACAGCAGGAAGAAGAACTCTTCATTTAGCGGTTTCTTAGTTATGAGTTTTTAGTAGGAAAGAATTTTTGGGAATCATTTTTTTGATCGTTCCGGAACCTTCCTGGCTGTCACATTCACTCGCTAAATGCGCCGATGTTGCAGGGTCATTCGGTCACTGGACCATGGTGCTAGTTCCCGCTGATTCTCAAAGCCTTTTTCGGCCTTTTCCGAAAAGAAATCACTGAGAAATCACCGTTCAGCGAAGCCAGCCGCCGCCGAGGACGATGTTACCGTCGTAGAACACGGCGGCTTGGCCGGGGGTGATGGCGCGTTGCGGGGTGTCGAAGGTGAGGCGCACAATGCCGGCGGCCAGCGGCTCGATTGTGGCGGGCGCAGGCCCGTGCTTGTGGCGGATTTTGGCGAAGGCACGAAGCGGGGCGGACGGCTTTTCGCAGGAAATCCAATTAACGCCCTCGACTTCGCACACGGTCTTTCGGAGGACATCGGCTTCGCCGACGACGACGCGGTTCTTCTCCGGATCAAGCGAGAGAACGTAAAGCGGCTTGCCGGCGGCGAAACCGAGGCCCTTGCGCTGGCCGATGGTAAAATTGTGAACGCCATTGTGGTGGCCGATCACGTTGCCAGTTTCGTTGACGATTTCGCCCTCTCCATTCTGCAGGGGGGTTCCACTCTCGTGTGAATACGCTTGGATGAATTGCACATAGTTGCCGGCGGGCACGAAGCATAGCTCCATGCTTTCCGGCTTTTCGGCGACGGGCAGATTCGCGCGGCGGGCTAAGGCGCGGACTTCTTCCTTGGTGAGTTCGCCGAGAGGGAAGTCGCTCCGCGAAAGCTGTTCCTGCGAGAGGCCCCAGAGGAAATAGGACTGATCTTTCGTTTCGTCGCGGGCGCGGAGCAATTCCCAGCGGTCGGTATCCCCGTTCTTGCGGACGCGGGCGTAGTGGCCGGTGGCCAGCCGCTCGGCGCCGATCTGGCGCGCCATGCGGAGGAGCGGCTCAAACTTCACACCGGTGTTGCAATTAGTACAGGCGATGGGCGTGCGGCCGGCGAGATACTGGTCCACAAAAGGACGCACGACGCGAGCCTCGAATTGCGCCTCGAAATTCACAACGTAGTGCGGGAAATTCAGGTGCTGCGCTACGGCCTTGGCGTCATACACGTCATCGACCGAGCAGCAGCGCTGCTGTGCGGGGCCGTCGCCCTGAAGTTCGGGGAGGCGGCGCTGGTTCCAAAGCTGCATGGTTAGGCCGACGAGGGTGCGACCCTGCTGCTGCAAGAGAGCGGCAACGGCGGAAGAGTCGACACCGCCGGACATGGCGACGGCGACGAGGCCGCGCGGGGTTGCGGCGCGCTCGGGGAGGGTGTCGAATGGGGTGGCTGCGTTCATGGTGACAATCTTATTGTAGTTGATTCAGCGGTTGTGCATTTGACGGTGGGGTTCTTAACACAGAGTTCAGGAGAGAGCACAGAGTCGGAATGGAGAGGAGCAGGACAAGAAAATATTAAATGTCTTGTTGCCCTACTCATGGGCTACAGCCTTCTGATATGTGGGGGAAAGCTCGCGGAGCTGGGCGACGGCGGCGGGGACCACGTTCAAGGCGAAATCAATGTCCGCGGAGGTTGTGTGTCTGCCGAGACTGAAGCGCAGGCTGGCGCGGGCTTCTTCCGGCGGCAAACCAATGGCGGTGAGCACGTGTGATGGCTCGACAGCGCCCGAGGAACAGGCCGCTCCGGTCGAACAAGCAAGGCCTTTCAAATCCAGCGCAATGAGGAGGGCTTCGCCTTCCACGCCGGGAAAGACAAGATTTGTGGTATTCGGAGTGCGCGGAGCCCCGCCGCCGTTTACACGCGACTGGGGAACGCGGTGCAGCAGACCTTGCTGTAATTTGTCGCGAAGGGCAGATATGCGTTGGGCATCTTCTGCGAGAGAGTTGCGGGCGATTTCCGCGGCTTTCCCGAGTCCCACGATGCCCGCGACGTTTTCCGTACCCGGACGGAAGCCGCGCTGGTGATGTCCGCCGTAGAGAAGTTGCCGCAAACGAGTGCCGCCGCGAACGTACAGGGCGCCGATTCCCTTTGAGGCATACAATTTGTGCCCGGAAATGGAGAGGAGATCAACTCCCAAGGCATTGACATCGATCGGGATCTTTCCTGCGGATTGTACGGCGTCGGTGTGGAAGTGGACGTCAGCTTCGGCGGCGATGCGGCCGATTTCTTCGAGCGGCTGGACGGTGCCGAGCTCGTTGTTGGCATGCATGATCGTGATAAGAACGGTTTCCGGCCGGATGGCGCAGCGCAGCTCCGCGAGGTCAATCTGTCCTTCGTGATCGGTTGGCAGATAGGTGACGTACACGCCTTCTTTTTCGAGAGCTTGGCAGGCGTTGAGGACGGCTTCGTGTTCGATGGCGGTGGTGATCACGTGCTTGGTGGTTTTGCCGGAACGCGCAGTCAGGAGTGGCTGTGCCACAACTCCAAAGATGGCGTGGTTGTCGGATTCGGTGCCACCGCTGGTGAAGACGATTTCCTGGGGGCGGGTGCCGATCAGAGCAGCGACTTGCTCGCGGGCCGTTTCGACCGCGCCGCGGGCACGCTGGCCTGGCGTGTGGATGGAAGCAGCATTGGCAAATTCGCCAGAGAAATACGGCATCATGGCATCGAGCGCTTCCGGCTCGACCGGCGTCGTGGCGTTGTAATCGAGGTAGACGCGGTTCATGGGGATGCCTTCAGGATAGCAGGGCGGGGATAAAGTGGCGAGCGAACCTAAGGGCTAGAAATCGATGGACGCCCGGGAGTGCCGGGCAAAGCGGAGGTGGTGCGACGAAAGACCTAGGATTCGGACTGGACGTTTTTCGTTTCGCGAGAAGGCTGCGTTCTGATCCGCCAGTTGACGAGGTTGCTGGTGTAGAGAGCGATGCAGAGGAGATTGGCGGGGACGAAGCCGAATTGCGCAGTGCGGATGCCGATGACGCAGACGACGGCGCTGTTGATTCCTGCGACGACCCAGCCTTGCCAGAGTTTCTTGCCAATGAGCACGGTGGCGAGAACTGTCAAAACGCAAGATAGATAGTCGAGGCGAATCATGTGGAGCATCTTCAGCATGTCGCGTAAGTAAGCCGAAGCAGAAAACTGGTGGAACGTCTTGCCAGTCTGCGCTTGGTCTTATGACTCTCTTTCTTTAGCTGGCCAGGCCGATGGCCCCGACGATTGCAACGTTCGCGGGACTTTTCCTGTGACGCGCACATTCCTATGCGTGAACGATCACTTCGGTGCCGTCAAATTATGTGCAATTGTGCGGCCAATCGCATAGCTGCATGGAAAAGGAAGCTTGTTTCCAAGACGAAGGTAAGTCTTTGCGGGTGCAGCATTTAGGGCAGCGGTGACGAGCGGTCGAAGGGCATGGGCAGAATGCTCAAGCAAGTATTGCTCACACTGAGACAGGCTGTGTCACGTTGACACGCCTCCCAGCGGGGATGCGATGAGGGGCCAGGGATCGGCTGAATTACATGGTCGAGACAACGCGGAATTCTGCCTTGTCGCTGGTCATGCGGGCGTAGGCTCCGACGACAACCACTTTACCATTGGGGCCGAGGCCATCGATGAGGGCGGTCATGGCCTTGGCGCTCGGAGCGGTGGCGTTGAAGGCCGCGGGACAGAGCGTTCGTGCTACAGTTTCCGGCTCGGGGCGCCAGCCGCCGAAAGATGGGGTGACGTAAAGAGGCCGCTATAGCTTCGACCTAATGGCGTTGATGAATCTCTAACGGAGGGTGTGTGGCGTATCAGGATTTGCGGGAGTTTGTGCGGAAGCTGGAGAAGGAAGGGGAGCTGAGGCGGATTCGCGCGGAAGTTGATCCTGTACTGGAGATCGCGGAGGTTACGCAGCGCGTTGCGCGTGACGCCAAACGAGCGCCGAATTCAGTGGGACCGGCACTCCTTTTCGAGAAGCCGAAGGGGTCGCGGCATCCGTTGCTGATCAATGCGTTTGGAAGCGTTCGGAGGATGGAACTCGCTTTTGAGGTGAATGGTCTCGGTGAAATCGCGCAGCGCATCGAGGGATTTTTGAAAATGGAAACGCCGCAGGGCCTCTTTGACAAGATCAAGATGCTGCCGAAGCTCGCGGAGCTGGGCTCGTTTTTCCCGAAGAGCGTGAAGTCCGGCGCCTGCAAGGAAGTCATCCAGAAGGGAAGTGACGTCAACCTCTTTGATTTTCCCATTCTAAAGTGCTGGCCGCAGGATGGGGGGCGGTTCATAACATTTCCTCTGGTTTTTACGAGGAATCCGGAGACTGGAAAAAGGAATGTCGGGATGTACCGCATGCAGGTTTACGACGAGCGGGCGACGGGAATGCACTGGCAGACGCAGAAGCATGGGGCGGAGCATTTTCGGCGAGCGAAGGCGAAGGATCCCGAAGGCAGAATTCCCGTGAGCGTGGTGATTGGCGCCGATCCGGCGACGGCGCTGGCGGGGATGCTGCCGATTCCACCGGACCTCGACGAGATGATGTTTGCCGGGTTCTTGCGGCGCGAGCCCGTGGAAATGGCACCCTGCGAGACCAACGACCTGGAAGTGCCTGCGAACGCCGAGATTGTTCTGGAGGGCTACGTCAATCTGAATGAGATGCGCACGGAGGGTCCCTTCGGAGACCACACAGGATTTTACTCGCTGGAAGCGGAGTACCCCGTGTTTCACGTGGAATGCGTCACGCGCCGTAAAGAAGCGATCTACTTGACGACGGTTGTCGGTCCGCCACCCCAGGAAGATTTCTATTTGGGATACGCGGTGGAGCGCGTGTTCCAGCCAGTGATGAAGATGCAGTATCCGGAGATTGTGGATGTGACGATGCCTGCCGAGGGAATTTTTCACAACCTGATGATCGTGGCCATTCGAAAGTCCTATCCGGGGCATGCACGGAAGATCATGAATGCGATTTGGTCGCTGGGGCAGGCGATGTTTACGAAGGTGATCGTAGTGGTGGACCACGACGTGAATATCCACAACTACAGCGAGGTGGTTTGGAAAACGCTCTGTGCGCTGGATCCGGAGCGGGATGTGCAGTTTGTGCTGGGTCCCATGGATACCTTGGATCACGCGGCACGCCTGCAGGACTTCGGATCGAAGATGGGGATCGATGCAACGCGCAAGTGGACATCGGAAGGTTTTATGCGGCCGTGGCCGGATGAGATTTTGATGGACGAAGCCACCAAGAAACGGGTCGATGCCCTGTGGAAATCGCTGTCGCTGGATAAGACGTGATAAGATTCCGAAGCAGAGGTGCATCGCTTGCATTGGTTAATGCGGTAGGAAGCCTCTGGTCGGCCCAAGGGGAGCAGCACAAAGCAGATCTGCGGGCTGAAATAACTAAGGAGGACTTGTTCGTGTGATGAGACTGATTGCAAAGGATAACCGTCCCTGCGTACAGGGGCGGAGGATGCAAAACCGCAAGTAATTGTGGTATCCCGGCACAATCAGCACTATATGAGTGGGTACTACCGGACAATACCCCCCAACTGCCTAGAACTGCCCGTATTGTTAGGACAACAGCCCTATAGATTCCCTTGACGCTCGGAATGGTAAAATGTCATAAAGTTCCCACGGGCTGCATCCTCGAGAGTCCGCAGCGCAGGCGGGGAGCAGCGAGCGGTCGTGATATCAACAAGTGTATCCGGATGCCGGGGTGGCGTTCCTCGTGAGCGAATCGCGTGAAGTGATGAATGTGCGGCAGGCGTCGCAATATCTGGGCATCTCCCCGGATACCCTGTACCGTTACATCACTGAAGGCGAAATTCCCGCTTTTAAACTCGGCAACCGTTGGAAACTTCGTAAAACGATCCTGGACCGCTGGATGGAACGCAAGATGAGCCAGGCGACCGCGAGGCGCCGGTAGTTTGGCGCGGGGAACAGGGAAAGAGGCCGCGAAATGTTTGGACTAGGAAAAAAGAGCCGGCAGCTTGTGGGACTGGACATCGGGTCCAGTTCGATCAAGGCCGTGGAACTGAAATCGACGAAAGCGGGCTATGAGCTTGTGAGCTTCGGGATGGAAGCGCTGGCGCCGGACACAGTGGTGGACGGAGCCATCATGGACGCGCCGCAGGTGGCCAATGCCATCAGCAAGATTTTCGACGCGCAGCGTGTGAAGACGAAAAACGTGGCTACTTCGGTTTCGGGGCACTCAGTGATCGTCAAGCGCGTGCCGCTCCCGTTGATGACCGAAGACGAACTTTACGACCGGATTCCTTCCGAGGCCAGCCAGCACATTCCTTTCGATATCGCGGACGTGAACCTGAGCTATCAACTGCTGGAGTCGATGGACTCGCAGATGGACGTTCTGCTGGTGGCGGTAAAGAAGGACAAGATTTTGAATCACACCAACGTCTTGGCGCAGGCGGGCAAGACGCCAGTGGTGGTGGATATCGATGCCTTCGGTTTGCAGAACTGCTTCGAAATCAATTACGAGCCGGATGCGGGGCAGACGGTGGCGCTGTTGAACATCGGCGCGAGCGTCATGAACATTAATATCGTGCGCGGGGGCGTGCCGTTGTTCACGCGCGATGTCAGTGTCGGAGGCAACCAGTACACCGACGCGCTGCAGAAGGAGCTGGACCTCAGCTTTGAAGATGCGGAGCGCTTGAAGAGGGGCGATTCGCTGCCTAGTGTCACCGACGAACAGAAGCAGCAGATTCTGCGCAGCGTTTCCGACATCCTGACGCTGGAAATTCAAAAAACGTTTGACTTCTTCCGGGCAACGGCCAGCGGCGAGAATATTCAACGAATCGTAGTGGCGGGCGGCACGGCGCGAGTTCCGGGCCTAGTGGACTTGCTGAGGGAAGAATTTGCCATGCCGGTGGAAGAATTGAATCCGTTCCGCAAGGTGCTGATCGATCCCGGCAAGCACAGTGATGACCAGATCCGCGAAATGGCGCCGCGGCTAGCCATTGCCGTAGGTCTGGCGCTGAGGAGCTTCGACTAGCCATGATCCGCATAAACCTTCTTGGACAAATTCGACCGAAGGCCGCGCGGCGTCCGGTAGATACGGGAGCAGCGCTGCCGGTGGTATTCATCGGCGCGGGACTGGTTCTCGGCGCCGTGGTCCTCGGGTTTTTCTATTACACGTGGCAAAATCAGCTCAACAAAGAAAACGCGGAAATCAAGAGACTGACCGAGCAAAAGAGAGATCTGGAGCAAACCAAGCTGCAAGTCGAGGCGTTCGAAAAGCAAAAGGTGGTCTTGCAACAGCGCGTTTCGACGATCGAGCAGTTGCAACGCGACCGCACCGGTGGGCAGGAACTGCTCGACATGGTTGCCAACACGGTCTCGCGGACCGAAAACTTGTGGCTCACCGAGATGGTCCGCAAAGGCAACACGCTTTCGCTGGAAGGCTCGTCCGCGTCGATCAACGCGGTTGCGAACTTTATCACCGCGCTGAAGCGCTCCGGCTATTTCCAGAAAGTCGAAATCAAGGAATCGAAACAGGACGAGAAGAACACGGCAGTGCAATCCTTCCTGTTCCAGATTTCCGCTGAAATCACTCCGCCCCCCACAGTGCAGACCCGGCCGGCCAACGCGCCGGCTCCCGCTGCGGCTGCGAAGGCGCCGGCGAAGAAAGGATAAGGAGGCGCCATGGCCAATCCATTTCGAGACATGTCCGTGATCATGCAGGCCCTGGTGGCTGCGGCGGTTGCTGTTGTGCTGGTTCTGGTGGGCGTTTACGTGCCCGGTTCTCCGATTGCTCGAGAGCGGGACGAGGTGGACAGCGCCGTTCAGAAGCGCACCAAGCTCAATCAGGAAGTCACCCAACTCCAGGTCTACAAGCAGCGCTACGGAGAATTGAAGCAGCAGATGGACGCGCTGTCGAAGCAACTGGACACGCTGAAAACCATCGTGCCGGAAGAAAAAGAGACCGACGAGTTTATCCGGCTGTTGCAGGGAGCAGCCAGCGCATCCAGCGTGCAGATCCGGCGTTTGACGGCGCAGGCCATCGTTCCCAAGGAGTACCACTACGAAATGCCGTTCGAGGTGCAGGCCGACGGCCCATACTTCAATATCCTGGATTTCTTCGGAAGGCTGGGCCGTTTGTCCCGAATCATCAATGTGGGCGACCTTACATTTGACGATCCCGACAAGCCGAAGGGAGCGAAGTATCCGACGCGTCCCGGAACAACGGTTTCTGGAATTTTCACGGCAACAACATTCTTTACCAAGCCCGCCGATACGGGTGCGGCTCCGGCAGCCGGAGCCAGGCCTCAAGCCGGCGCGGCTGGGAAACCCTGAGCGGGAATGAGCGAACTATGCGTTCAGCGATAACTCTCGGACTAGGGATTTTGATCGCCGCAGCGACGCCCGGATTGCGGGCGCAGGTGAATCCGGCAACGCCCAACAGTGTGAAGTCCGCACTGGGGGGCGCGGGCAAGCCCGCGCAGCAAGCGGCCAAGCCTGCCGTACCAGCCGCGAGCAAACCCGCACCCCAAGCGGCTAAAGCGCCCGGCAAACCCGCAGGAAAGCCTGCGGCAAAGCCCGCCGCGAAGCCTGGCGCGAAGGCTACAGCCAAATTGCCTGCGAAACCGGCTGTGAGAGCGGTGGAAAGACGCGCTACACCGGGTTCCGCACCGGCGGCCGCGGAAAGCGAATTGAAACAGGCTCGCCGTGATCCTTTTGAATCCTTGATCGGCCGGCAGACTAAGACTAATGCGATTCTTCCTCCGGGCAAACTCGGTTTGCAAGTTAGCACGCTAAGGCTTGACGGTATCGTGCGTGCGCCGAACGGGATGATCGCGGTGGTTTCGAACCCGCAAGCACGCACGTACTTCCTGCGTGAAGGCGACCGTCTCTATGACGGCAGCGTGGAAAAGATTTCGATGGATGGCGTTTCCTTCCATGAAGAAGGAAAAGATGCCTTCGGGAAGCCCGTCGAGCACCAGGTAAATAAACGAATTTACTCCAGTCCAGGAGAACAGCAATGACGACGAATTGGCCGGCCCTTCGGCATAGTTACCTGATACTCGTAAGCCTGGTGCTGGCGAGCAGCCCTGCGCACGCGCAGTCGCAAGCGCCAGCTGGCGTAACGGCGACTGCAGCGGTCATCTCCAGCGTTGCCATTACCCAAGCGCCGCAACGCGCGGCGGTTCGCGTGGAAGGCGCGGGACGTCTCGATGTACACGCCGGCCGCATGCAAAACCCGGATCGTCTCGTGCTGGATTTTGCTGGAGCGCGGGTGGCGGTCGAGAAGACGGTCATCCCAGGAATATCCGCTCCCGTGCGCGGAGTGCGCATCGGACAATACCGGCCGGATGTGGCGCGCGTGGTTGTCGATCTCACGACGGCGAGTCGTTTCCAGATTTCACGCGATGGCGATGCGGTAGTCATCTACTTCGCGACTCCATCAACGACTCCTGTGGAGCCTGTGTCAAGCGTGACAACGACTTTGCGGCAGAATGAGAAGACGCGTCCGGAATTCCGTTACAGCGCGGCATCGCCCCGCCTGGTTGCGGGCCGCTCGTCCAGGGATTGGAAGATTTCTGCTCCTCGCTTCGCCTTGCCAGGCGAACTGACCCAGCCCTCAGTCACACTGGCATCGTTCGGCGGAAAGAAGGAACCTGTTCGGCCGGATTCCACGACGCAACAAGCGGCGGCTCAGCAAGCAGTGCAGCAAGCAAACACGGCGGCCACGACGATGGCGGCATCGTCGGCAACGCAGGCCCCGGCGGGAGCGGCTCCGGTTCCGGCAGCGGGAAAATATACCGGTGAGCCGATTTCCGTAAACCTGAAGGACGTAGACCTCAAAGACTTCTTCCGGCTGATTCACGAAATCAGCGGACTGAACGTGGTGCTGGATCCCGCGGTCAAGGGGAGCCTCACCATCGTTCTGGATGAAGTGCCATGGGATCAGGCGCTCGACATCGTGATGCAGAACAACAGCCTCGACAAACAGCTAAACGGCAACGTTTTGCGCATCGCGACGCGCTCCACTTTGAAGAATGAAGCCGAAACGCAGCGTGATCTGGAAAAGGCGCAAGCCGAAGCGATCGCTCCGGTGACCGTCACCCGCGTACTCAGCTATGCCAAGGCGGCTTCGATGGCGCCGACGCTGAAGAAGTTTCTTAGCTCGCGCGGCGATATCTTGTTTGATGACCGTTCGAACCAGATCATTATTCGCGACATTCCCTCGGTCATTCCGGTCATTGATAACCTGATCCGCCAGCTGGACCGCAAGTCGCAGCAAGTAGAAATCGAAGCGCGCGTGGTTTCCGCGTCGCGTTCCTTCGCGCGGGATATCGGAACGCAGCTAGCATTTTCTGGTACGGGGCTAGGCGGTCGTAACATAATCGGCGGCGACTCTGACGTCGGTAAGAGCAACTTCGGCACGACGAATCCTGCGCCTCCGATCAGCATCGTGAACTCCACGCCGCCGGTAATGCCCTTTGTTAGCAACCTTGCGGCGGGGGCACCAACCAGCGGTTTGCTACTTGCGCACCGCTCCACAAACTTTGCGGTGGACTTTTTTATTACTGCCGCGGAAGCTAAGGGCGTCGGCAAGCTTCTTTCAAAGCCCAAGGTCATTACCCAGAACAACGAGAAAGCGACCGTCAAGCAGGGTACTAAGATCCCGATTCAGACGACGATCAACAACACGATCTCGGTGCAGTTCATTGACGCCGTGCTGAAACTGGAAGTGACGCCGCAAATCACCGCCGAAGGCACGGTGTTCATGGACGTGCTCGTTGAGAACACGCAGATCGACAACGGTATCCCCCGCGTGTCGGGAATTCCGGCTCTGAACACCCAGTCGGCGGAAACCAAGGTGACGGTGGCCGATGGCGGTACCGTCGTAATTGGCGGCGTCATTATCTCGTCGCAGCGCACGGACATCCAGCAGGTTCCGCTCGTGGGCAGCTTGCCGCTGATCGGCCATCTCTTCAAGCGGACCAGCGTTACGACCACATCGCAGGAACTGATGTTCTTCCTGACTCCGCGGATTATCCCGGGGTAATTCAGGGGATACTCTTTCGACCGAGGCCGGGAACGGGGAGACTGTGGTCTCCCCGTTCCATTTATGAAGACTCCATTGCAGCGCCTTCCCAACTTGATCGCAATGCTTGCTGACGCGAAAATCGATGCGCTGCTGATCACCTGCCCGGCCAACTGGTATTACCTGATCGGCTTCACGGGGGAGTCCGGTGCTCTGATGGTGTCGAGGAAGGGCACCAGCCTGATTACGGACGGCCGATTCATGGTGCAGAGCCGATCGGAGGCGTCTGGAGTCCGCATCCTCCAACAGAAAGGCTCCTTGTTTGAATCGGTCGGGCAATTCTTGAAGGATTCGCATTCGCACCGGGTGGGATTCGATCCCTCCCAGGTTACGGTGGGACAACTGCAGAGCCTCCGCAAAACGGCTGGTGCGCGAGTGCGCTGGATTCCGGCTCTGGGCAAGGTCGAGAGCCTCCGGATGCGCAAGGATGCGGCAGAGCTCGCGCAAATGCGACGGGCGGCCATCTTGGCGGGTGAGGTGGTGCAACAGGCAATCGGTCTGCTAAGACCGGGGATTCGAGAATTTGAGGTGGGAGCGGAGATCGAATATCAAATGAGAAAGAAAGGCGCCTCGGGACCGGCGTTTCAAACGATAGTCGCGTTTGGAGAGAGAGCCGCCCTGCCGCATGCGCGCCCCACCGCCAAACGACTGAGGAAAAATGAGTTGGTCGTGCTGGACCTGGGTGTTATACTCGGCCACTATTGCAGCGACATTACCCGCACCGTGTACTTGGGGCGGGCCCCAAAACGCATTCGGACTTGGTATCAGGCTGTTTTGGAGGCCCAGACAGCGGCGATCGCGGCTGCAAAGAGCGGCGTCGCCTGTGGGGAGGTCGATAGGGCGGCGAGGCAAGTCCTAGCCGGGTATCGCCTAGACCATCTCTTTGTTCACAGCACGGGCCATGGGCTTGGACTCGCAGTGCACGAGGATCCCAGGGTGGCGCGAGGGCAGAAGAAGCGCCTGGAGCCGGGAAACGTAATCACCATTGAACCTGGCGTATATTCGGCAGGCATTGGGGGGATTCGCATTGAAGACGATGTCGCCGTTCACGCCGACCATACGGAAGTACTGACCCGCGCACCGCGGGATCTCATCGAGATTTAGAGCAGGCATGAAACGCAAAAAGCCTACAAAGTCCAGTCCGTCGTTCGCCCATCCGGAAATTCAGCAGATCGAACAGCTCCTTCAGTTTATGACGGAGCACAATCTAGAAGAGTTTGAATATTCGAAGGGTGATTTGCGGGTCCGGCTGCGCAAGACCTCGGCCGGAGTGGTGGTGGCCGCTCCGCGGGTGGTGGCCGCGCCGGAGATTATCGTTCCCGGTTCGGTGGAAGCTCCGCACGCATCGGCAGGCGGCGTTCCGGCTCCTACTGAGGGGCGTTCCACCGAAGATCTACACCTGGTCAAGTCCCCGATCGTGGGGACGTTTTATGAGTCGCCCAGCCCCGGGACGGAGGCTTTTGTGAAGGTAGGCACGTTCGTGGAGACGGGAAAAACCCTTTGCATCGTGGAAGCGATGAAGCTGATGAACGAGATCGAATCCGACGCCACCGGCGAAGTCATTCGGATCTTCGTCGAAAACGGACAGCCGGTTGAATACGGGCAGCCTCTCTTTGGCATCCGTCCGAGCCGGAAGAAGTAGCCGGCACGCCAGATCATGTTCCAGAAAATCCTAGTTGCCAATCGCGGGGAGATCGCCCTGCGGGTCAT
>WNFW01007090.1_pt1 | contig 15386 bp, 9 predicted proteins | sample 5400131 | NCBI WGS metagenome assembly WNFW01 (sample SAMN13153362, study PRJNA577476) | soil metagenome | isolation source: 20 cm soil or saprolite under grassland replicate 1 | place: USA:California | collected 2016-06-15 | reverse complement strand
GTCCGCGAGCTGTGGCAGCACATCGCCGATCTCGTCGGTGTGGAGCTGGAGCCGCGGTACGACGTCGCGCGCGCCGGCGACGTGCGCCATTCCCTCGCCTCGATTGCGCGCGCGCGCGAAGCCCTGAGCTATTCGCCCGACGTGACTCTCGACGAGGGGTTGCGCTCTACCATCGCGTATTACCGCGATCACGCGGGCGTGCGCGAGCGCTTGCGCGTAGCGGTCTAACCACCCCCGAATGACAACGCCCCAGCAACCAGGTGCGGTTGCCGGGGCTCGTGCGATTCATCATGGGCCTGGGTAGAGTTGAACTACCGACCTCACGCTTATCAGGCGTGCGCTCTAACCACCTGAGCTACAGGCCCCGCCTGCTCACTCCCATTCCCTCTTCGGTCCCTTCTTGGGCCGGAAGTCGTCCTCATCCCCCTCGTCGAACTCGTCATCGAGGTCGTCGTAGTCATCGTCCTCGAGATCCTCGTCGTCGAGCTCGTCCTCGTCCAGCTCATCATCGAAGTCTTCGTCGAGTTCCTTGTCCTCTTCGAATTCTCCGAACTCCTCGTCGACATCGTCGCTCCTGCGCTTGAGCGACCAATCCGTCGACGTCTCGCGGGCCAGCATTGCCACCTCCGGCTGAGGTTTACAACCACTTCACGATGACCTGCTCTGCTCCCCGCTCCCTACTCCTCCAACGCCCGCTTCTCGCTGCGGGCCAGCTTGCGGCGCTCCGTCGCCCCCAACAGGCGCTTCCGCAGCCTGAGCGACGCCGGCGTCACTTCGATCAGCTCGTCGTCTTCGATGTACTCCAACGCCAGCTCCAAGGTCATCTGGCGTGGCGGCTCCAAGATAATCATCTCGTCCGCTGCCGTGGTGCGCATGTTCGTGAGCTTCTTTTCCTTCGTCGCGTTCACGTCCATATCGCCCGGCCGCACGTGCTCGGCGATGATCATCCCCTCATAGACCGGATCTCCCGGCTGTACGAACATCGTACCGCGCTCCTGAAGATTGAAGAGGGCGTACGCCACGACCACCCCCTCACGGTCCGCCACCATCACTCCCCGGTTCCGGCCCGACAGCGGGCCGGCCCATAAATCGTACTCAAAAAAGCGGTGGTGGATGATCCCCGTCCCCCGCGTGTCGGTCAAGAACTCGGAACGATACCCCAGCAGGCCGCGGGCGGGGATCTTGAACCGCATACGCACCATCCCCAGGCCGGGATTCTTCATGTCCAGCATCGTGGCGCGGCGCGGCCCCAGCTTTTCCATGACCACCCCGACGTACCCTTCGGGACAGTCGATCATCAATTCCTCGTACGGCTCCAGCCGCTCGCCGTTCGGCCCCTCGCGCGGAATGATGCGCGGCCGGCTCACCTGGAACTCGTACCCCTCGCGCCGCATCGTCTCCATCAGGATGCCGAGGTGCAGCTCGCCGCGGCCCGAGACGGTGAACGCGTACGGCGTGTCCGTGTCCTCCACCCGTAGCGCGACGTTGCGCTCGAGCTCGCGATACAGCCGCTCACGCAGCTGCCGGCCGGTCACGAACTTTCCCTCGCGACCAGCCAGGGGCGAGTTGTTGACCAGCATGTCCACCGAGATCGTCGGCTCCTCGACCGCGATGCCGGCGAGCCGCTCCAAATGATCCGGTGCCGTCACCGTCTTGCCGATTTCGACACCGGCCAGCCCGGCAACGGCTACGATTTCGCCCGCGCTCGCGGTTTCCAGCTCGGCGCGTTCCAGACCTTCGAACGCGAAGAGCTTCACGATCTTCGCCTGCTCGAACGCACCATCACCTACCGGACCCGGCTCGCCGATGCCCAGCAACGCGACGGTGTCGCCGACGTGCACCTGGCCCCGCTCGATGCGCCCGATCCCGATCCGTCCCAGGTAGGACGAATAGTCGAGCGTCGAAATCAACATCTGGAACGGGCCGGCCTGGGTTGCCTTCGGCGCTGGAATCGTTGCCAGAATCGTCTCGAACAGCGGCTTCAGGTCCGTTCCCGGCTCGTCGAGCTCCAGCGTCGCCGTGCCCAGACGACTCGACGTATAAAGGAAAGGGCAGTTGAACTGCTCCGGCGTCGCCTCCAGGTCCATCAGCAGCTCCAGCACCTCGTCATGCACCCGCATCGGCTCGGCATCGGGCCGGTCGATCTTATTGACCAGCACGATCGGCTTGAGGCCGAGCGCGAGCGCCTTCCCCGCGACGAATCGCGTCTGCGGCATCGGCCCCTCGGCGGCATCCACGAGCAGCAGGAAGCCGTCCACCATCCGCAGAATCCGTTCGACCTCACCGCCGAAATCGGCGTGGCCCGGCGTGTCCACGATATTGATCTTCGTGTCACCCCAGCGTACCGAAGTGTTCTTCGCCAGGATCGTAATGCCGCGCTCGCGTTCGAGCGGATTCGAATCCATGACACGCTCCGCCACCTGCTGATTGGCGCGGAACACCCCCGCCTGGCGGAGCATCTGGTCCACCAGCGTGGTTTTCCCGTGGTCGACGTGGGCGATGATAGCGATGTTGCGAATCTTCACTGAGTTACGGTCCCCTGAATGAGGGGCGCAGTATAAACGGGCTGCCGGCTCGGTACAAGGGATTCGGTCACTGACGGTATGGGACGGTAGGTGAGACGACGGTAAGGGACGGTAAACGGGGTCGGTGTAACCCTTACCGTCCTTTACCGTCGCTTTACCTACCGTCCTTTACCGTCGTTTTTTTAGTCACAAATCGGCTCCCGCTCCATCTGCACGGTCACATGGTGGATGCCCAGGGCCCGCATCCGGCCCTGGACCTCCTCCAGCACGGGCTGATTGTCGGTCGGGTTCTTGACCACCAGATGCCCGCTCATGGCCACCACCCCGCTCGTCACCGTCCAGAGATGCAAGTCGTGCACGGAGTCGACGCCCGGCACCGACGCGATGCGCTCGTGCACGTCGGACAACGCGATGTGTCGGGGCGTAGCCTCGAGCAGCACGTCGGTGCTCTCCTTTACCAAACGCCACGCGCTCACCAGCACCAGCGCACCGATCAGGACCGAGATCAGCGGATCGGCCGGAGTCCACCCGAACACGAGCACGATCGCGCCAGCAGCCAGCGCGCCGATCGACCCCAGCAGGTCACCCAGAACGTGGAGGTAGGCACCGCGCTGGTTGAGCGAATGCGCGTGGTCCCGATGCAGGATCGCGACCGCGGCGACATTCGCGAGCAATCCCACGCCGGCAACGCCGAGCAGCACCCCGCCGTTCACGGCGGGCGGCGCACGCAGCCGGCGCCACGCTTCGATGGCAATGGCGATCGCGATGACGATCAGCACCGCGCCGTTCACGAGCGCCGCGAACACTTCCAGCCGCATGAAGCCGAACGAGCGCTGCGCCGTCGCCGGACGCTGTGCAATCCAGGCGGCGAACAGCGCCACGGCGAGCGCGGCGGCATCGGCGAGCATATGGCCCGCGTCGGCCAGCAACGCCAGCGAGCCTGACAACCAGCTGCCGACCAGCTCCACCACCATGACGACCAAGGTGATGCCGAACGCGAGCGTCAGGCGGCGCCGGGTGTCGGTGTTGAGCGGAGCGCGATAAGTACAGTGGGCTTCAGCGGGCAGCACGGATGTGTCCTCGGCGCAAATCTAATACTATTAGGCCGTGAACGTCCTCGGCCTGCGCCTCGTCGCGATCGTCGTGCTGGTCGCGGCCAACGCCTTCTTCGTCGCGGCGGAATTCGCGCTCGTGGCGTCCCGCCGCACGCGGCTCGAGGCGATGATCCGGCGCGGCGACCGCAAAGCGCGGACGGTGCGCAAGGCGATCGGCAATCTGTACAGCCTGCTGTCGGCGACACAGCTCGGCATCACCCTCACGTCTATCCTGCTCGGCTACGTCGCCGAGGATACCGTCGCCCATCTGTTTCGCGACTGGTTCGCGACGCTGCCGCGCGGCCTCGATTTTCTGACACGCGGCGGCATCGCCTCCGTCGTGGCCGTGGCCAGTATCTCATTCCTGCACGTCGTATTCGGCGAGCTGGTGCCCAAGACGTGGGCGATCACCTATCCCGAAGCCACGAGTCGCTGGGTTGCCGCGCCGCTCGTCGCCTTTTCATGGATCACCCGGCCATTCAACCTGCTGTTGAACTGGAGCGCGCGCGTCGTGCTGCGCTGGCTCGGCATCAGGAGCTCGAATCCGGAGCTCGACCGGGTGCATTCCCCCGAAGAGATCCGCATGCTGGTCGAGCAGAGCCGCAAGACGGGCGGCCTGGGCGCCGGCGACGCGCGGTTGCTCGAAGGCGTCTTCGAGTTCAGCGAAAAGAACGCGCGCGAGGTGATGACCCCGCGCACCGACATCGTCGCGCTCCCGGCCGAGGCGTCGCTCGCCGAGGCGGCCGACCGCGTGGCGGCGGCCGGCCGGTCACGCTATCCCGTGACCGGCGAGTCGCTCGACGACGTCGTGGGCATCGTGCACGCCAAGGACATCCTGCGCGGCCTGCTCGCGGGATCGGAAGCGCCGGTGCAGGACATCGCCCGGCCGGCGTTCTTCGTACCGGGCACGCGTGAAGTGGAAGACGTCCTGGCCGACATGAAACGCCAGAAGGTCCACCTCGCGATCGTCCTGGACGAATTCGGCGGCACGGCCGGCCTCGTCACGATGGAGGATCTGCTGGAGGAGATCGTCGGGCCGATCTATGACGAGTACGATCAGACGCCCATCGCGACGCCCGGATCGGTCGCCGACGGCCCCGGAACCAGCGCGGTGCCGATTCTGGCGGGGAGCACGGAGATCGCCGACGTCAACCGCGTGCTCAAGCTCCACCTCGACGATGCCGACTTCACGACGATCGGCGGGCTGCTGTTCGGGCGGCTCGGCCGCCTGCCGAAGGTCGGCGACCGCGTGAACCTCGAGGGAGCAACGTTCGAGATTCTGGAAATGGATGGCCGCCGCGTGGGTCGCGTCCGGGGGGGGGGGGGGGGGGGGCGCTCGCGAGCTGGACCGCCAGCTCGAGCGACGCGCGCATCGATCCCGCGTCGGCAATTCCCTTGCCCGCGATGTCGAACGCGGTGCCGTGGTCGGGCGATGTCCTGATGAACGGCAATCCCAGCGTGACGTTCACGCCCGTTCCAAATCCCGAGACTTTCACCGCGGTCATGCCGACATCGTGATAGGGCGCGAGCACGGCGTCGAATTCGCCGCGCAGCGCGCGCACGAACACGGTGTCGGCCGGCAGCGGGCCGGCGGCGCTGAGTGCCGTGGCCGCCGGTCGCAGCACGCGCTCGTCCTCGTCACCGAACAGGCCGCCTTCGCCGGCATGGGGGTTCAGCGCGCACAAGGCGAGCCGCGGCATCTCGACGCCCCACCAGCGCCGTAGCGCGTCGACCGCGATGCGACCCGCCTGGACCACGCGCTCCGTGGTAATCGTGGCGATCGCATCCCGCAGCGCCAGGTGCGTCGTCACGAGCACCACGCGGAGCCGGCCGGTCGCCAGCATCATCGCCACCGGCACGTCACCCGCGAGATGCGCCAGGAATTCCGTGACTCCGGGAAAGCGATAGCCGGCGGTGTGCAGCGCGAGTTTGTGAACGGGGCCGGTGACGATGGCGTCGACCTCACCGGCGAGCGCGAGCCGGGCGGCGGCCTCGATGCCCTGCGCGGCCGCCCGTCCCGCCTCGAGCTCGGTCGGCGCGCCGCCCCCATCCTCCCACCCGCCGACAATCCGCACATCCGCGTCAAGCGGCTGGCGCAGTGCTTTCCGCACTACTTCCGGACCGATGCCTCGCGGGTCGCCGACGGCCACCGCCAGGCGTGGCCGGGAAGGAGCCACGGCTAGAGCCTTATGTCGACGTAGGTCTGGCGCCGCAGTTGGTCGACGTAATGCTTGATGGCGAGCTGATCGCCGAGCGACTGTCGAATCCGCAGCTTGACGTCATCGAACCCCAGCTCGCCCGCGTGGTGCCGGGCCGTCACCTCGAGGACCACGAATTTGGTGCGCGGCGGTTCACCCAGCGTGATCACCGCCTTCAATCCCAGCGTCGTGTCGCTCGAGAGGACTTTCTGATACTCGGGCGGGAGGTCCGTCAGGGGAGCGTCTTCGGCCAGCTTCGGCTCCTGCGGATCGGCATAGCGCTTGGCGAGCGAGTCGAACGAGGCATGAGCAGGTCCGCCGCTCGCCAGGAGGTCGTGCAGCGAGTCCGCCAAGTGCCGCCCGATTGCGATCTGGCCGGCGCTGACGTCCGGCGTGATCAGCACGTGGCGGGCCAGGATTTCCGCCGGCTGGGTGCGCTCGACCTTGATGATGTGAAAGCCGAAAGCCGTCTCGACGGGGCCTGAGATTTCTCCCGGGCGGATTCGGAACGCGACATCCTCGAATTCCTTGACCATCACGCCGCGCCGGAACCAGCCCAGCTCGCCCCCTTGCGCCGCCGAGGCGCTGTCGGCGGAAAACCGCTTCGCCGCGGTGGCGAAATCCGCGCCTTTACGCAGCTCGACGACGAGTGACTCCGCCCGTTCGAGTGCGCGGCGCCGGGCGGCGGAGTCTGGAACCGGCCGGACCACGATCTGGCGAAACGACACCGTGGCGGGGCGCTGCGGCTGCTGGGCCCGGTTTTGCTCCCAGAACTCCCGCATCTGCGCCTCCGTTGGCGGGATCGGCCGCAGCTTCCCTTTCTGGCGCTGCGCCTCGATCAGACGCTGGGCGTACAGCTGCCGGCGTTGCTCGTCGGCCAGCCAGCGGCGCCACTCTTCGACCGATCCGAACCGCGCCTGGCGGATCTGATCCCGAAAGTCGCTTTCGGATGCGAACTGCTTGCGGACGTTCTGGTAGGTCTGCTCGACCTGATCGAGGACCTCCTGGTCCGTCACCTTGATCGACGTGTCACGCTGCGCCTGCTGCACCAGGATCTCGAGCTCGATCAGGCGGTCGAGAATCTGCCGGCGCATCGCCATCCGCCCCGCCGAGTCCGCCGGGAGCGTCTGGCCCTGCGCCTGCGCCTGGACCATTTCCTCGTCGATCTGCGACGCGAGAAGCCGCTCCTGCGAGCACGCAGGCAGCAAGGAGAGAAACCAGCAGCCTCATCGCAGTGTCCGCCGTGGCGTGGTATCGATCGGCGCCGGGCCCGGTGCGGGATTCATGCGCGGCTGTCCGGTCGCCTGGAGCGAGTCGGCGCGGATCTCCTGGGCGCGCTCGACGGCGCGCCGGACGCCTGCTTCATCGACCTTCCAGCTCGCCTGTGCGCGCAACATCTCGGCCAGGAACGGCGGCAGCGGGAAGAAGCGCGCCCGGCCATGCAGCACGCGGTCCAGATAGTCGTTCACGCGCCCCATGGCGAAGTTGACGCGATCCTGCGGCGTCTGGCCGGCGGAGTCGCGCAGCACCTCGGGCGTCAAATTGACGATCGAGCCGAGCAGGGTGATCGCGGAATCGTGCTCCGCGCGGACCTGCTTCACGTCTTCGGGGGTCAGCGTGACGCGCGCGGAGTCCCGCTTGATGGAGAGACTGTCGAGATAGAGCGAATCGCCGTGCATCATCGCCCGATCCTCGACGCCGGATGCGAATGCGGCGCGAACCTCACCGAGCGGCGGGCGGCGGATGATGTGGTACCCGAACGGGCTCTTGACGACCGCGCTCACCGCGCCCGGTTCGAGCTGCCACGCTGCGTCCTCGAAGGCCTGCACGAATTGTCCGCGTTGCGACAGGCCGAGCGAGCCGCCCTGGACCTTCGAGCCGGGGTCGTCGGAGTAGCGCGTGGCCAGCTGGGCAAAGTGGGGACCGGCGCCGCGTGCCTGCGGCAGCAATTGCTCGGCTTGCCGGCGCTTGTGGGCATCGACGTTCGGCGCGGAATTCGGCGCCACCTGAAACAGAATGTGCTGGAAGATCCGCAGCCGCCCGTCCTGGTACGCCGAATCCACCTGTTGCGGCGTGAGATTGCCGCGCGCGACGAGCTTGTCGTGGAAGCGTTCCCACTTGAGCTGCGCGACCACCGGCCACATCGCGGCCATGGCAGTCGCCGAATCGCGTAGGTCCTTGCCGGCCGCGAGCGCTTGCGCGAACAGCGCGTAATCCACCCATACGTGCGACAGGCGGTTGAGCGCCATCGGCTCGATCGGCACCTGCTTGCTGCCGCCGGCCCACCCGGCGACACGCTCCACCGTCAACGTCTGGTCGTTGGCGCGGGCGACGACATCCGCTCGCGGCGAGAACGCGTCCCGCACGGCGTCGCACCCCATCACGGCCAACCCCGTCAGCGCCAGCAACACCAGACTCGCACGTCGCATTCCATTTCCTCTTTCTGTGTTAACGGTGATGGTCCCGCAGAACGGCCGTGAGCGCCCGGACCAGGCCGGGGCCGATCGACTCTCCGCCGAGCCGGCGGAGCCTGAGGGAGAGCGGCACCGCGCGCCGCACATCCGCTTCGAACTGCACGGCTTCGAGCGCCACCTGCAACCCTGCGAGCCGCGGGGCCGCGTCACGCCGGAACGTCAACCGCGCTTCGTCGCCCTTGATCAGCACTGTCTCCAACCCCGCCCGGGCCCCTAACGCGCGCAACTCGGCGACGAGCAGCAGTCGGGCAGCGTCCGCCGGCAACGGCCCAAACCGGTCGCGCAGCTCGTCACGGACGGCTTCAATCTCACCTGGTTGTTCGGCCCGCGCCAGCCGCCGGTAGAGATCGAGCTTCGCATCGTCGTCGGGGACGTACTCGTCGGGCAGATGCGCGGGCGCATCCAGTGTCACGTCGGGAGGCGCGAACTCTTCCCGCGTCCCCCGTCCCGCTTCCCCGGTTTTCAGCCCTCGCACGGTTTCTTCGAGCCACCGCAGGTACATCTCGAAGCCGACCGCCTGCACGTGTCCCGACTGCTCGCCGCCCAGGAGATTCCCGGCGCCCCGCAGCTCCAGGTCACGCAGCGCGATGCGATAGCCCGATCCCAGATCAGTATGATGTTCGAGCACCTGCAAACGTTCCTCGGCCTCCGCATCTACCTGATCGGGTACGAGCAGGTAACAGAACGCGCGGCGGTGGCTGCGCCCCACGCGGCCGCGCAGCTGGTAGAGCTGGGCAAGACCCAGACGATCGGCGCGATCCACGATCATCGTGTTGGCGTTCGGCACGTCGAGACCGGATTCGACGATCATCGTCGACACGAGGATGTCCACCTCCCCACGGACGAACCGGCTCATGACGGCCTCGAGATCGCTCTCGCGCATTTGCCCGTGCGCGACCGCCACGCGGGCGCGCGGTGCGAGTGCCTGCACGCGCGCGGCAATCGTGTCGATCGTCTCGATGCGGTTGTGGACGAAGTACACCTGGCCGCCGCGATCGAGCTCGCGCGCCATCGCTTCCTCGAGGAGCGCATCGTCCCACGGCTCGACGAACGTGAGGACCGGGGAACGGTCCTTCGGAGCGGTCTCCAGCAGCGCCAGATCGCGCAAGCCGGCGAGCGAGAGATGCAAGGTGCGCGGGATCGGTGTCGCCGTCAGTGTCAGCACGTCAACGCTGAGCTTGAGCGCCTTCAGACGCTCCTTATGCTTGACCCCGAAGCGGTGTTCCTCGTCGACGATGAGCAGACCGAGGTCCTTGAACGTGACGTCGGGCGACAGCAGCCGATGCGTGCCGATCACGATGTCCACCTCGCCGCCCGCGAGACGCTGAACCAGCGGCGCCGTTTCCTTCACATTGCGGAACCGCGACAGCACCTCGATGCGCACGGGGTAATCGGCCAGCCGCTCGCGAAACGTACGGCCGTGCTGTTCGGCGAGAATCGTCGTCGGCACCAGCACCGCGACCTGCTTGCCCGCCTGCACGGCCTTGAACGCCGCGCGCACCGCCACCTCGGTTTTGCCGTAGCCGACGTCGCCCACGAGCAGGCGATCCATGGGGCGCGCGCGCTCCATGTCGCGTTTGACCTCATCGGAAGCGCGCCGCTGGTCCGGCGTGTCTTCATAAAGGAAGGCGGACTCGAGCTCGCGTTGCCAGGGCGTATCGGGAGGGAACGCGAACCCGTGGGCGAGCTGCCGCCGGGCGTACAGATCGAGCAGCTCAGCCGCCATCGCCCGGATCGCGGCGCGCGTCTTGTCGCGTTGGCGCTGCCAGGTCGTTGCGCCGAGCCTGTGCAGGCGCGGAGGCGGCGCATCACCGTCACCGACCGCGCGGTACGGCTCCAGCTGATCGATCCGGTAGAGGGGCACGTTCAGGCGATCGCCCCCTTCGTATTCGACGACCGCGACCTCGAGCGTCGCTCCGCCGGCGCCGACCGCGATCGTCTCCAAGCCACGGTAAATGCCGATCCCGTGCTCCAGATGGACGACGTAGCCGCCGGGGGTGAGCGGCCTCGCCGCCGCAGTCGAGACGGCACTGCGATACCGCCGCGGCCGGCGCAAGCGCCGTGCACGCCGGAAAATCTCGTGGTCGGTGAGGACACGCAGCGTCGGCATGCTGAACCCGCCGTCGAGCGCACCCACGGCCAGCGTCGCGCGATCGGCGCCGATCAGCTCCTCGAGCCGCTCGAGCTGCCCTTCGTTGTCGCACAGGATGACGGTCGGGGGCGGCTCGGCGACGATCTGCCGCAGCCGCTTCAAGTCCCGGTCCACATGCTCGGGTGGCGTGAGCGGGAAGCGTTGCTCGGTCTCCGCATCCGACACGGCGAGCCGCCCGAACGCCGCCAGTCGAGCGCGCCACGTCGCCGGCTCGATCAACAGCTCCTCGCGCGACGGCGGCTCCTCGCCCATGCGACGGGCGACCTCGAGATGGTGCGCCGCGTCCGTCCACGCACGCTCGACCTCTCGCTCGACAGCGGACCCCTGGTCGGTAACGACGATGGTGTCGGATGGGAGCAGATCGAAAAGGTTGGATAGTAGGGGCGCAGCATGCTGCGCCCGTACATCCCCACCACCACGGTTCTCACCCTTCACCGGAAGGACGGTCACGCGCGCCAGCGCGTCACCGGAGCGCTGCGTGTCGAGATCGAAGCTGCGCGCGGAGACCACCTCGTCCCCCCACCATTCGATGCGCGCCGGCGCCGCCATCCCAAATCCGTAGACATCGAGAATCCCGCCGCGGACACTGTACTGGGCGACTTCGGTCACCGTCGGCACCCGCTCGTAGCCCATGGCATCGAGCCGCTGCGCGGTCTCGGTAAGGCTCCGTTCCTCCTTCTTGACGGCGATGACGAGGCGCGCTTGCTCCAGCGCGGCGGGAACCGCCGTCCGTTCCGCGCTGCCGCGCGCCGTCGTGATCAGGATGCGCGCCGCCCCACGCAGCAGCGCTTCGAGAGTCTCGATGCGCTCCCCCGCGAGCTCGTAATGCGGCTCCTCGGCGCCGAGCGACTCGCGCTGCGGGTAGAGCGAGGTGGCGTCACCCGGGAGGAGCATTTGAAGGTCCGCGAGCCAGCGCTCCGCGTCTGCGGGAGTGGGAGCAACGACCGTGAAGACGCGCTGCGCCAGACGGCGGGAGAGCGCGGCAACCAGCGCCGCGGGGCTCGAACCGGGAAGGCCGCCCACCCCCACGCGCTGGCCGGGCAGCGGCAGGCGTTCGATGAGAGCGCGCGTCGCGGGAAGGTCTTGAAACCTGTCGAGCAGAAAGTCGAGGGGCATCAGCGGGTGCGGGTGGCGACTCCCAGCTCGGCAGCGGCGAGCAACAGCGCCAAGACGAGGAGTATCCAGCTGGCATCCACCCGGCGGGCGCCGGAAAAACGCTCGGCGGCGAGGCGGTCGATACTCAGGATTGCGACGCGGTCCGCTCCGCCCAATGCCGCGATGGCGCGCGACGAGGTGGCAGGCGTCAGATCGGACTCGCGCGCGTCGGGACCGAACGCCGTGGCGCCGATCGTGTCGGCACCCCGAGTCTGAAACTCCACGCGCGGCGCCCCTTCATGCGCTGCGACTTGCGTCTCGCCGACCACGATCCGGTTGACGAGCGCGTCCACAAACGGCACGAACCCCGGGGCAGCGGGCAGCGCCGTCCATGCAGTGTCGAGCCGGCTGCCGAGCAGCACCACGCTGCCGGAGCGCACCAGCCACGGCTCGCCATTCACGGTGGCCAGTACGTCCTCCGATCCTCCCTCGAGCCGGTAGCGACGCGCGACCGCTGCGCCATCGATGAACGCGAGCTCCGGCGACGCCATCACGCCGGGAGTCCCGAGCTCGCTCCAGCGCCAGGGCACTCCCCGCGCTGCGAGCGCGCGGTTTGCCTGGCCGATCAGCGCCGCATCGGCCGGCGGCTGGATGACGGCGCGATTTCCACTCGGCCCGTCTGCCCCGCTGATCACGACATCGCGGCCGTCGCTGACGCGCCGCCCGTCCCGCAGCACGTCGAGGGCCGCTGAGACGAACGCTCCTGCTCCCGCCGTCGCCATGACTCGCGCCGGTGGAGAAACGCGCCACGCGAATGGGCGACGATCATCCGCCCGCAGCTCGTCCGGCTCGAGCGCCGCCTCGCCTACCCACCAACCTGGCGCGAGCGATTGCGCAGGCAGCGAGACAGTCACCGTCGCCCGCGACGCTGCCACTCCCCCTCCCGTACCGGCGCGGTCGCTCCCGGGCGTCGCCAGGCCGCGCGCCGTGATCTCTCCGCCACGATGTCCGCCGCCCCCTCCGATACGGATCGTCACGGGCACTGGCTGCGGCGTTGAACCGTCACCAGCCGTCGAGCCGCTGAGCTCGATGACGGCGGCACCCTCGGATACGGTGACCGCCGCGATGCCGCGATTCGCGACGGCGTGTCCCGGCGCGAGAGCAAGCACGCGCACTCCGCGTGGCACGTCCGCTCGTCCGGACGCGACCGCCGTCGCCTGCATATCGCTCAGCAGGTGCACTTCCCGCCCGGGCGATGGCTGGGCGTTCACGAGACGCGCCGCTCGTTCGACCGCCTGCACCAGATCCAGCCGCTGCCAACCAGCGCGCGTGCTGTCGATCGTGGCGAGCAGCGCTTCGCGTGTGCCGCCGCGCAGCACACCATCACACAACATCAGCCACACCCGATCGGCCGACGTCGTGTGGCGCACGGAGGATTGCGCGGCCGCGCGCAGTCGGTCGAGCATGACACCGCCGTCCACCACGGCGCTCGACGATGGCGAGTTGTCGAGAATGACGACGACGGCCGTCGGCTCGTGGGCTCCTCCGCTCACGCCTGCGCCTCGCAGACTTACCAGGGGGCGGGCGGCGGCGAACACGATCGCCACGATCAAGGCCGTGCGAAGAATGAGCAGGAGGAGGTGACGCAACTTCAGACGCCGCGCGCTTTCCCGTTCGGCGACGGTCAGGTAGCGCACGGCGGGGAAGTCGAGCTCCGGTGGAATACGTCGGTGCAGCAAGTGGAGCAACGCGGGGATCGCGGCGGCGGTTAGTCCCAGCAACGCCAGCGGATGGATGAAACTCACGTCAGGAGACGCAACGCCATGCCGAAGGGCATGTCGGTTTGCACATGATGGTATGCGATGCCGTGTCGCCGACAGGCCTTTCGCCAGGCCGCGATCTCCCGGCGTACCGTGTCGGCATACGCCCGCGCCAGCTCACGCGGACGCACCACCACGCTTACGGTCGATTCGGGATCGCGGAAGCGTACTTCCGGCGGACCCGTGAGCTCGACTTCGGCCGGGTCCATGAGGTGGAAGACGATGACCTGATGGCCGCGATGTCGCAGATAGCGCAGCGCCGCGAGCACGAGGTCGCGATCGAACAACAAATCGGAGATCAGCACGACCATGCCGCGGCGAGTGAGCAACGCCGTGAGCCGCTGCAACGCGGCGTGAGCGGCGGTCCCCTGCCCGTCCGGCGTGTCGAGCAAGCCGCGCACGATGCGTGTCCACTGGCCGGCTTTGACGCGGGCGGGAATCACTTGCCGCACCTGTTCGTCGAAGGTGACCAGCCCGGTCGCGTCCCGCTGGCGCAGCAGAATGAGCGCCAACGCCGCCGCCAGGCGGTCGGCGTACGCGCGCTTGGTCAGCCGCTCCGGCGTCCCGTGCCAGGCCATCGAGCGACTTACATCGACGAGAATCATGGAGCGGAGATTCGTTTCCTCTTCGAATTGCTTGACGAACAGCCGATCGGACCGGCCCAGAATGCGCCAGTCGAGATAGCGCAGCTCATCGCCGGGCTGGTAGGCGCGGTGCTCGGTGAATTCCACCGAGAAGCCGCGGAACGGCGACCGATGGACGCCCGCCAGGAAACCCTCCACAACACCCTCGGCGACGATCTCGATGCCCCCCAGACGCGCCACTTCGGCGGGGTCGAGCAGATCTAGACGCTGAGCCAAGAAATGTCCTTGCCAAGGGACAGCCAGGATGAAGCTCGGCACTGCCAAGTCATTATAACAATATAATTTAGGTGGTTTCGGCCGCTGGCACAGTCTCTGCCTTAAGCCGGGCGGGAGGCACCATGTTCGCACATCTAGCGCTGCTCAGCCTGGCGTTCGCGCCCACAGCCACGGCCCGGAATCCGGGTCTGTACCGCCCGCGTGTCGAGCTGTGGACCAACCGCGGCGATGCGGCCGTTTATACCCGCGGTGAGCGGGTCCGGCTGTATTTCCGTCTCGATCAGGACGCCTATGTCACGATCTTCCGTGTGGATACGGATGGTCGTGTCCGCGTGTTGTTCCCGCGCGAACCGTGGGAAGACAACTTCGCTCGCGGCGGCCGGGACTTCGAGGTGGATGGCAACGAGCTCTCCCGGGAAGCGTTCACGATCGACGACTATCCCGGCGTCGGCTATTTGTTCGCGGTCGCGTCGGCCAATGCCTTCGTGTACGACGGCATTGAGAGCAGCGATCACTGGGATTATCGCGTCATCGCCGACGGCCGCGTGCGCGGCGATCCGTATGTCGCGATGACCGACCTGGCGCAGCGGATCGTACCGGAAGGGTACGTCGACTGGGACTACGACGTCATCTCTTACAATGTCGGCCAGCACTACGACTATCCGCGTTTCCTGTGCTATGACTGCCACACGTATGTGAGCTATCCCTATTGGGATCCGTACTTCGATTCGTGCGTGCGCTTCCGCATGTTCGTCTACGACGATCCCTGGTTCTATCCGTATCGCTACTACGGCGGCAACCGTGTCGTGTTCGTGAGGCCCTATCGTCCACAGCCCCGTTTCATCTTCAAGGATTGGGGGACCGCTCGACCCAGCCGCGAAGCGTTCGTCACGCGTGAGCGGGAGCGGCCGGTCAACGACAACACCCGGCGCGGCGTCACCGGCCGTGACGTCGGTGGCATCGGCAGCATTCCGCCTCCGGGCATCCGCGACCGCCACGAGCGGCCCGGCGATGACCGGAACAACGGCGGGAACAACGGTGGCAACAACGGGGGCAATAACGGCGGCAACAATGGTGGCAACAACGGCAACGACGACCGCGGGCGCGGCCGCCGTGAGCACCCGGATCGTCCCGACCGGCCCGATAGGCCCGATCGCCCGGATCGGCC
>WNFW01004283.1_pt1 | contig 15393 bp, 11 predicted proteins | sample 5400131 | NCBI WGS metagenome assembly WNFW01 (sample SAMN13153362, study PRJNA577476) | soil metagenome | isolation source: 20 cm soil or saprolite under grassland replicate 1 | place: USA:California | collected 2016-06-15 | reverse complement strand
CCGGCAGGCGCGCCCTACGAAGGAACGGATGAGCAACTCCTGGACGAAATTCAGCGCGCGACTTTCCATTTCTTCTGGGATGAAGCAAACCAAAAAACCGGTCAGGTGAAGGATCGCGCGCTGGCGAATGGCAATGATTCGCGAATGATGTCGAGCATCGCCGCCACGGGATTTGGCTTGGCCGGCCTGTGCATCGGCGACCACCGCGGCTATGGCAAATCTGCTGAGATTCTCGAACGTGCGCGCAAGACGCTGCGATTCCTGGCCAACGATTTGCCGAACGAACACGGATTCTTCTTTCACTTCGTTCACATGGAAACCGGGCATCGCTGGGAAAAGTGTGAGCTTTCTTCCATTGATACTTCTCTTTTGCTTTGTGGCGTCCTCACGGCCCGGCAATACTTTGCCGATCAGGAAATCAAAGATCTGGCGACGAAAATCTACGAGCGGGTCGACTGGCCCTGGATGCTGAATGGCGGCTCGACGCTCTCGATGGGGTGGACACCGGAGTCTGGCTTTTTGAACGCACGCTGGGAACACTATTGTGAATTGATGATGATTTATCTGCTGGCGATCGGTTCGCCGACGCACCCTTTGCCGGCGAGCTCATGGGATGCCTGGACGCGCCCGAAGATTCAATACCAGGGAATCGAATATATTTCCGGCGACGATCCGATTTTTACGCACCAGTATTCGCAGGCCTGGTACGATTTCAGGAAGAAACGCGACGCCTACACGGATTATTTCGAGAATTCCGTGAAGGCCACGAAGGCTCACAAACTCTTTTGCTTGTCGCTTCGCGATAAATTTCCCGACTACAGCGAAAATCTCTGGGGGATCAGCGCGTCGGACTACGTGGGAGGCTACACGGCGTGGGGCGGACCGCCGCCGCAGGGGCCCATCGATGGAAGCATCGTGCCCTGCGCGACGGGCGGTTCTCTTCCCTTTCTTTTTGAGGATTGCATGCGCGTGTTGAGGAATTTGCGCGGACGCTACCGGGAAAAAGCCTGGGTGAAATACAGTTTTGTGGACGCCTTCAATCCGCTCACGGGCTGGTATGACGTGGATGTCCTGGGCATTGACCTCGGTATCACCATGCTGATGGCAGAGAATCATCGCACCAGTTTCGTCTGGAATACATTTATGAAGAATCCCGAAGGGCAATCCGCGATGCAGAGAGTCGGATTTCACGCCGCTTAAGCAGACGCTTATCGAAATGACCTAGCACCCTCAGCTAAATCGGTTAACTATGGCGGGGAGTATAGCTACCTGAAATTTAAATGCCAACGATTGTTAATTCGGATAAATTCGGATGGCCGTCCTGCCGAGGCTGTTTCAGCGGGCCTTCGGGAGGCGAGTTCCGCGTTGCGGGCCAACTGTCTTTCATCACCAAGTATTCCGGACGAGTTGGAAATGGCGTGGTTTGGCGTGGTTATGTTAATGACTCTTGGAATCGTTCGGGTATAGGATGTCTCCATCCCGAATGGAGGACTACGATGGCAAGAAAAAGTAAGCTCACGCGAGTTGCCGTGGGAATTGGGGCTGCGATGGGCAAAGCGGATCGCGGAGTTCAAAAGGTTGCGAGAGCAGGCTCGCTGGCTAAAAGAGAACTCGATGACATTTCGAAGCAAGTCGATGCACTCAAGCGCCAATTGCAGAAAACCGCGAAGCGCCTGAAACGCGCCCTGAGTTAGATGGGAAATGCAATTCTTGGAATCGGAACAGCAGTTGGTTTAGCGCGTCACACAGGCGTCGCGAGCAGCTTTGATTTGATTCCGGCCAATTCCGGGCAATCCACTCCTCCAGCTTCGCGCCACCACGGAAGAACGATGCTCCTTTCATTTTCGAGTTCCCTTCTTGGGAGTATGCCATTGCATTCGAAATACTGACGGCGCGAAAAGAAGCACATCAAATGCTATGCCAGCGGTCAGTCGTCCTCTTCTTGGGGCTTCGAATTTGTTCCGGGGGCTTGAGTTAGTTTTGCTGCTTGCGCGGTTCGAATGAGATAGCTCACCAAGTCATCCAGTTCACCGCGGCTCAGGATAGAGCCGTAATCCGAAGGCATCAGCGATTTTGGCTGGTATTCGAGATCCTGGAGGTCCGATTTCGCGAACAGATGGAAGGCTCCATCGAGCGACTGCAATTGCAGTGAAAAATTATCTTCGTTGCGGGCGATACCCGTGAATTGGCGGCCTTCCCGCGTGGTCGCAAGCACGGTTCTGGCCCGCGGGTCCAGGTCTCTATCGGGATCGGTAATCGCGCTTCGAATTTCCTCAATCGAAACATTCGAGCCGTAGGAGGACAGATCGGCTCCGAGAAATCCACCCGAGCCGTTGATCGTGTGGCAGTTCACGCAACCCGCCTTTCCGAAGAAAAGCGATTTGCCTCTTTGCGGGTCGCCGGGAATAAACGCAGCCTTGCTTTCTCCCTGAAGAATTCGCAAGTAGCTCATCACGGCCTTGAGCTTCGGTACGCCCAGCGCTCCAAACGCGGGCATCCCCGCCGCCGGGATTCCCGCCTGCAGGATGCGCAGAGTGTCCGCGTCGGACAATTGCTGAACTTCGGCGCGTGTGGCGACATTGGGCCCGCGCTCGCCACCTCGCCCGTCCAGGCCGTGGCAGGTAGCACAAACCGATTCGAACATTCTGCGGCCATCCGCCGCGGCAGAACGGCCAAGCCGATTTTTTCTCGCGGCAGGATTTCCCCTCTGCGCTCCGGCAGGAACCAGCAATGCGCAAGCAGCAAAGAGTACTGCAACAATCGCTGCCGAGAAAAAGCGGTGCGAAGAATGCAAGATGAAAGCTGCCTTCTTGCTAGCCCCGGTCTGCGGACGGATGGCGAACATTTGGCTTGTGGCGGCAGATACTGGCTTTGTCGCGCTCCCTGTGAAGTTTCAGCACTTGAAAATAGCATTGGGATTATAAAAAAATCACGCTCACAATGGAACGCCGTGATATCTCATTGAGTAGCGCGTGTCAACCTGTTCCTCCGCGGCGAAATTCGAATGGGGCTGCTCGGAATTAGCGTTCCCGCGATTGGAGCCCCTGGTTTTCGAGTATGCGAGCCCTACCGCGCGTGCAAAACAGTGTTAGAGTCCGCGCTGCAGACCGACTTCTTGGAGGAGTCCATGAGCAGATTCGTTCATTTTCCTCGCCGCGCCCTTCCCTGCGGAGCACTTCTCGCAGTAGCTCTTTTCTTCGTGGGAGTTGCGGGATGGGCCTGGCCGCCTTCAGCGAAACCCCGCCAAGAAGCTGCGAAGTCGAATGACGATGCTTCCTTGCTGGAAGGATTCCGGCATGTCGAAGCCGCTTCGGTTTCGGACGCGCTGGAACAAATCAGCGGACGCAAGATGTACATGTCGCATCGCATGCGTCCGATTTTCCCGGCGAAATTCGCCGGATTTGCACTGACAGTGATGCTGAAGAAAGAGAGCAATCATGATCCGGACGCACTCAAAGGGATGCTTGCGGCGATCGACCAGGGGTCTGCGAATTCCGTCTACGTCATGGTGGTTGAGGACGGCGCCGACATTGCGGGGATGGGCGGCCTGATGGGAACGGCCATGGCATCGCGCGATTTTTCCGGCGCAGTGATCGATGGGGGAGTACGAGACACCGCCTATCTGCAGAAAATTGGCTTCCCCGTGTATGCCCTGGGAATCGTTCCGTCCACTTCGGTCAGCCACTATCGCTTCGCGGGAGCGAACATTCCAGTCGTGTGTGACGGAGTCGCGGTGAATCCCGCAGATATTATCGTGGCGGATGCCGATGGCGTGGTGGTGGTTCCTCGCGCGACGGCGGCGCAAGTCCTTGCGTTGGCGCAGGAAATGGACTTCAAAGAGCACTCCATGTACGCGTGGATCGAAAAGCTCAAGTCCATCCAGGAAGCGGTGAAGAAGTTTGGGCGTCTCTAAGATAACGTAAGAGCGATTGATTCGATTTAATCATTGGAATTTGTGCTGGAACTTGGAAGCGGGCCGTAGTATAGACACATTCACGGAATGGTTGATATTTTCATCGTGCGAGCGAATGCATGGGGTTTCTTCGGGCCGTTGCGCGCATTCTCGATTGTTGGTGCGGTGTTTTGTGCCAGCTTCTTTCCGGGGCAAACCGGCACAAACCGTACGTGTTTCTCTTCACGTGATTGATCAGCAGGGGACGACCAGGGTTCGCTGGGCGAGACAGGAGTTCGTAAGAAGATGCGGTTCGGTCAAGGAGCGCTCTGGATGACAGTCGTCTGCGGATTCCTGGCGGCGCAGGCGCGAGAGGCGGGCAGCGTTTCCGTTTCCACTTCGATCCAGGTAACTTCAGAAGCATTGGCCGCGCAGCCCGTGGGGGCCAATTGGCTTTCATACAATGGGGATTACACGGGCCGTCGCTTCAGCAGCCTCGAGCAGATCAATATGAAGAATGCCGAGCAACTGCGCGCGCAATGGGTATTCCACGCGGCCAATTCGAATAGCCTGGAAGTCACGCCCGTGGTCTTCGATGGCCTCATGTTTGTCACTTCCGCCAACGATGCCTTTGCGCTGGATGCGCAAACCGGCCGCATCATCTGGCATTACTCGCGGCCGGTCACCGAAGGGCTGATCGACGACGCCTCGCAGCATCACAATCGCGGCGTGGGGATTCTAGGCTCGCGCATCTATATGGAAACGGACAACGCCCATCTGCTCTGCCTGGATGCGCGGTCCGGGCATCTGCTGTGGGACGTTCCCTACGCCGAGGGAAACAAGAATTACGGAGCGACGAGCGCGCCGCTGGTCGTGAAAGACAAAGTGCTGGTGGGAACTTCCGGCGGCGACGACGGAGTGCGCGGATTCGTGGCCGCCTATGATACCGAGACGGGGAAACTTGCGTGGCGATTCTGGACGATTCCCGGGCCAGGCGAGTTTGGCTCCGCGAGCTGGCCCGGCGAACTGTACAAGCGCGGCGGCGGCACCACGTGGATGCCCGGCACGTACGATCCGGAACTCAATACGATTTATTGGGGCACCAGCAATCCCGCTCCGGATTTCGATGGCGGCCCGCGCCCGGGGGATGACCTCTATACCGACTGCGTGCTGGCGCTGGACCCCGACACGGGAAAGCTCAAGTGGTATTTTCAATTTACTCCGCACGACCTCTTTGACTACGACGCGACGGAAACTCCCGTTCTGGTCGATGCGAGCTACCAGGGTCAGCCGCGAAAGCTGCTCGTGGAAGCGAATCGCAACGGCTATTTATACGTGCTGGACCGCACGAACGGAAAATTTCTATCGGCTATTCCCTTCGTGGAAAAACTGAATTGGGCGAAGGGAATCGACGCGCAGGGCCGGCCGGTTCGAACCGGCGTGCAACCCACGGCAGAGGGCATGCGGACCTGCCCCGGATTCACCGGAGCCACCAACTGGTACTCGCCTTCATACAATCCCTCGACTCATCTTTTCTATTTCCTAGCAGAGGAAAACTGCGATCTCTTCTTTTTGAAGCCGGAGGAGTTTTCCGAAGGAAAGACGTATTACTCGACGGGAGCGCGGCACAGCCCGGGCGATAACCGGCAGAAGATTCTGCTCGCCTACAACCTCGAATCGGACAAACCGGCGTGGCGATTTCCCCAAGTGGGTTCGGGGCATTCCGCGGGTGGAACCATGACCAGCGCGGGCGGCCTGCTCTTTTTTGGCGATGATGCGCAATCCTTCGAAGCCGTGGACGCGCAAACGGGCAAGCCGCTGTGGCACTTCAACACCGGCCAAGGCATGCATGCTTCACCGATGAGCTACGCCGTGAGCGGGAAGCAATACGTGGCTATCGCCGCGGGGAGCGACATTTTCAGTTTTGGGTTGCCTTAGGGAACGATCGAAATCAAATTACGATTACTCGAAGGAGGAATGCGAAATGTTTTTCACTCTGAGCACGAGAAGGGGCTTTGCCGCTCGACTGGCCGCGCTTCTGCCGGGCCTCGGCTTTGCGGGAATGGCGGCTGCGACTCCGGCGCCGGCCGCGCAGAACACCGGCGGCGTGCAGAAACTGGACGGCGATGGAAAACCTGCCGGCAAAGGATTCATCACTCCGCTGATCATTCACAATGGGTTGATCTATATTGCCGGGCAAGGCGCTCATTCGCGCGGCGACAAATCCGACGCCGGCAAAACTCCTACCATCGAGATGCACACCCACATGGTGATGGAAGGCGTGAAAGCTACCGTTGAAGCGGGCGGCGGCACCATGGACAGCATTCTGCAACTCACCGTGTTTCTGGCAAAGCTGGACTATTACGATGGCATGAACTCGGTGTTCAAGACTTACTTTCCGAACGGAGGGCCCGCTCGGACCACCGTTGCAGTTGCTGGATTGCCAGGCGAGTCGCTGGTGGAAATTAACTGCATCGCTGCCGTAGTGCGCGACGCAAAGAAAGGGGCGTAAACCGATGGCATTCAACGATCGCTGGAATCGCAGAACATTTCTGGGCACTCTCGGCGCGCTGGTGGGGACGATTTTCAGCGGCCGCAAGGCGTTTGCCCTACCATCGGCCGCGGGTGGCAAAGCCGCTTCCGTCTCCGGCTTTGGTGCAACCGGAAACGTCTACGAAGAATTGGGCGTAACCACGGTCATCAACGGACAGGGCACCATGACCGTGCTGGGTGGCTCCCTGATGCGGCCCGAAGTCGAAGCCGTGATGGCGTTGGCGGGCCGCCACTTTGTCAGCGTTCCTGAGCTCGAAGTCGCCGCCGGCAAGCGCATTGCAGAAATGCTCAAGCTGCCAGAGGGATACGGCGCCATCGTCACCTCGGGGGCCGCCGCAGCGATGCAGTCGGGGCTCGCGGGCATCCTCACGGGTGACAATCCGAAATTCATCGAGCAGCTGCCGGATTTAACGGGCATGAAATCGGAAGTCATCCTTCAAAAGCCACATCGCAATCCTTTCGACCATCAGTTGCGCTCCACCGGCGTGAAGCTCGTGGTCATCGAATCGCGCGACGATCTGAAAAAGGCAATCAATCCGCAGACCGCCATGATGCACTTCTCAAACTTCGCTGATACGGAAGGACAGATCAAGGTCGAAGAATGGGTTAAGCTGGCGCATGAAAATCAGATTCCCGCGTTCATTGACGCGGCCGCGGATACGCCTCCTGTCTCGCACTTGTGGGATTACGCAAACATGGGCTACGACCTCATCGCCTTCAGCGGTGGAAAAGCGATTCGCGGGCCGCAGTGCGCGGGTCTGCTCGTCGGCAAAAAAGATCTGGTCGCCTACGCCCTGCTCAACAACAGTCCGCACGAAGACACACTCGGCCGCAGCCAGAAAGTGGGGAAAGAGGAAATCGTCGGGATGGTCAAGGCTCTGGAATCTTATTTGAAGGAAGATCGCGAGGCGCTGAACAAGGAATGGCAGCGCCGTCTGGATTTCATCTCCGGCCAAGTGACAAAGATTCCCGGGGTGACAACTTCGTTCCCCGCCCCGGAAATCGCGAACCATGTCCCCCACATGCACATCAAGTGGGACGCGGCGCGTATTGCGTTGACACCAAGTGAAGCGAGCGCTGCTCTGCGCGGCGCAACACCGTCCATCGTTCTTTCATCGGGGGAGCATGGAGAAGCCTTGTCGATGAACTCCTTCATGTTGCAGCCGGGGGAAGAAAAGATCATCGCCCGGGAATTGGTGAAGGTCTTGAAATCACACGCAGCGTGAACGAATCAGAGCCATTCTTGGCAAGTTGGGTGATACTGCCTTCTCGGGCCCGGCGTATGTCCGCAAACTTTTCGTCTCGCGGGAGCCTCCATGACTGACCATGTGGAAAGCCGCGTGCGCTGGTTCCTGGTATCTTGGCTTTTCATCCTGAGTGCGGTCGCCTACCTCGACCGCATCAATCTTTCGATCGCGGGAAGTTTCATTGCTTCGGAATTCCGCCTCACCAACGTTCAGCTGGGATCGCTTACCAGCGCCTTCTTGATGGGTTACGCGCTCTTCCAAACCGTCGGAGGGTGGTTGGCCGACCGCCTCGGTTCGCGCCGCGTACTCGCTGTCGGAGTCTTGTGGTGGGGCATTTTCACTTCTCTCACTGCGGCCGTCCCCTCTACGATTGTTTCTGCAGTTCTAGTTCTTGCAACGGCACGCTTTCTTCTGGGAGCCGGGGAAGCCGTCCTTTTCCCCGCTTCCAACCAATTTGTCTCACGTTGGATTCCTTCGCAAGAGCGGGGAAAAGCCAACGGTCTGATTTTCGCTGGTGTGGGTGTAGGTGCGGGCTCCACACCTTTTCTCATTACCTACATTATGGTTCACTACGGCTGGCGGTGGTCTTTTTGGATGAGCGCCATCATAGGATTGGCTGCCGGTGTTGTCTGGTACGTCATTGCGCGGAACACTCCGGAAGAGCACGACCGTGTCTCCCCTGCGGAACTGCAACACATTCAGGCCGGACGAACGGTTGGACGCTCCGCTTCTTCCGGCGCGGCCAAAGAGTCGAGTATTGCTGCAACCGAGGACCGCATTCTTTGGAGCACCATCCTCTCCTCAAAGAACGTGTGGGCCGTCACCCTCGCCTACTTTTGTTTCGGTTATGTTGCTTGGATTTTTTTTACCTGGTTCTTTATTTATTTGGCCAAAGTCCGGGGATTGAATTTGAAGGCCAGTGCGTCCTATACGACGTTGCTTTTCCTTTCTATGGCAGCGTGCAGTCCGCTGGGCGGCGCGATCAGCGACAAGCTCACGAAATTGCACGGAAAACGTATTGGACGATGCGGCATCGCCGTTTTTGCGCTCCTGTTGACCGCCGTCTTTCTAACGTTGGGTTCCCAAGTGCAGAGCGCCGGGTTGGCCAGTGTCGTTCTCGCCGGGGGCGCAGGTGCACTGTATCTTTCGCAAAGCTCTTTCTGGTCGCTCACGGCTGATATTGCTTCCGGTTCTTCAGGCTCCGTTTCCGGCTTCATGAATATGGGCAATCAATTCGGAGGAGCTCTCACCGCCTCGCTCACGCCCGCAATCGCAACCCGATTTGGCTGGACTACTTCCTTTCTTGTTGCTGCTGGTTTGTCGGTGCTTGGTGCCGCGGCCTGGCTGCTTGTCGACCCCGAGCGCGCTCTGGCACCCGAAACCAAACTATCTCCGTCACTGGAATAGGCTTCTATCCGATGAAGTTCAAACGGAAGAGACCACAACCGACAGGACCTGGTCAGCTTGGGCGAAGTGATGCTGAGCCTCGACACGGGTAATTCTCGGGTCTCGACCACGCGCCAGTTCCGCATCTCTGGAAGGCGGTGGAGAATACAGCGTCCGACGGGCCTTGGCGATGACCACCCCGGAGACGCAAGCATGGCGACTTTGCAGGAAGTGCTGCAGGTGATGGACTGGCATTCACCGCGAGTCGCTCCTGGTAGGACCCGTCGATGCCGTAGCGCTCGACGAGATGGCGGGCGAAATTCTCGATGAGCTGTTCCCACTTGCCCCAGTCTTTGGGCGGCGCGACATTTTGCTGGTACCAGAAAGGATGAACCGCCTTCGGGTCAAAGGTGAGCTTCTTGGGCATGAAGCTGAGCTCGATAAACGGACGAACCTTATTCGCGAGCAGGCCATCGTAGATCAGGTCGGCGTAAGAGTAGTTGTAGACGGGGCCGCCGTCTTTGTCTTCGTCGTAGAGGCCGTCTTTATCGTGGAAGATCGCATGGAAGCGGACGTATTCGAACTCGGTGATCCGTTTGGTCTCACGCAGGTCGTTGCGGTAGCTGTCGCGAAGGCTAAGGATGGCGCGCGGAATTTGTAGTCTGTCCGCGGAGCGCAGCGGCAGTCAATACGCCAAGAGCGAGAATGAGCCAGACACCACGTACATTCTTGGCGAAAACTAATGGCATCCAGAGGCTCCTAAGCGTTCAAGCGTAGAGTACGGAAGGGGCGCCGCTTGCTTTGCTGCGCCCTCCTGCAATCAGACCTCGGCTAGAAGCTAAACCTCGCTTGGAACTCAATGACTCGCCCTGATAAACCGTCCGAAGGTCTGCCGAAACTCCCAGTGTTGATGATGTCCGTGGGAGCGGTAGCCGGGGCCAGAGGCTGAAGATTCAAAATGTTGAAAACATTGAACAAGTTGGCGCGAAACTCCAACTTGGCGCCCTCCCCAAGGAATCGAGTGTTGGGAAAAGCAAAAATCTTCCCAATGGAAGCATCGAAGCCGGTGTAACCGGGGCCAACGAAAATGTTGCGGCAGCGGCAGCCGGGTCCGCGAGTGGTAACGTCAAATTCTGTCGAAGGGCTTGGGAATACGCCGTTGATCCATTGCAGCTTTGACGGATTCTTGACTATTCCACCGGAATAAGCGGCAGGCAAATCCGGACAAGTCCCGTCGCCATTGCGGTCGTTGTTGGTATCACAGCTTCCGATCAAAGCGGTAAAGGGGAACCCAGAGTGTTTGTCCAGAATCCCGCCGAGAGTCCATCCGCCGAAAGCGCGGCTCAGAAAATCGTGCCGATTGCGGAGGATCGGCAGTTCCCAATAGCCGGAAAGTTGCCAATGGTGCCGAACATCGTAGTCTGAGCTGCCCTTGTCGAGCAGCTGATTGCTGGGATCGGTCTGCTGGAAGCCAATCTCATACGACGAAGTATCAATGGAATGACTCAGAGTATAGACACTGGATAGCGTAAGGCCTTGGGAGAAACGGCGGGTCACTTCAAAAATGCCGGCATCAAAGCTGGCATTTACATCCGGTAACGGAATAAACACTCTCCCGAAGCGATTATTGCCAACGATGACGGGAGCTGGACAAGCTGGATTAGAAGCGCCACACGGTACTCCATCGGGGCTAGCAGACTGGACTCCATCTACATTGCCGCAGGTTTTACCTGCCTGAGGGGGGTTGCAGGGATCAAAGGTGTCACCCGGATGGAATCGATTGAGGTCAATCGTGCGGGCCAGCTTGCGGCTTCTGCTTCCCTGGTAACCGACGGTCACTTGAAGATTATGGAAAGGCTCGAGTTGCGTCTGCAACGAGTAAACGTAAACGTAGGGAGTCGGCTCGTTCGGGAGCGCGCCGAAGATATCGACCTTGGTTACGCTAGTACAAGTGGGATTGCCGCACAGGGCCCCGTCGGGAGCCACTCCGAAAGCAAGATTTGGATTAACGGGATAACTGTCGGCCAGTCGGCTGCCACCCAGCGCATATTGAATATTGGAACCTGGCGGAGGACCGACGATGTTCCCTGGGTCGAAGAAGCAGCAAATGCCCGCCTGTGCAAGGAAGGGAGTGTCCTGTCGCACGTTGGAATAGAGAGTGCCGAACGGGCGATCATAAAGGATGCCAAAACCGCCGCGGAGTACGGTTTTATGTCCCCAGACGTTCGGGCCGTAGGCGAATCCAAGCCGCGGACCGAAATTCTTTTTGTCGGGATTGTAGAGTTGGGTGACGGTCTTGACGCTCCCATTAAAGAAGCCATTCGTCCCAAAAATATAGTTACTCAGCCGATTCTGGGTCTCGGTGACTGGCGGGAAATATTCCCATCGGAGACCCAGATTGATGGTTAGATTTGGACGAATCTTCCAGTCATCCTGAACGAACAAAGAATAGGCCGCCGTACGGAAATATCGCTGGCCCTCGGGATTAGCGCCTGTCAGCGGATTAACGGCCACGCCCTCAAAGAAGCAGCAGGCGTCATTGGCAAAATTCAATAGACCGCGGAACTGATAATTCGGGCGTTCGAAACCGCTCTCGTTGTCGTTGTTCTGCTCGCGAGTGATATCGACACCAAACTTGAAAGCCTGATTGCCCCGTATCCAGTTTATAGTGTCTTTGAAAGCGAATGTATTTTCGGCCAACTTCCCGGGAGTAGTGCCCGCGGCAGCGATACCCATAATGGTGCCAGGGTCGTCAAGGCCGCCAGCATTAAAATCGAAAAGGCGTATTTGCGGAATGCCGTAGTCCGTGAGCCCTGTGGGTTGCAGCTGATTGAACGCAAAACGGGTGAAATTGAAACGCGCTTCATTCACCATAGCGGAGTTAATAATACGCGTCCATCCCACGGTAGTGACGTAGTTGTTCGGAGCTAGCGTCAGATCCTCGATAGGCCGATTGCCGCCGCTAAGATTGTTGAGCCGGACAAAGTAGCTGCTGAAGAAAAACTGGTTCAGTCCCTTGTTGTAGTCAACGCGGCCGTTGAATTGATCGCCAGAGCTTGAGTTTGGAACTCGAAGATCGTAAATGCCCCAATCGGTGGTTCCGTCCGGGCCGTTACCAACCGCTTGGCCAATGCCGGTGCCCGGCTGATACCACTGTCCGAGCTGGTGGAAGTTAGGATCGCTTGGATTAGTAATTAGCGAACAGCAATCCACCTCTTTGGTTGTCGTGGAAATACGAGGGGCAATGCCTGAGGTAGTGAAGATCTTGGCTGCCAAGCTATTAGGGTTCGCCTGTATGACGTACTTCTCAAAAGCTGGGGTCTCCAGTTTCACATCTCGCTTCGTGACGGTGTTGCTTTGCCTCAACCCTTCGTAAGAGAAGAAAAAGAAGAGCTTGTCTTTTAGGATCGGCCCGCCAAGGCTGCCGCCAAAATCCCGATATTTCTGATCATTCCGCGTCGGACAATGACTTGCAACAATGGTGAAGGCTCCGCCTTCGCAGGTAATTTTAGGCAGCGTTCCCGTGGTCGGGCCATAGAACTTATTGAAGGCGTTCAGCCCCTTGTCATTGAACTTAATAAGCCCACTCCCGTGATAGTTGTTGGTCCCGCCCTTGGAGATGACCTGGACCTGGGCGCCGGAGTTACGCCCCTGTTCGGCATTAAATGAAGCCGATGTGACGATAATCTCCTGGACGGACTCCTGATTGGGAGTAATGACCGCGGATCCCCCGTTGCTCAGGCTGTCGACACTCACTCCATCGAGAGTGTAGGTGTTGGCGGTTACCCGTTGACCGTTTGAGGAGATTTGCACCTGATTTTCCGTCTGGAATATTTCGCTGTTCGAGCCTCCAGGACCTACCTGCTGAGGGAGAGCAAAGGAGTTACCATTGCCTTGGCGGGAGGCGTCGCCGAAAACGCCCGGGGTAAGGCGAACCAACTCATAGGGATCCCTGCCGAATTGCGGGAGCGTCAAAATCTCTTGCGAACTAATGGTGCTCGTAGTGCTAGCGTTCTCCGTTTGCAAACCTTCGGAGGATGCAGAAACCGTCACTGATTCCTGTACTGCGCCAATCTGAACGACGGCGTCATAGCCTCGCGGCTGTTCCGCCTCGACAACGATGTCCTTGGAGATCGTTTGCTTGAATCCACTCGCCTCGACAGTGACAGTATAGCTGCCGGGTGGCAGTTCATTAATCCGATAGAAGCCTTGATCGCTGGTAGTGGTTTCGCGTACGGCGCCCGTGCTCTGGTTGGTGACCGTGACCTTGGCCCCAGGCACCACCGTCCCCTGAGGATCCGTAACCGTACCCTGGATGCTGGCCTTGAATTGAGCGTACGCGGACGCCGCAAACAGAGAGAGAAGAATCGCGAGAAGGGCTTTCAAACGCATGGTTTCACCTCAAGATCGACCTTCGCAAACACTTGAAAAATAAACTCAATAAATCGATTTAGTCCAGTTCTGAAGAGCATGAAACACCCAGAGCCAAGTACGTGTCAAGCGGCTTTTTTTCGACGACTACACGTTTCAATCTCGTTCTGCCTAGAGCGGCCTCAAAACCGGGATGAGGTGGGGTTTACGACCTAAAATTTGAATGCTGTGTAGAAGAAAATTGACTGTATGAGTGTCTTGCAGCCCGTAAGATTCCCCTGTACACTTCTAGCCATGTCATTGAGCTTTCACCAGTCCCAGAGGAACGCACATATCTGTTGTATGTGTTGTACACACCTGTCCTCTGGCACCGGGAGGCTAATGATCTAGGAATCTTAACCTAGCCTAGCTGTTGTGAAGCCCACCGCCAGAGTCGCTTGGCAGGTGGGTTTTTTGTTTTTGGGCCGCATCTTTTTTTCAGAATTTGAAAGGAAAGGCATGACACAGGCAATTCCCGAACTGCTTCCCGCAGCCGGCCGACAGAGGGGATGGAGCGAAGAGGTAGCGACTTCTGCATTCAAGAGGCTCAACCATCTACAAGCCCTGGAGGCAGAAAGCATCTACATTCTCCGCGAGGCAGCGGCGGAATTTGCCCGGCCGGTGATGCTGTATTCCATCGGCAAGGACTCTTCGGTGATGTTGCGGTTGGCGCAAAAAGCTTTTTTCCCCGGGAAAATCCCGTTTCCCCTGCTGCACGTGGACACCAGCTACAAATTTCCCGAGATGATCGAGTTTCGCGATTCCTATGCGAAAGAAATCGGCGCCGAGCTGATCGTCCACCAGAACCGCGAAGCGCTTGAGCAAGGAGCAAACCCCTTTGCACTCGGGACCCAGAAGTGCTGCGGATTGCTGAAGACCAAGGCGCTACTGGACGCGCTGGCGGCGGGCGGCTTTAATGCCGCATTTGGCGGCGCACGGCGTGACGAAGAGAAATCGCGGGCCAAGGAACGCATCTATTCCTTTCGCGATTCTCACGGGCAGTGGGACCCCAAGAATCAGCGCCCGGAATTGTGGAACATCTTTAACTCGCGAATCGACAAAGCGGAAAGCATTCGCGTGTTTCCGCTGTCCAATTGGACCGAACTGGACGTTTGGCTTTACATTCACGCCGAAAAGATTCCCATCGTGCCGCTTTACTACGCACGTGAGCGCAAGGCGGTGTTGCGAAACGGCTCCATCGTGTTGATCTACTCCAAAGACCAACTTCTTCCCGGAGAGAAAACCGCGTTTGTCAAATGCCGGATGCGTTCACTCGGTTGCATGCCCTGTACAGGTGCGATCCGTTCCGAGGCGGATACCGTTCCGAAGATTATCGAGGAGATGATTTCCTTCCGGCGGTCGGAACGCGAAAACCGCGCCATCGATCACGACGAAGAAGGGTCGATGGAGATTAAGAAACGGGAGGGCTATTTCTGATGCTGTCCGCACTCGGCACCGGCTTCGAAGACGGCTTCCTCAGTTTTCTCGATCGGGATATCGGGAAGGAACTGCTTCGTTTCACTACCGCCGGAAGCGTAGATGACGGCAAGTCCACACTGATCGGCAGACTGCTGCACGACTCTAAAGCCGTCTACGAGGACCAACTCGCCTCTGTGAAGAAAAGCAAAATCAACCGCTCGGGAGGACCGATTGATTTCTCCCTGCTGACCGATGGGCTGCGAGCTGAGCGCGAACAAGGAATCACCATTGATGTCGCCTACCGGTATTTCAGCACCTCTCGAAGGAAGTTCATCATCGCAGACACGCCTGGCCACGAGGAGTACACCAGAAACATGGCGACGGGTGCTTCGACGGCGGACCTTGCGGTGATCCTCGTCGACGCCACCAAGGGCTTGCTCCTGCAAACCCGGCGCCACACGCACATCGCTTCGTTGCTGGGTATTC